>CEUI01064069.1_pt1 | contig 18438 bp, 22 predicted proteins | sample 531411 | NCBI WGS metagenome assembly CEUI01 (sample SAMEA2622841, study PRJEB7988) | marine metagenome | isolation source: saline water (ENVO:00002010), including
ATCACTTTATATAATGCAAAAACATCTTGTCCGCCCTCTTGTGGCTTATAGAATAGTTCTTGCAAAAATTCTTTCCCATTATAAGTATGAGAAAAACTCGTTGTTACTGAATTTGCCATTGTTTATCGTGTTAGTCTGTTTGAAATTTTTGATTTAATTAAGTTGCCGAAAGCGCCCTCGTTAGAAACTTCTACTTCAGTTGGTTCTTCATCAACTTTTGCAGTGACTTCCACAGGAGTAGCTTTATATTTTGCTATCTCGTCTTTTAAAGACTTGTTTTCTTCCGTTAAAGCTGTGATAGTATTACCTTGCTCAACGTTTTCTTCACCAAGAACATTTAAGTTCTCGTTTAATTCAGACAATGTTGCAGATACTTCCGCTTCGTCTGTGATCTTGACCTCTTTGTTTGCGTTAATAAACGCCCCAACTTTTTCTGTGAGATCCTTAAGTTGGTCTGTGATTGGTTTCAAATCCATCTTACTTGTTTTTAATTTTAATAATTGTTGTTTTTGGTTTTCTGTTAAATTACTATTTATAATTCTATTTTTATCCAGTTTTGCTGCTGCTTTTACAGGCTGAGTAACACTGTCGACAAAACCCCAGTCTAAAGCTTCACTTGCATTTAAAAACTTGTCCTCTTTTAATAATTCCCTTATTTCCGCTTCCTCTTTACCTGTCTTTTTAATAAAGATACTAGTCATTCTATCGTCTATCTTACGCATATCCTTAGCAGCCGCCTCTAGATCATTCGCATTACCTTGAGCAATGCCATGAGAATTATGAACTAAAAACAATGAATTCTCCGATATATTTACATGATCAGCAGCCACACTGATAACAGCTCCCGCACTAGCTGTAGCTCCTACCACATTGACCACAGTTCGATATGGATGTGAAGCGATAAGGTCATGTATTGCCAACCCTTCAAAAGCTGAGCCGCCTAACGAAGCTACATTAATAGTTAGTTCCGTATTTACTTTTTCCAATTCAGCCTTAACAGTTTCCAGTGTATTCCCTTCTTCAAAAAAAGAATCGCCAATTTGACCAAATATGTCAATTTCAGTTAATTCTGCTGAGCTTCTTATATTTAAATGTCTCATAATCTACAAATATAAATATTATTTTTCTATTATTTCCGCAATGGGATTTCTTATTATTTCTTATATATAATTTCTTGTATCATTCTAGTAGATAAATTGTACTTATAGGACAGGGTTTCCATTATCTCGTTTATAGTGATCGTACTGTCTTTTATTAATTCGTTATAATCCCTAATAATAGACCTGTTACGCATTTCCCGCTTGTCTATTAGGTTATCTTTTACTAATTGATATACTACATCCTTTATACTGACATTCTCTTTAAATTGTTTTGTATACAGTTCGATCATATCCATATAGTTTACTTTTACTCCCATAATTTGACCACTCTACGCCAAAAAGCTAATATGGCAACCCGACAACTATTACAATCGATACTATTAAGAGAGTATGGTTCAACATGCCTATCAAAGGCTTTAAATAGCACTTTCATATCGCTTCTATTTACGTACATCTTACCATCAACTCTTTTAAAAGCGCTTATTATTTCCCTTTTTTCAGGGTCCTCTATATATTGAGCTCTTTGTTCTAATGTAGTCGGCATTTAGGTTTGTTTATAGTTATCTTATTTTTAATCGGACAGCCACAATCATTACATTTTTCGATTTTTAATGTCCATTTTAATATCTTATAGCCTTTACTAAAGTACGAACAATTTTCACAAATTGCATAACGCCTTTCGCTTTCCTCTTTTGTTGTAAATATACTATCCAATTTCCGCTTCGCTTTGTACGTTTAAGACACTATTTTGGGCTTCCATTGTATCAGTCACCACATTTATAACTTTAATTGGTCCCATTTGATTACTTATATCCTGAGATATATCATTTGCACCATTATCGCCAATATCTGACAATCCCATTACTGGGGCGTTAATACCGCCCTCCTGAAATTTAGTGACACCGCCTTTCTCAAATGCTATACCTCCCCCCGCTTGATTTATAGCACTTAATAGAGCGCCATATTTAGCTGTAGACCTTTTGTTTATAACAGCTTCACCACCCTCAAATTCATATTGACCATCAATAGTTGGAATACCACCTCTTGCATGACTCTTACCTTTTAACACTCCACCTAAGGCGAATTTTTGCGCTGCTATAGCCGCAATCTGAGCGGCTGCCCTACCTACCGCAATAGCTGTTAATATAGATGACTGACTTACTCCCGCACCCCCAAACGTTACAGCATTTGCGGGGTTAAGAGCTGCGTTATAATTTATAGCGCTGATCTCCTTTGCTAAATTTATCCCTACTTCTGCGATAGCCATAGCTTTACGTCTAATTGAAGCCGCTCTTAATATAGCTTCTTCTTGTTTACTCCCTTGCTCTACATTTTTTAATTTATTCGCTAAAGCTGCATCGTCTAAGGTTTTCAGAATATCCAAAGTATCTTTTGCAGTATCTATTTTAAATTTCTTTTCGTTAAACTCTCGTTTCAGTTCGTCTTCTGCATCCTTTTTAGTTTCCTCATCAGCAGCATCTTTGTATTTTTGATCTATTGCAGCTAGATCTGCATTTAATTTATCCCTTAAAGCTATTTTTAATTGACTTTCTACTTCTCCATCTGTTGTTATTCTATTTATTTTATTCTCAAAATCTAATTTAGCTTTAGCAATCTCACGCTCTCTTTCATCTACTATAGCTTCAGCTTCTAATTTTTTTATTTGCTCCCGCATTTTAGCCCTTAAAGCTACCAGTTTTTCAGCGGCTTTTTCTCGCTCTCGCTGTCTTTTTTCTAACTCCTTTTGTTCCTCTTTAGTTAGTTCTTTCTCTGACTCTATTATGGCGTCATTTATTGGTTTAGTTTTCTTCTTCTCTTTATTACCCTCAGCAATAGCCTCTGTATTTTCCTCAACCTTTTCAGTGTTTTTGCCTATGATCTCATTAAACATACTCATAGCCTTATTAGATAGATCAATCTCTATACCTAATTTAGATAATGCGCTCTCACCGAAAGCCATTACCGCTTTCATTACCTTTTCAACCGTATCAGCTACTTTAGTAAATATAGGTAACACTTTACTGTTCATGAAATTAGTAACCCTCTCAATTTGTGGGGCAAATTTATCAGCTAAAACCTGAGATATACCTTGTATATGCGGAGTCATTCTTTCAGCTACAGCCTTAGATACTCTAACCAATAAATCCCATAACTCTCTTAGGGGTACAGTTATTAATCTAAATTGAAATTTCAAAGACTCTACAATAGTCCCAAACACACTAAAATTATCACTAGTATTTTCAGCTGTACCAGACAACACACTTAACCCATGAGATATGTCTTGAACTATAACCTTTAAAACGGTAGACAAAAACCCTCCACCATCCTCTAAAGACAGTATAAAACCCTCCCATGCGCTTCTAAGTATCTTTAAACTACCATCAAGGGTATCAAGTTGTTTGTCTGCCATTTCCTTAGCAGCCTCCCCAGTGTTATTTAACTTTTCTTCTAAGGCGCTTACATCTTCGCCTGTCTCGGCTAATATAAGACCAGTAGCAACACCTCTTTTACCAAATAGATCTAAAGCGGTTTTGTTTTTATTGGTAGAAGCATTTATCTGAGCCATAGCTTCCTCAAAAGTCAGCCCTTTTTTAGTCAATTCTAAGAATACATTTCGCAGCGAAGTCCCCGCAGTAGAAGCATCAATACCTCTATCCGTTAAAGTACCTAGCATAGCTGTCGTAGTCTCTATATTAAGCCCCGCACTCTTAGCTACTGGCGCAACAGATCTCATAGCAACAGCAAACTTCTCCATATCTAATGACGATGAAGAAAAACTCTTAGCCATAACATTAACGACCCTATCCATTTCGCTTGATTCTAAACCAAACGCTCTAAGGGTAGCCCCCGCAACTTCAGCTGACCTAGCTAAATCGGTTCCTGTAGCAGCAGCGAGATCCAATGTAGACTCTGTTACATTGAGTATTTCTTCTTGTGTGAAACCTAACTTAGCGTATTCTTTCTGCAAACCAGAAACCTCCGTTGCTGTAAATGCTGTCGTAGCGCCTAACCTCTTAGCATCCTCAGTCAGCGCTGCCATTTCCTCCCTATTTACACCGAGTACAGCCGACAAGTCTGCGTTAGCCTGTTCAAAGTCCTTGAATACACCTACTACATCACGAATAACAGCTATCACCGCTGTAAAAGCAAGAAACTGAGCAGCTAGACCTGTCAATGCTTTTCTTATACCCATAACAAAACCAGAAGCCTTAGACATAGCGCCATTAGCTGTCAGTATCGTTTTCTCATATTGCCTTATTCCTATTCGCGCCTTTTTAGTCGCTATAGTGTTAGCAGCTATTGCTTGATTGTATTGGTTTTGGGTTATTTTACCATCCTTTAAGGATTTGTTTAATCTCCTTTTAGCTTCCTGTAATTTCTTTACAGAACCCTGTAGTCTGCCTAGTTTCTGTTGAGCATCCCCAATATCCGCTCTTACGTTTAATATTTTTACTGTAGTATCTGCCATTATTTCAAATAAATTTTACGGATCTTATCGCTACCCTCTGTATATACAGGCACTCTTTCACCATTGTTGTTTATAGTGTATATTTCCCCGCCATAAATAGTAACATTGCCATCTGCGTCAGCCCTTAATCCTGTTATTCTTTCATTCTCATTCCCTACCCCTATAGCAAATATATCATTTGATATTTCTGGGTAACTACCAAACATGCTTTGATTTTTATATTTAGCTACGCAACCCTGACCCATAGCTAAACTCCCTGAACCTCTAGCCGCTCTATTATCTGTTCCATTTTGAGCTACTATTCCAAATCTACTTATAGTATCACCATCTGTCTCTGTTCCATCAGTTCCGCTTCCATGACCTATTACATTAATAGGATCAGGCGGAAAGTCCCCACCTGTAGGGTTAGGAAAAGGGTCAGGCGAAGAATCGGTATCTATTGTAATTTTATTACCGCTAGAATCGTTTTTGTGATACTTTGTTAAGGTAACTCTAGTAAGCTCCTTAAAAGGGCTGTAATCGTGTACGGTATCTATTAACCAATAGCCTTGTATTTCTTCAGGGGTTTTAAAATACACAGGTTTAGACATATCTAGGTTCTGTATATCCGTATCACTCAAATTAAGATAAAGATCTAATTGTAGAGAGTCCTCAATTACGCCTAAAGTTCTACCGTAATATGTTAATACTAACCCATTATCCTGAGCAAAACTCAACGAATAAGGTACTGTATTATCCCATATTTTAAGCGGTAAAGCTGCGGGAATAGTTGTATAATTAACCCACTTATCCCCTGTATATATCCCCTTAAAATCTATAGCTAAACTATTACTATTAACATCCGTTTGTGCTGCGTATTTATAATTTAATATTCTAGGGTTAAAATTATAACTAGGAGGGGGTGCGGAATCATCTAAATTAGGTTCGTTCCATAGCCTAGCTGTAACCGCATACCTAGATACATTACTACTGCAAAATGTGAAACTAGGGCAATAATTCAAGACAGCTTTAGGATCATGTATAATATAAGTAGGCGCTATCTGGGTTGTATTTATAGTTGTTTCCCCTTTAGGAAATCTCGTTGGTAATTCATGCCTATAAGAGCAATAAAGATTGTTTTGGTATTGAAATGTCTCGTTTCTTTTCTCTAAATATTTATCGTTTGAATCTTTAGCGTATTTAAAAATTAGATCTCTATTATAGCTTTCTAAAAAGTTTAATTTATAAGGCTTATTTATAGCTACTTTATTCGTCCAGTTCAAAGCTGTAGTATATGACTTAAAGAAAGAATCCCTTTCCTCTACATATACAGTTTTTGTTTTCGTGTCTGTTCTCCAATACAAATTAAATATCTTACTAATGTCAGAAATCAAATCCAACACCTTAACCTCTGGCATAACATTTGCCAATTGATATGTATTTTCCTCAACCAACTCTTTACTCATATCTATCAACTCAACAAACGTATCAGTATTACTGAAGTTTATATAGTCGTAACTATGCGTATAACCAAATAAAGCCCCTGTATCTGATGGGCTTCCTACCTTAAATACATTTTCTCCACCTAGATCAAAACCTAACTTACCTGTAGTAGTGCTTGAATTTTCAAAATAATAATACTTATATCCTAATGTATTATTCGGGATATTAACTATCTTATAAATAGTAGCTGTCGCACCGCTTGACGTACCCTCTAAGGTATCCCCCACCGCCCAGTTACCATTATTATCTAGACCTGATATTTTAGCGGGTGTACCATATATTGAACACTTAAATTCTATATAGTCATTCTCTATTAAATGGTAATAACCTGTCTCAACTTTCTTAGACTCTTTATAATTATCCAGTAAATCATCCTCTAAAACTGTCTCTAGATATGATCCATTCTTCCAAATATGCCAAGATATTTTAGTATCAGTAGGATTGTATTGTGACGCTAATAATCCTGTAGCTAGTTTCGCTGTTATAGCGAACCTGTATTTTCCGTTCCCTGTTGCTGCTGTCGGTATAGTGTATCTATAGCTTGATGTATTGTAGTTACCACCAGTATCAAAATTGGGCGCTGTTGAATCGTCATTAAAGCGCAATATTTGTCTAAAGCCATTAGCGTCAGACGTTGAGCCTGTGTCTGCGTAATACGCATCTGTATTTACTTTGTCACTAGCCGCCCTGAATAGCTTATTGTCTACTATAGCTTGGGAATGCTTAAAATTATCCCCAATAAAAGGAAAAATAAGCTGTTTAAAGTCCGCAGTATCCATAAAAGTACTACTAAGATTATATCCCGCTTTACTTAAAGAGCGCTCAATTATTGCCCTATATCTTACACTGGGGCGCATATCTTCAGTAATTAAGCCATGACCCTCTTTATATTGACCGTAATTTATCCAAGCGTACACATGGTCGTAATTGTCTCCATATACTTTGTCCCATGTATTCGTTATATTGGTCCTATTGTATGTTAAGTCCCCTGTAGAATTAGATCCATACGTTAAGTCTTTTAATGTTACTTCACTTAAAGCCGCCATCCAGTCAGCATTATCCCCAAAAAACTTACAATGATACGTCTTTACGCCATTAACATCCTCAACGTTTGTGACTTTTAGATACCCCCTTTCTATTATTTTACTATCCACTAAGACGTTTGCCGCCTTACGGTTTTTCATGTCTTTTACATTCCTTTGATTGGAAGAATATAACGTATTCAGAAGCCTGTTGTTTGCTTTAGTTGCGGGTATTTTGAAAGTCTTTGAGTAGCTGCCACTTCTTTTAGATATGTCTTTTATACTCCCTAGCCTCTTAGTTATACTAATAGGAAAATCAGCATCCTTACCTATATCCAAAACACCCAGTACACTGTTATCGGTATCCCTGACCTCTATCTTTGTTCTCAATTTCTTTGTGTGTTAAATTTGTTAGACTTGACTAACTTATAAGAAGCTTGAAATATTTTATTGTTATTATTGAGCGTTTTAACTTTTCTTGATGTAACTATTACAGGGACTAAATTTGAACCATCCTCTAGCCATACACCATTACTTCGACCTATCTCACTGATCCAATTTAATTGTGCTGTAGTAAGACTATCCGAATATACATCAATAGCTTCCTCCGCATTTACATTCAAAACGGTTCTACCCCTATCAGCCACAGCAAAACCCTTCTCTATTACCTGTTCATAGGTTTTACTCCTAAACCTTACTTCTTTATTTGTCTCACTTATAAAAGTAAAACTATCAATACCGCCCAATGGATTAATCCACTTAACTCTTATTTTATCATCCCTACAAACGTCCTGAACATTAAACCTTATTGTCTCGCTCCTATCAGCACTCAAATCCCCCTTAGCTAAAATAAAATTAACATACGAAGTAGAAGCGTTTAGGGTACTACCATTAAATTTGAGTATTCCCGCCTTGTCTGATACCGTTAATGGGCTTGATGGTACTGCGGTTGAAGCTACTAAACCGCCTCCAGAATTATACTCTTGAATTTTCACTTTTACATCAGCTTCATTAGTTAAGAAGTGTAGCTGTATTGTCTCTGACCTACCTATTTTCTGCGTACCCCCATTAGTAAGCCAGAGCTTATCTGTAGTGTCTACTGTGTAAGCGTCTAGGTTTTGTGCTTCCTCATGCTGTCTAGTAGCGTTCACAGCCCATATCTGGCTACTTGTTTGGTCTGGCGTAGCTGAACCGCCCTCTACCCAGACTGTACTTAAACTACCCCCGCTCTCAGTTACTTCATAAAGCTTCAACTGAACCTCAACCTCACTACTACCCGCATTAACTACATCGTTAGTAGTAACAGTCTCTAGATTATAAGTTAAATAATCCTGTACCACGCTTTGAACATCAAAAGTAAAAGCGTTAGAAGTTCCAAAATCAGGATCCTTATCTATACTCGCCTTAACTGAGCCATCTATATATACATCAGCTATAATCCTTGCTATTGTTCCTGTTGAACTTGTACAGGTCCAGACTATAGGTATATAAGCTGCTGAAATAGTATCAGGCGAAGCTGTCATTGTAATTGCCATAATTTATTTTTTAATATATCCAAACCCCACTACCACCTCCATGAGTCTCTAGACTTTTTACTTTCTTTTCTATCTCTTTGTCTATTTTTTTAGTTGCTTCAGTCATCATATGCCGCTCTATTACTTCTTTATTTTTGTCTAGCGCTTCATTGATAAAATGGGTTCTTTTGCCTGTCGTGCTGAAACGCCTACTACCCCTAGTCGGCATACCTTCCTCTTTGTGTTTGTTCGCTGTAGCAAATGCAGCAGCCTTAGGATCTGCAGCGCCTTTCTGTTTAAAGTAAGCTATTAAACCCTCTATATATTTACTTCTACCTCCCCTACCTCTACCCCTTGAATAAGGTATTCTGTTTTTCTTTACTCCTAGATTTAAAAATATAGCATATTTATTAGCGTATATATCGACACCCAGTCCTAGCCTGTCTACTTGACCTCTCATGCTATCAATTAAAGCTCCAGTGTTTTTATGTCCTTGCTTTATCAATTCGCCTGAAAGCGCTAATATTAATATTTTAACTAACTTATCCATTAATAAGTAAATGTCCCTAGAGTACATCCTACATTATTACTTCTAAACACTATAGTATATTTAATACCAATCAATTTATCATTGTGAGCGTTACTTACGTAGCTACCGTTTAGATCCTCGTCATTTAATATATATAACGCCCCTCCCTGTCCTAATGTTCTACGCATAACTTCTGCTATGTATTGGTCTGAAATAATCTCTAAATCAGAATATTTCTCCTGTTTTGTTTTGGTTTTCTGCTCAGTTATTTGGTATAGATCCCATATATATACATCAAAAGAATACTCTTTTTCCTTTGGGAGATAATTACTAAATGAATCCCTGTTTATACTACTAAGACTAGAGTCTACCTGAACCATAGGGTAGCTCTTATTTACATCAGTGTTTATATCACTCAATAAACCAAAATGAAAAGTATTCACACTACTAAACGCTGTCGCTATCGTGTTCAGTTCGTCTATTATTTGTTTTACATTGTTTGCCATTTCTTCGCTTATAAAATAATTCCCTTACTTTAGATCCCAATTCATAGTCGTTACCATATTTTTTTATCAATCTTACTATTTCATTAATCATTGGTACACCCTTAAATCCGTTATTAATGACTTACTTTTATAGTGAGCGGGTATAATGCTAGTATCGATTACTGGTTTAATTTTAGACTTCTTTACATCACTAAAAAAATACGCAGCGGTAGGAATATCGTTTTTTGTTGTCCTGAAATTAATCTGCTCCAGTACGCTCCTATGAATAAAAACACACCCTAACCCTATACCATAAACATCAAAATCCATACCTAAGCGGCACTCATTTACAGGCGTATCATGAACAAATAAATAGTCTCCTGTAGATGGGTCCACCCTAAACCCTTTATTGTTATCAAACTGCAAACAGTGTGCTGCATTATCATTGATAAAATAAGTAAAAGCATGTACTGGGTTTCTTTGCCTTTTTAAATAGTCCAATATATTAAGAGGCACAAAAACATCACTATCTAACAAGAACAACCATTCGAAATTTTCATACAAGACCTTGTCTCTAATAGCGTTATAACCTGAACATACATAATCTAACTCTCTGCCTATAGGCGGGATCCTTTCAACCTCTACACCCATTCGCCAAAGACGCTCTATATATAATGGATCTTGCGAAACGTCAACTATATAAGTATCATAATTAGGGTAGGAAAATGAATTTATTTGCCTTGCATATATATCAAGACAATAATCCTTATCTTCGTTTACTACTGTTGCTACTAGTACGCTCATTTTGTATCTCTATTTCTACCCTTTCTGCCATAGCAAAGTACAAGACATCATACAAAGGCGCTTCCTCTACCTCTTTTATCGTGTTGCCAAAGACCCCTGTCTTAGCTATATTTTTCGTCATTATATACCACCCGAACCTGTTGCCGCTACCCTCTCCTTTAAAGAGCTCTGCAAACCAACTAAGTATACACTTAGATGCTCGGTTAAAAAAAAATACGCACCCCAGACTTTATCCATAGGAAGTTTCTTAAATTCTTCCATCCGTTGCTGTACTTCTTTTTCTTTATAATCACTGACTTTCTCTTTTTTCCAAAACCAAAAACCTGTCTTTATAATTGGTCTATACAATATAGCTGTAAGCATAGGCAAAGCTGAAACGTCACCCTTTTTTAATTGACCTATCTTTGTAGTCAATTGAGCGCACTCTATAAACTCTGCGTATGTACTATCAGCCATTTCCTTGACGCTACCATTAAGCAGCTTTTCAGCCTTAGGTAACCCATATTTTACTCCGTTGAAAGTAAAAGTTTCATGTATCAATATATCATCTTCACTTGCTGCCCCCATCAAATACTGTAATGAAGTATAAAGCCATTTAAGATCACTTACTTTTAACTCGTAATTGTCTGGTATCTTAACCCAGAAACCAACCCATTCGCGATAAAATTTCCAATTATCTATTTCATCATCAGCATCATAGGTAACATCCTTATCATTAAAAGTCTCGTCAAAAAGCTTTTCAGGCATATTGTTAAGTATTTTATCACTTTCAATAATCTGTCCCAAAGTAACCTCACTCCAATGTATAGGGAGATTAAATATATTGCCATCAAAACTTATATCCATGTTTACAAATAATTATACTACAAACGTCTTAGCCATCCTTACTAAGCCCTTACTTGCGTTCATTAGTCTTATCGCTGTACCGCCAGTTTCCTCTCTCGCTTGTTTCTCTAACTTAGCAGCTAGACTAGAGATTTCCTTCTTTGCTGCTGCAAATTTTTCCTCTCTACTAGATACTTTTTTTACTTTTTTCGGTGATTCTTTCTTAGTTGCCATAATAAATATTTTTTAATTTATCAAATATAAGAATTAAAATGATGTAATCCGCCTGTTTTTTTTCACATCAAAGAACATTCGCATCATTAACGTATCCGCATAATCAGGGCTTCTACCGAGTAAATCTTTTACCTTATCCTTTCCTACAATATTAACTTTGTTATCCTTATCAGGGTCTTTCCTTTTTATCTGCTCTAATTCCTCAACTATACACTCCCTAACATCCATGTCTTTAGTGTTTACAGCTATTTCCCTGTTATTTATTTTTTCAGCTAACCTGTAATAGCATTGTGCTTTCAGGTTTTGATAGTTCTCCTTTTCACCCTTGACTTTCACTGGGTTTCTATTAGAGACAAAACCCTTACACCTAAGAATATCCTTTACCCCACCCCCTAGACCATCCTCGTCTACTATTACATGACTACGGGGAATATTGTATTTTGTTGCCATTTCTTCTATCATTTGCGCTGAATCAGTTATACTTGTTTCTAAGGCGCTTTTTATGTCTATGACAGTATTACCCTCCCATGCCATTAAAACCGTTCTATCCTTACCGAAACGAGCTATATCGGCGGTTAGATAACTTCCTTGTCCGTTTGCTTGATTCGTAAACATATCCGTTATCGCATCATAGTCCATTAGTTTAGTAGGATCATCGTCATACTCCCAGTTACCATAAAGTAGCCGCTCTTTTTTTGTTATATCCTTTAGTGTTTGTAGGTTTTCAATATATCTACTCTCTATGTATTTATTATCCTGTACTAAAGCCTTTATAAAAGCATGATCACTGGGTAGGTTGCCCTCTTTGTGGGGTTTGTAAAAGGTTTGATATATCCAGTTTTTCTTAGGGTTTGAGGTGATAAGTATTTTACCAAGAACATTGTATTTGTCGTTTAAATGCCTCCCCACTCTGGTTTTCAGTACATCAAATGAACCAAAATTAACCTCTCCACCCTCTTCGATCCACCCACCTGTATATTCAACAGAACCGTACCTTTCATAAAAAGGGTCAGATGGTAGATATTTTAAGTCCAATAGATCTATTCGTGAACCATTCTTAAACCCAATATAATTATCATTACCGTTATACTTAAAAAAGTCACCAGTAGTCACATCGTAACTTGAAAAAAGGTTATTAAATACTTTGTAAAACGTCAGGAAAGTAGAATTTTTTAACCGCTTCAATTCCTCACGACCTATAAACCACCTAGTTTCAGGATAAAAATAACAGCAAGTCAATAACCATTCACAGCCAAGAAAACTTTTGCCACCTCCCGCACCTCCACCAAATAAGACATATTTAGTATTTTTGTCTTGTAAGATAGTATAAGCTTCATGTTGCTTTTTAGTCGGTCTTATCGTTGGCGTTATTTTCATTAGGCTTGATATAATTAAATCCTACAATTTGTACAGGGTCCCCATCCTTACCTGTTACCTCTTGCCTTTCTACATATCCCCTATCCTTGCCTTTTGTTTTTAAGTAGAATATAATAGCTGAGTCAGAACCAGACTGCATTCTTAGGTGTAACTGACTTTCAGCAAAGTCCAAAGCTACATTATTCAACTCGTCTACAGAAGCCTTGAATTTCTTGTCTTTTTTATACCACTCATAAAAAGTTGACCTAACTATCCCAACCTTTCTACAAGCTGCTGTAACCACCCCTAGAGTCTTTTCTAGGGCATCCAACATAGCCTCTTTTTTTAATGTGTTCGATTTTGTTTGTTTTTCCATAATATTATTCTGGTATCCAAGCCTTAGAGTATGGCTTGTCTAAATCAGGGTGAGAGAACACTCCTTGTGTGTTTGTAAGTCTCACTACTTCCTCCCTTTCCATTGACAGTCTTTTACATATTTCTTTTACCTCTAATCCCTCGTCAATTAAGTTCTTAACTATACGCCCCATTTCTAATACTCCATGCCTACCCCTTGCTCTATTGTGCCTTATAGTTGACATTTGTTGATGCTCCTTATCTTTAGGCTCTAACACCACCACAGGGACAAACCCATTAGTCAAAGAAAATATATCGTCAAGTCCTGAAACGGTCCACCTGTGAAAACCATCTACTATTGTTTTGTCAGGGTTTATGACTATAGGCTGAGTCCAACCATCCTCTTTTATGGATGTTTTTAATAACTCCATTTCTGGGGGCGCTACTGAATTAGGGTTATACGAATTAGGTTTCAATTCGTTTCGATCTACCCATATAACTTTCTCTAATGGCATTATCCTACCATCAGGCATTTTTCTTTTTTCCATAGTATCTTTTTTTGTATTCCAAACTTCCGTATTTATCAACCGCTTGATCCCTTGTTAATTTAGCCCTTGCTCTAGCTTTTTGTGACAATTGCGGTACTCTTTGTAAGTTCCTTTCTTTTGTATCGCCCCTAATAGCTATCCTAGCCAAAAACTCCCACGACACCCCAGTCAAAGGACAAGCGTCTAACTCCTTGTCACTAATAGGGTACTCTGTTTGATTTTTATGCCAGACTATAACTTTCTTTAAGGTTTTCTTTACTAGCGTTTTTGTTTCTGGGGACATTTTACCTATTAGCGCTTTAGTATAATCTTGAAAACTTACACTGTCCTCTTTTGTTATCTTTGTACCTGTATATATGCTGTCATTATTGTATCTCCATGCTGTCTTAACACCCTCAGCCCTTTCTAGTATTTTATGCCACTTCTCACCATACATTTCACGCCATTGATGTAACCCTCTTAGGCTTTCCTCAGCGAATATACTTCCTACCCTTTGTTTGTTTAGCTTGTTGAAATACTCTGTTTTATTCATTAGATCATACTCCTTATTATAAGGTAACCCAGTTTCACGTATATACTTCCAGACATCCGTTGCTCTCATATCGTAAATAGGGTAGGCTGTAGGAGCGTTTGAACTAATATAGCACTCTGTTTTTTTTCTTGACATTATAGTATATCTAGCAAGACTTTCTTCAGCCCTTATTCCAACTAAAGCTATTGCATTAACACCTTTTCTTTTATAGTCTGCTATATGAGTATCTAATATATTTTGAAAGCTAATACAATTTTTAACGCCTAAAGCCTTGAACGGTAATCCTAAAGGATGCTCATAGTCTTTATCATATTTAAATTCATAACCTGTTACTTCCGTTATAGCGCCCTCAGGTTTTTCCCTTAGCCACAACTGTTCTTCCTCAGGATGCCATGGAATCCATTCAGGAGCATATAGACTAGCTGCGTTTCTTAATTTAAAAGGCACAGCGTATCTCTTGAAATCCACATCCTCCATTTTAGAAACTTCATCAAGTAAATCCAAAGTACCGTTACCCTCTACTTCGTGATCCACATAAACCGCTTCTAGGGGCAAATTGCCTGTCTCCCTAGCCGCTTCTAGAGCGATATAAAGCATAGCATTTGAATCTTTGCCGCCAGAAAAATTAACTACCACCTTATCGTAAACTTCAAAAAGATATTTTATTCTATCCTTAGCTGCCTGAATTACGTCTTTATCTATGTATTTCTTTTTTAATATTGCCATTTCTTAGAACAATAATATTCTACTCCGTTGTTTGTTTTTTTATATAAAGGCATTCCGCTATTGTACGAAATAAATCTATAATCCATATACTTTACACCTATAGCCATAAAAGCCCCTTTTAAGTTTACTTCGTTGTTTCTCAGCATAGGCAATATAGCTTCAGTATCGTTGCCAGTAACAGGGTTGTAATTGTATTTTGACATTACTAAATTACTGTTTTCTATATTACCGTTGTGTACTATTATATAATCTTTAAATACTAGCGGCTGACTATCTACTAAATCCCTACCTCCCATAGTTGCCAATCTACATTGACCTATTCCAACCAAACAATCCTTTGCAATACTAGTCAATAGATCTACATCAGCCCTACCCTCTTTTTTGAATAATATATGCTTATAGGCTTTCGTGATACCATAGAAACCAAAAGCATGTCCGCCCCTCTCGTCTGCATTGCGTATTGTTTCTTTTAGTATAGCTATATCAATTTTATTAGATCTATTTTCAAACCCCCAAATCCCGCACATAATCGCTAGCTGATTTAATATACTTAGATGCTCTTTTAACTACTGAGCTATCTATTTGCCAAACTTCATGCCATGCCTTATCTACGCTGCCAGTCCATTGTCTCGCAGCCCAACATCCAGATCCTACCACCCAACCGTTATTCCAATTATAGAAAGGAGCTCTTTTTAGGTTGTAATATTTCATAGCCGCTATCACCATTTCATGACTCCAGTCATATATGGGAGAATATCTGACAACTCCAGTAGCTTTGTTTTTATAGATGCCATTCTTACCTACATAGTTAGCGTCTTTTTTTCTTCGACCTGTCAGTAATAGATCTAAGCCTTTGTATTTAAAGAAATTGTTTTGGGCTTTGTGCTGTATAGCTTTAAACCATTTTGCCGCCTTTTGGCTATTGTCAGGAAATAACCAGTCCAAGTTAGCTGCCAACCACTTCAAATTATGTCCGCTATTATATACTACTAGATCATCTGGCATATTGTCGGTTACAAATTTTAAAAACTCAGGATATTCTAAATCATCAGTCATACCCATACAGCTAGGATATTTGCCTATTTGGTCACAAACAAATTCTAAAGCGACACTATCCTTACCTCCACTCCAAGCTACGCCCCACTTATTACCATTCAATACAGGCTTCATTTTCTCGACAGTAACATCAATTAGGTTGTCAAGCTCAGCTTTACTAACTATGCTCTTTATATTTTGCTCAGTACGAACAAAGTTATCGTTTTGCTCTTTTTGTTTTAAGCCTAACATTATTTGGTTTTGATATTATCTAATTTAGAAGCACTAACGCCATCTACGATAGTTCTATTGATCATAGGATGTACATCGTCAGTAGCCCCGAAATCACTATCAGGGTGAAACGCTATAACATCCATAGAGTCTTTGTCTGTGTCAAAACTATGTTGTCCGCATGGGTACATCTTACCATCTAAACCCTCTGCTAAGGTTTCCCCATCGTATTCTTTTATGACAAAAATCATACCTTTAGTAAGGGGCATATTACCGAAAGGGGTAACGCACAGACCCTCCCCTCCACTGACTATACCTATTCTATGACTAGGGTGCGTATGTTGCGTCTGCTTTATGTTTTTAGGGAAATGTAAGTGATTCAAACAAGGATCTCCATATTTAACTGGAGCTATCAATAGAGTATCAGTACACCCATCTATGTATTTAAGCCGCCCCTCTTTTTCTATTGGTCCACCTGTATTACTTAAAGCTCTATATTTATTCTCTGGATATATACCTTTATTGTGCAGCACCTCAATAAGTATCATTTTACCAGTACCGCAAACAGAAAACTCTGTACTGGTACTAAAATACATACTAGATTGTAGCATCATAGGAATTCTCCCATTCTTAAATAATACAAACTGATTTCCTGAATAAACAAAACCGTAATAACTACATCCCTCTTTATATGAAAACCCTCTCCCATTTATTAAATTATAGTATCTTATTGGGTACTGGGTATGACTTGAATCGTCAAATATTAAACCTGTATTAGTGTTATCAAAAGATATAAATGCTGCGTTTTCCTCCATGTCTATTGTGTTATTAGTTCTTGTTCTGCGAATTTCCTAAAAATATAAACTACAGAATCCCCGCTAGACAGTCCCTGTTCTTGTTTTACTTTGTTTATTGCTTTTATTAAATTGTGTTTTTCTTCTTCTTTTATTATGATCTCGAACTTAACATAACCATCGTCTGATATTTTAGGCTTTAACTCTGCCTCCTGTATTGTGTTGCCTGTTTCTTCATCCTCACCAAAAAAAGTATCCATCATTTTTGACTCAAAATGAAAAGAGTCTATCCCCCATTTAACAACCTCCTGAACATCAAAATCTGTTTGCAGTATATCGTAATCCCATGACCCAGAAGTAATGTTATCCTTTATTATAAATTCCTCCTGTTCTTTTTGAGAAAAGTTGTCCTCTTTATAAACCCATACCTTTTGAAATCCTAACTCCTTACACACTCTATACCTTTGATTTCCTCCAAGAATGAGCATATTTTCATTGACAACTATAGGTCTAATTTTTAGCATTTTCTTGAATTCCTCTACGCTATTACGTACTTCTTCAAGTTTCTCAGGGCTTATAAATCTAGGGTTTTTCTCGTTACTGACTACCTTGTCAATATCTACTTCTATTAGCATGTTTTTCGTTTTTATTTTACAAATATAATTATTTTTTTAAATCTTTTATCTTGCTATTATAGTGATCTATTAACAAATCATACTCAAATGTTCCCATCTTACTGACGTTGTTTTTCTTGATCTCTAAATACCTTAAAACACCCTCTCCATACTTTCTTACTAACCCTACAGCGTAGCCCTGTATATGACCTTTAAGGTGAAAGTTGCAATAAATACATTGACCGTTTACATTTTTCTCGTCATACCTTGTAGACATATATTGTCTAGACCAAAAGTGTCCCGCATTAAATTGCTCCTTAGGCTTTACTTTGTTGCAGCTGATACATTTAAAATAGTCCTGTCCGCAATCCCTTAGCTTTATAAATTTAGAAAATAACCTGTCTAATTTTGCTTTCTTTTTGTTCATTTTGAATAGATTAAAACCCCGCCAACACCCCGCTGTCGACAAGGCGGGGACTCTGGTTTTTAAATCCAGTAGTTTTGGCGTAGGTTGTTCAAATTATAGCTTCTATTTTTTTAATTTTCTCATAATCACCATTAAACTCTACAAGACTTCCCTTTGGATGGTTGTTTATATAATGTTTCACCCTATCAATAAAACGGTCCTTATTAGATGTTAATTCACTAATAGAAATTGACCCTTTCAATTGTAGATCTAAATACCTCCACAGATCCATAGTTACACTAGAAAGTTTCTCCTGAGGTATAAAATAAGCGGGTTTCCCTATGTTGTTAGGGTCTGAGTAAAACTCCTGACGTTTAG
>CEUI01019965.1_pt1 | contig 18419 bp, 12 predicted proteins | sample 531411 | NCBI WGS metagenome assembly CEUI01 (sample SAMEA2622841, study PRJEB7988) | marine metagenome | isolation source: saline water (ENVO:00002010), including
TGCTCGTGCACCATATCAATTGTGGTGCTTTGAACGATGTAGTTGAGCGCATGGTGCTCGTCTACGTTCTCTATTATTCTACCATAATCCGTCGTAATTTTACAGCCATCCCAGTACTTATTTCGCACTAAATCCTTGTTATAAAGTCGTTCTAAGTCCTTGTTTTCTTTACTGGAATATAACCATGCGAATGTTTTCACTTTGGCATCTTCGCGGCTCAAGTTGCCATCAAAAACGTTCTTCACATTCCAATTATGAATGTCGTTCTTGGGCTGCTCAACACCAGCCAGAGACAAAAGCACCCTCAACTCTGCTGCATTAAAATCAAGCTCCACGAGATAGTCGTGGGTGGGCTTGACGCATGCTCGAAATTCCTTGTTCATGGTGAGAATCGGTAGACTGTTCGGATTTGTTGCCAAACGACCTGTCACCGTTCCCCACGGGTTATAATCACATACGTGCCTCACCGTGTTGAGAGTCCGGTGAAAGTTTTGTCCCCTCACCGAGCTTAAGAGGTGCTTAATAGGACTTACATCTACATCAATATAGCGAGAACGAATGTCCATTAGCATTTCTACGAGATTATACATAAAATCATAGTTTTCGGGTCTGGGATAGGTGTCCAACACATGTTGGGTTATCCTGTTTTTGCTTTCTAAATACTGATAAAGGAAATATTCCGGAACAGCGTCATAAAAGCAATTTTCCTCCAGCGAAAGTCGCGAAGTGTTAAAGGCTTTAAGACACGATTTAAGAGCCTTCTTAATCTTTTCCCAGTCAGCCTTCATATCTGCCGGGCAAACGTCTGTAATCGTCGCTCCGTGGCTGTAGATGCGTGCTATTTCGTACTTGTCTCCGCGCAGATGTGGGGAATACTCCCAAGTCCCCCCCTCAAGGGGTGGAATGCGATCGGGATTTATGACATTGTTGGCGTAATAGCCGACACAATCGGCTTTCGAATCTAATACCTGAAAAATCAACGTTACTCCTAGTAAAGCTGTTGTATGATGGACCCAGCTGTTGTTATCTTACCAGTTCTGACCTGGTTGTCAAGGAGATCTTGAAATAAAGTGTCGTGAAGTGCCAAATAGTCTACCCCATATATAAAATCGCGATAAATAAGATTGATGTACGAGGCAGCGTTCTGCATCGGAGTAAGGGCTTTATTAGGCTGTAGTCTGTATATGTTGGCTAGTTCCGTGCGCAACTTCTTGGTGACAGGAACGGAGTTCTCGCTTTCAATCGCGCGCAGATCTAAGTAAAAATCTAACATCATCTTGTCAGTAAGCGCCTGGTTGATTGATAATTCCGGAATAATAATGGGTGTGTTACGATCCGTAACTTGAAATGCGTGTGCTCGGAGGGGGGTCTCGATGGTATATTTATCACAGTTTGGTAAATAAGCTCGATGTTCATAATACGGACTAGTCTTAATAAACAACTTATAAGAGTTGACAATGAAGTTTTTTAAATCTGTAACGTCAGTGAGAAAAGCTTTGGTGAAGTAAGCATCAAAGAAATTTTTCTCGTCTATCAGTTCCTGATCGTCATTAACATAGCCGCGCATATACTTCAAAGATGCGTTCGAAAACAGGTCAGCTGTTAGTATCCACGGAATATTCTTATTCACCGAGAAGCCAAACTTTTTAGCCGAGTTGGCATAGAACTTAAAATTAGGATCAGCAATCCAATTTTCGTATTTATAGGCGTCATCTTGTGCGGGGCCAGTATCAACCGCAATAGACAGCCCGGAATTGGTAACATTAAACATGGGCGTGAGTAGATAATTTGTTTTGGTGACGGGGATAACGGCACTCATCTTCTTAAGAAAAGACATATATTCATGCGCAAACGTTTTTAGGTCCACAAGGGTATTCTTCTTTTCTTTAAGAATGGAAGAATTAAATGCCTCATACAGTTCCTGCAAATATTCTTCATAAATCGCGGTGGGATCGGTGTACGCTCGATATGCCTTCATATCATAAATCTTGTCATTACCGTCGCCCACTAGAACTCCCATGATGCGCGCATTTTTTAAATGAGAAACAAGATCCTCAAAAGCATCGACTACAAAGTTTAGTGCGAAGACATTGGGCTTGGCTGCAGAAGGTATTGTAACCAAGCTGTTAAAATCTGCCGTGATACTATTTTGCAGCTGATCCACACGACCATAATACAGCTTGTTATACCAAGTGTCAAGAGGAGTAAAGAGTCCGGGGGGATAAATCTCTTCCTTGTAAAGAATTCGCTGAAAATACATCGCCAGGGAATCGAGAGAGTTTGACCCCACTGGGTTTCGGCGATCCAGTTGGGTGCTGCGAGGAACAGTGTCTCGCTGTGTTGCGGGGAAAGGGTCGGTCATTCTGAGGGGGTCTCCGATGTCTCGTCGTCGGAATTGAGGGGGCTATACTCAGAAAGATCTCCTATGGGTCGCCAGGAGTTTACCTCCTCAAAGTCCAGAAGTCCTGCGGTGGAGAACTCAAGGACATGCTTGCCGCCTTGCCGGAGCTTAACCCCGAAAGCAGCACCAGTCCGCAACATAGCTCCTCCCAACCCAATGTCGCCCCTGGCGTACGCTCCCCCAACAGTCCCAAAACCATCGTTCAGGTAGTCGAGGGGTGGTGCTTGTAATTCTTGTGATTCCTCCGGAGGGTTAAGGGGATCCCAATAGCCTTCCGGGATCTTCTCGGCGGGCAGATTTCCATAACTCTCCGGCAACAACAAGGTGTTCTCGGCAAACTTCACCCCTTCGTGGAGAGCTGTAATAGATGTATTAAAGGAGTTGTCGGTGATTGTGGAGGCGACCGAGGTCACCAAATAATAGCCATGTAAACCTAGAAGCTGCATTTGTCTTTTGGTAGCTGGAAGTATCATGGGACTAACGTATATATAATTACCGTTCTTATACAAATTGTTGCCGACCAGCTCAATGCTTACTGAATATAATTCTCGGAGCTGCTCAGCCCCCAGAGAGCCGTTCTTTTGAATTTTTGACTCTCGCAAATACTCTTGGTCTTCACGATTAAAATTTAATGTTTTAACAAGTCCGCAGGAAGATCCAATGTAGTTATGATATATTCCTCTTTTAAGGTCCTTCTGAAAGTTTCCTCTTAAATATTTGGGGCGTGAATCCGTAGATATTAAAATAAGCCCCAACTTGCTTCTACTCTCGTTGCAGTCTAATGTTTTTTTAGCATTGGCAAGACTTATGATGTTTGCAACAGTTCCGGGATTAAATTTGGTTCGCGCATCCAATGTCAAGGGTTGTGCGTCGAAACGTTGGGAAAAATCAAGTGATGGTCCGAAACACTTAGAGCGCAAAGCTAAAGTAATCAAGTTGTAACATACATCTTTCACAAAATGTAAAAAGAAATATTTATCGCGATCTTTCTGAATCACATTATTCTTAAACCAAAGCTGAAACGCATCAATCGAAATGGGAATGTCGCCAATATTCATCAATTGCACGATACCAGCTAATTCTGTAAAGGTGGTGGGATCCTTCCGTCTCAAGATATCCAGAAATTCTAAATTTTTAAGTTGCCCGCATGCCGACATAGCTTCGATGTTTTTCGCCTGCATGGCCACGAGCGGGTCGATCATTTCGACTTCAGACAAAAAGAAGTTAAAGTCCAAAGGGCTCCCTTGGTTTTCTTGAATCTGTCCCAAAATATTATCCAAAAGATCTCCCAAGTAAAAATAAGAAATCTCAAGAGTCGTAGCAGGTCGTCCATTGTAGGCATCAAATTTCTGTGTGGCTTTTTCTGAATATATTTCAGCGGCGTCTTTGTTGCTGGGATCTGTTGCGGCTTCAGATACTGCTTTAATGATCTCAGTCTGGGTGCCTTTGGTAGATGTAACAACGGTAGGGGCACCCTGTCGCCGCTTCGCCCGCTTGGCGCGCTGTCGCATAGTAAGGTCCCCATAAGGAGGGAGAAGCAATTCCTCCGTCGGCACTGAAAGAGTAAACACTTGGTCATTATCAAACAATCCTTTTAGTAATTTACGATACTTTACGAGTCGGTCGACTTCTCTTTCCTCTGTGATTTTTTCTAATATCTCTTTTATTTCTTTCTCAGTTTTTTCTTCTTTATCTTTGCTTAAGGAACCGGATTCTAATTTTTCTTCTAGTTTTTGCTGTTTTTCTGTCAAATCTTCAATTTTGTCATCAAATAAGTCCGGGCTCTTACTAAAGATGTCAGCTGTTTTACCCGTTAACAAGCCGCTTAAGCTTGCCTGATATTCAATGGTTAACTCAACGCTCCCATTTTCATTAAAATTAATGAGGTGGCGGACCTGCTGCAGATACAGAGAAACACGGGTAGAGTTCACTGCATCCTGTATAGCTGCAGCGTCGAGGGAGGGGAACATCGCATCCAGATTGTCGGGCGCGGACCAGCCCGCACAAACCTTAATTCTAAAATTAACGCCATCATACTTACGATGCAATTCATCATCTATGGGGCACGGACTCTTGGCTGTTTTAATATCCTGGCTCCCTTTCTTTTTGATTGTAGGCGAAGCTATCACTAAATCCAAGAAGCTGGGATTTTTCTTACCTGCCTGATCTTGTCCGGCGAAGAAATCCCCAACAGTCTGAAAATACATAACCAGTTTAGCAGATATGTTATTGTCTACCTCTGCGGGCTGGACGCCATCCAGACTCCATGTAAAGGATTTGATACCTGCACCAGCGGCGCGTCCCAGGTCGCCTTTCATAATCTGGTTTATATCAGTGGGGTCAATAAAATTCGGAATCTCTAGTTCTTTTTCCGTACTTGGCAGGAGCTTCCCAAACTCATCATATTCCACTCGGGATATTTTAATATAGGGACTTAATGCAGCGTGGACCTCCGGGCAAAGACTCAAAAGAGTTTCCACCCCCTTATGTCCCTTGGGAGGGTGATTGATGGTATTAAGTGCTAAAGCGGGCTGATTGTTGGTATTCACAATTGTGGTGTGTTTGTAGGCTGGCTTGTGGATAGCACTCAACTTAGCAATATTTTCCAATAAGAAGCATTGAAAATCAGTAGGCGTGAGGTTTCTCTCTTTGGGGGGCGGGACCTCTTCTATTAAACCGCCGCCATCGCCACCTATAAGACCATCTTGCAAAAGGTCGCGCTTCTTGTCTTCGAAGATAATATCTTTCCACACCTCTTTGGCGATTGCGCGGGCATATTTCTGGATTGCACCCTGATAATTGCGCCCTATACGCGCCATTAGTTCCATACCAACTTCGTCCCAATAACTTGCTTTAAGGTATAAAACATCATCCTGTTGGAAAGGATTATTGGGGTCCGGGGTACGGCTGCCCTTGATCTCACTGAAGGGTTTAATGTGAGTTCCCCCGGAGCTAATATCGAAATCATCCTCGAACATGGTTTCACCCAACAACTCATATTGCCCGCCGGTACTTTGGTCCGGGTAGACAAGGGCAAACCACTCCGGATAAGTGGCGGATGGGTACGCAATCTTGCTATAATTGGGTCCCTTAGATGTGGAGACTAGTCCCCCGGCGCCCGCAAATTTAATTGAACCTATTTCAACTAAGAGGGTCATGAAAATCAGGAACTCGCGTTGAGTCATATCCGACCTCCCCAGATTTCCATCTTTGTCGGGGGGTCCTGTAGTCGGACTATTTTCTGTGAGAATACTGCTGAACTCGTCTGCTAAGATATAGATCCCTTCATAGGGATTTTTTTCGGGTGCATCGTCGGTACGATTTTTAATCTTATATTTGGGCTTTCCTCCCATGAGGCGCTGAGCCGCCTGGATAAATTCCTTCTTGGACTTTGTTCCGTTTCCACCGTATAGTCTATTGATCGCCTGACGAATGTCAGCATCATTCCCTGTGAAGGTAACATAGGTGCCATCAGACTTTTTATAAGGACCGAAGGGTTCCTGGATAAGAACTTCAGGATTAGCAGCAAAGAAGTCGGACAAAAACCCTTTAGCCGCCAACACGCCGACTGGCTCGCAGTCGTCGCAGTCGGAGCGGAATTCTTCAACGTAAAGCTCGGGTATATTTGGAGGAGCTGGTGATGTCATGCTCTTATCCTTCCTCGTCTAGAACCCTCAAGATGGCTTCTAATGGCATCGGAATATAGATCATGTCTCCCAATGCAACGTCGGCTTCTGTGGGGCGCTGATTGAAAAGCGCTATAACGTACCAATAACTCGCAGATCCATAATGTTCTATTGCGAGTTTGTAATATCGATCTCCCGTTTTCCAAATATGGCGGATTCGAGTCATTCTCTTCATTTCGTCAACAGTAGGATACTTTAGCATACCAGTACCATATTGTCGGATGGACTTAAGGTCTCTATTCTCAATAAATTTTTTATACAACTCATCATCGTTTGAGAGGATCAACCTTTTGTCGTATCGATCTGTCATAAACTTAGTCTCCCGAGTCCAATACTAGAGCTTGATTGCTTTGGTTTTGTACTACACTGAGGGATCCTTCGGTAGTTCCGTCAGCTCTGGTAATAGATGTCGCATCAATATTCGTAGTGGTTACCACATAACTTGAATTGGGGAATTTACCGTTTGCGGTGGTATTCCCGAATACAAAATTATTGTTCTCATCCTTGTACCAGCCGGTCAAGTGTGTGTGAAGCACTGTAAAATTAAGGGACAAACTAACTTTTTTAGGAACATACGCCCTTTTCTGTATTATCTCGGTGCGCTGATTGGCTATGCGGTTTGTAGGTCCCCCCGCGCCCGCATCTATTCCCTCGATGCCGCGCGTTTCTACGACTGTGGTATTTTCTGTCGATGACTCTTCGCGAAACAGAAACCCTCCCTGCGACATGTCGGGTGCATAATTAAGTCCCTGCAGATATCCAGTGAGGCGTCCCCCGTTAGAAGAATCATTTATCAAGTTGGTCCATTCTAACCCTATAAGGGGCCCTGCTTTGAGGGTGTTTTGAATACTACGCTTGCTGGTGCCCTTTTGGGTGGCGCTGTTCTCATACACGGGATAGAGAAACTCAATTAAGCGGTTGATGTCACTTAGGTTTTTCACCCCTGCATCATAACTATCGGCCACAACATCGAATCCTAAAGAGATGTTACGCTGAGTGTTCTGAAATGTAGCCAGAGGATCCATACGCCCATACACTTGCTCCTCATTCCAGTGGGAACTGAAATTGTCGCTAAACTCTGTGACCCACCCATTAAAAGCGACCGAGTTAGGCTTCCCCTGCGGAGATGTAGGAAGATGAATTATCTTAATTTTAAAGAATTTGTTAGTTATGAGCGCTGGACTTTCAATATACGACATCTTTTTAAATTCCTATGCTGTTCTCGCGGCATAAGGAGACAAGACCTTAGCAACAGCCGGGGACTTAAGTGATTTCACCACAAAATCATCTACCTTATCCTGACCTATATAGACTGCCAAATGAATTGGACCGGTGGTGGCGCCCTCTTTTTGTTTCTTCAAAATATCAATAAGCTCTTTGAATTCTTGAGCCGATATTACTTGAGATCCCTGACCTCCTGTTATTAATAACTCGTCCGGGTGAAGCGCAGCTTGCTCAGTGGTGATTGTGCCGCCGTCTGCAAACCTTGGGGTAACCTGTGCGGACTTAGTAGTTCCCGAGCTAGCGCCCATCGCCCCGAAGGCGCCACCTATAGCACCGGCTCCGCCGACAATGGCTGCATATGCACCGAGGGACATCCCCCCCGTGAAAGGCGCAGCTACAAGAGCGGCAATTCCAGCTGCCAGCATACCGACCTTTGCAAACTGAGCTAAAGCGTTTGTGCCGGTACCGATCCATTGGGCGAGCTTTCCAAAACCCTTAACCAGTGGCACGACAACATTTTCTATCAATGGTCGCATGTTAATGGCTAATCCCATCATAGCATTCTTGAGTTGGTCCATAATTTCTTGTGATTCGGTCGCCAACTCTTTCAGTTCTTTTTGTTTCATTGCATCCAGCTGATATTGTTCTTGCGACATCGCAAAGAGACGATTTGCTTCATCAACCGACATTCCGAGCGAAGAGGCAATCGCTTGCTTTTCATATCGACCAAGAGCATCAAACTGAACTCCTGCCATATCAACCGATTGCTTAAGAAGTGCAATTCTTTCTTCTTCCGTGGCGTTGAGCATATCAATGGAATTGAGGTATGGTCCACCCAAAATCGCATTCAGGCGACCGACGGCTTTACCGGCGCTATCAAACTGATCAAACTGCTTGGTGATCTGGAGAAGTTGTCCTACCTCTAAACCTGTATTCTTCGCCTGGACGGCGAGCCCTTTGAAGACGTCAATGGCTCCGTCACCATATTTCGATAACTCTGGGATTGCTCCCATAAAGTCGGAGGTCATTTTGTCCATTGACACTCCAAGCGTCTGTGCGCTTCCAACCAAATCAAGTATCATCGCGTTTGATGCGCCGGCACTCATCGACAAACTTCGCATGCCCGTGTCAAATATTTTAGCAGTAGTCTGAGCGCTAACTCCCAGTTCAGCCAAGAGGCTAGTGGTGTCAGCTACGGCTGCTTGTTGATTTTCATTCAACTGCGTAAAGGCTGAGAAGCCCTGGAATAGTGCTTCGAACGCTTTGCCGGCATCTCCGGCCGAAACACCCGCTGCGAAGTTACGTCGCTCCGTTGCAACGATGCCGCGATTATATTCGGCTGTTGCGCCAGTAGCCTTTCGAAAGCTTGAAATTGCTGCATCTTGTGCTTGAGCAAGCGCCAGGGTTTGGTTGATGATCTGACCAGCGACAGCAGAAAAGCCCATGCCGATTGTTTTGGCAGTGAATATCGCTTTGCCCATGCCTTTGAATCCAGCTGCACTCTTGGGGAGCATCGCGCTCAATTTCGCCGAAGATCCACTTAATCCCAGGAGGCTTTGACGGAGATCCTCTCCGCGCTTGTAGCCTTTGGTCATCTCGTCTGTGAGTGTGCCAACCTTATCTGCTATTTCGTCGAGCTGGCTGGAGTCTATTGCAGAGATGCCCCCCGCAGCGTCGATGAGGCTTGCCATCTCTTCGGCTGCAGCATTCGACTCACCAGCGAGAGCCGTGATCGAACCCTTAACCTGAGCCAGAGCGGCGTCGAGGTCCGGGGTCGGTCCAGTCGCAGACGCTATGGCGCGCTCAAGGGCAGCAACCTGGTCGGCGGCGGTTGAAAAAGCTTCAAATGTTTTTCCTAGCTGTGTGGAAAAATCCAACCGGTCCATGGACGAGCTGAGTCTTGTGATGGTGAGTTCGAGTTGTTCAGCCTGTTGTTGCAGCGCTTTTATTTGATCAGGGGTTAGTGCCATCTAAGCAAGCCTCAATTTTTAAAGGGCCACTTTAAGCCAGTTTCTAACTCAAAGGCTTTAACAGCTGATTCTAGGCTATAGCGACTATTCATCGTACGAGAGTCACCCAAACCATGCTTCATATACGCATCAAGATACTTCTTCTCTCTGGAGAGAGCGTGTGTAAAAGTTTTAATCTGATCCTGGGTGCCTAAAAGATTTATAGGAATGGGTACCCCGCCATCAATGAGTTGCCATAAAAGCATTTTCATGTCACCGGCGAACTTAGAATACCCCGACTCGCTTAGGAGGAGGGGCTTATCATTTAAATCAATAGTAATATTGTCGTTACTCATTTGTAAATCCTCTAAAGTATATTAATTAGTACCAAATAGGAAAAGCCGCAGCTCCTAGCCGCGGCTCGCCTTTTCCATTTCCTCATTTTGTTTTTTATATTCTCTAACAAGCCTCTCAACAAACCAGCGACGGAGTGGGATAGGCAAATTGTATGCCTCCACAAACGACCAGCCGCCATAATGCTTAAGGGTAAAGAATTCTTCGTAAACCGATTCTTGGTACTTATCCGTTAGGCCAAAAAAACTCTGCCGTTAACGGCATTGTGACCCTCCCATCATGCGAACAGTTCGTGCACGTGAAATCAAATTCCATGTCAATGTCTGGCTTAATGCGATCATACACTGTTCGAATGTGTTTCGAGTCCTGAAGGGGCATCATCTCTACCAACTTTGTCAGCTGTGCTCTGTCATCAACTCCGTTTGCGGAAACGATGATGGCAGAAAGTAACGTTGTGGCAGTATTCTCGGGGAGTCGCTGCTTCTTGCGTGCTTCCAATTGGCGACTTAGTTCTCGTTCATCGCGAGATGTTAATAGTCTTACTTCAATATTGATCTTAGTCTTGGGGAGCTTAAATGTATAGGTTCCGTCGTCAGTCGTTTTAACTCCTCGAAGAGATCGTTTCTTCTGAGAGATCTCACTGAGATCAAATAGTTGCTCTTGCGCTGTGTCGCAGGAAGGACAAGTTACTCCCACTTCATATTGAGGTCCGAAGCCCGTAATTCGAGCTGCCAAGAGAATAGCGTTCTTGTCTCCGATAAGAAGGTCTTCTGTTTTGATCGATTTATCAACCATTACTGATTCAACAAGGCGATCAATAGCCATTCCTCGCTTTAATAAAGTCTCGGACGTAAGAATATCCTCTTCCTTGGCAGTCATGTGGCGAATTTCTACGGTATCCACATTATGCAGAGGGTGGTCTTCACCATACAATTGTCCCCCGCTTGGCAATTCCACAAATTCTGTGGGGTTCACAAAGGAAAACAAATCGTTTGTTTGGTCTACTGGTGGGGTTGGCGCGTCTGGTTGCGGGGCGCCGGTCCGCTCTAGATTATTTCTTCTAGGCACAAATCACCTTCTCTCTAGGTCTCCACAGCAGCATCGGCTGCAGGACCAACTGTATAGTCAGCCCAATCATACCTGACTGTGACTTCAATATTAAGTAAATCATCGCCAGCATAGTCCAGAGACCCAAAGGATGCTTTCGTAAGGAAAGAGTTGTTAAGGATCCACGTGCCTACTAAGCCGCCCTGTCCACTCAGTTCTTCAATAACCACGTTTCCTAGGGCATTAACAGAATCAAACTTGTTGATAGTGCCCGGGGCCTGTTGAGGGTTATCAAAAACCTCTTCCTGAACATTAGGAAGGAGGTATCCAGACTTAACCAAAGCATCATAAAGAAGAGCGTTGCCATCAGGGTTAATAGAGTTAACAATGGTAATATCAATTGGCTGCCACTCAACAGTTCCGGGATAGTAATAGGTATTACCAAGGAACTTGTGGGGGGTTTCATTTACCGAATACCCAGGCTTCGATGCCATCTTGGCAAGGTATTGCTGGTAGCTGTACTGTCCGTCAACCGTTACAAGGTTAGGAAGGGTGAGCAAAAATCTATGTTGTCGTTTCGGCTCCGATAGGGCGCTTGTCCAAAATGGCATTAGTTAAATCTCCTGTGTCTCTTAATCTTAATTAGTGCGGTTAATTAAAACCGCCCTCCTTTAGTCATCGAAAGACGCTCCCGTCCTCGTAATGTTAAAGTCAATTGCAATAAACTCAATTGCGCGAGCAGGCTTCAAGTAAATCTTGGCATACAAGATGTTCCTATCTACTAACTCAGGGGTTGTTGTCGTGTCATCAAGGATAACCTTATAGTCAGTCAAACCGAAGTTTGTCTTAACGTTTGCCAAGAAGGGATCGACTTGACCCTTGAACCTGAGCCATGTCTGCTTGACGTTGGGCTCAAAGAGCAATCCAGATGCAATCTGCGAGATACGCTTCTTCACGAAGATCATCAAGCGTCGCACGTTAATGCGATCAAGTGCTGAAGGAGTAACCTGAAGGGTCTTCTGACCGAAGATTACAATGCCCTCTGCCGGGAATTTGGCAATTGGGTTAATGTTCGCGGTGTAGAGGTCATCACGGTCCTTGCGGCGCAGCTGGTGGGCTACGTCAACGACTGGGATGCCTGCAGAGCCTTCCGTTAGTCCACCGCGGTTGAAGCCGGCTGGTGCAAACCAGACCTGCGTCTTGCGCTGGGAGCTAGAGAAGGTACCGATAGCGGGAATGGATGGCGGTAACCATACAAACGCACCGTTGATCGTGTCTCGGGCACGGACCCATGGGTAGTAGGTGCAGCCGTAAGAGCTGTTGAGTGCTCGCGAACGGAGACCGTTGATCAGTGTTGTGATGGTGTTCGACTCATTCAGTCGGTCGACCTCTTGACCTTCAGCGCGGGGCTGGAAGGCGTCTGGGAGATCGATAACTGCTAGAGCATCTGCACGATCTTCACAGGTACGTACCAAGTGGGTGGTGAGACCGTCGTTGGTAAGACCAGGCACAGAGGCGAGGTTCATTTCTACAACCTCAGGATCTGCAACCGAGTCAATCGCGCGGCGGATTGAGTTGAAGGTGTAGCTGTTGGTGTCAGATGTTCCAATATTGAGGTTAGCAAATGCGTCCATATCCATTACGTCAACACCATCGAAGCCGCCGTATACCGGAACGGTGAAGCGGTCGAAGCCGGCATCAAGGACGCCGCTGACAGCGCCATTAACGGCGGTCAGGGAAGTCCCCTCAGTCATGGAATCCTGGTCCCATACACCAGCCGAGCCCGAAATGTCATCCAAACTAAAGGTTACTGACTTCTCGGTATCAGCAGGAGAGCCGAACATGCTGGCTACAATACCGCCGCGGGGGCGCACCAGGTCAATGGTTGACTGAGCGAAAACAGTGCTGCCTGGGGTGCGAGCTGTCTGGAATCCAAAGTATGCATCCGTTGGGTTGCTTAGGTTTCCATCGGAAGCACTAACTCGCAACTCTGGGGCAGGATAAACAACCGCTGCAGTTAGAGCTGAGCCGGAAGCCCACAAGGGTCCTGCCTCAACAAAGCCGCCCGGGCTGCTGGGCTGAGTACCGCTGAGCCAAAGACCGTCGCCGGCGCCCGACAGGGCTTCGTCCTGATACTTGACTATCCCCTGGAATCCGAAGGGAAGAAGGGCTGCGTTAGTCAATCCGGCATCAACATTGGAATTCATTGCCAAGCGGATATAAGCAGAATTGTTAGGCCAATCGCCCTCGGTGCGGTAGCGTCGCTCGGTATCATCCCATACGCGTGTTTGCGTACCGATTTTACGCGCGACATAATTAACAGAGTCGGGGTTAAGGTCACAATTGTTGAATTGCTCGATGACACGCACAACATTATCTGAATCGCTAAGGTGACGTACCACAACAGAGAAAGTGCCATATTCGGTGCTCTCGTTAGTGGAGCGCTTAACATCCTGGATGGATACCTTGATGTTTCGGTTAGACCAATCACCGGGTTCGTCAAGAGCCACAATCTGGAAGAGATTGGTGGCAGTCTCCGAAGGGTCAAGCCGGCAACTAATCACATGAGGTGTTTGTGCAGACTGAAGGGGTGCCTTGTGATTGGCGCCATCGTCGGCGGTGGACGCTAATTTCACGATAGATGCAAATGTTGTTTCCTGAGTATTGGCGTCGATATTGGCTTCCAGGTGGCGATCGAATGTCTCGCCCAAGAAGTACTCTACCTCAGCACTGGCGGCTGTCGTCGCGCCGTTCGTCAATTGAGGGTTCGTGTTGAAGACCTTTCTGATATAGCGCGAGTCGGCGCGACTAAAGTTGAAGGTGGTTGTCAGATCAGTCGAACCATCGTAGTTCCGTACGACAAGCTTAAATTCTTTTCCGGGTCCGACTGCGCAGATTACTGCGTCGGCTGAAGCCGTTGAGACGGCACTCGCCGAAAGAGCGGAGCCGGTTGTGGTGGCGACGTTACCAGATAGCTCTAGAGTTGTGTCGGTGTGTGTAGTATAGAAGATGGCTGCTAGGGCGCCCGTCACTTCGGTAGCGGAGCTTGATTCAAAAACGACCAGACCCCATGCAGCGTCAGCATTCCACCCTGCTGCGTCGGTTGCATCGGGGGAAACCCCCGCCGCATTGTCCCCAAGCAGTCGAACGTAGGTTAAAGGAGAACTGTTCCGGAGATATGCCTGAGCACCATACATGCCATACGTGGTGGCAGTCTTGTCAGTACCTTCGCGCCACACATCGTTGCCGGCACCACCCGGTGCGGGGGTTCCAAAAACATTAACAAACTCTGCAAAAGAGTTGACGGTTACGGGTCTTAAAGCCGGACCTTTTTCTGCGCGACCAATAAGTACTGGACCAATTCCAGCTGGAGAGGCCGGCAGCTGGGAGTTGTCGATTTCGTTGACAAAAACTCCAGGGGATACAAATCTGTAATTTTTAACTGACATTCGTTACATTCTCCTTCAACGAGATATTCAAAAGTAAATAGTGCTAAATAGTTTGAATGGTACTATTCTCTATAAAATCCGTCTTTAATATTGTCGGGGATATCACCAAGGATTGTTCTTTCCCTTCCAATCTTAAATTCCACAGCATTTTCGCGCCTTACAATCTTTGGCTTCTCTTGATTCTCGCCGTCGCCAATCAGGTAACCAAGGACCTCAATATTGATGGTGGTTTCATAGTTTCTCTGTGCCATTCCTAAGTTTGCTTTGTTGGAAGCATTTGAAAGGGAGCCATCTATAAACACTTCATAGAAATGCCCCTCGTTATCAATCATCTTGGGCATGCGGGAGTTACCCGGGACAGTAAGAAAAGGATTAATGAGTTCATTCAACTGCTGCTGATATTCTGTTCTCACAGTTATCTCATACTTTACCTTCACCCATACCGGGAGCGGGATTGTAACTGTTTCATAAACCACGCGCTGAGTTGACATATTCCTCTTGTTGGCATTGAAGCTCTTTGTGGCGACATCACCCGACGCTCCAAGTTTTCGTTTGGCGTAGGCATTCTGGAACTCCGCTGTCTTCTTCTGATTGATATTCCGTGCGATGGTGATCGTACCACCTTTAGCATCGTTTTCGGGATACAGATTAGCAAACACTGTTCCTCGAAAATTTGGTTCTTTAACCACATTGGCGCGATTAACTGTAATCAAGGGGAGGACCAAAGTCTCTTCGGTGTCTCTCAATTCTTTACTGTGCTTAATCTGATAGGCGCGTTCCGCTGTCACCCACAAAACTGGTACTTTCTTAAACCCCCGGTTAGTGGTTACTGAGAGATTGAGATCGTCATCAATGAACCGAAGCATTGCTCCGTCAATTGTTTCCAATGTAGATGTAGGAAACTCAATTTCATGAAGTTTGTCGGCTACTTCTTTATCACCAATATAATCATATGGCTCTTTCTGTTGAGCGCGAATTTCTTTTTCTGTTCTCTTGCTTCGCGACATTCAATTACCCCACGAATATTCCGGCAGGAACATTCTCCAATACCTTCTTCGCGGAGTCCTGCATGCTGGAGTCTGCTGCAGCGAGCTTATCGTATGTCATATCTTCGAGTAGAGTCTTAAGTTCCTCGCGGAGCTGGTCTTGTTCAGCCTTTGCTTGACCCAGAAGTTCTGCGTGGTTCAGGGTAACAGACTCCCCGGGAATCGGAACAACAGCAAATTTACCTCTCACTTGACCTAAGATTTCTTTGGTTAAGGCTAGGGCGAATCTCCGAATCCATTGTTTGCCGATGGAGTTAATATTTTCATACGGAAGGTTCTGGAATGGCAGCGTGTTCATATTATTGATGCCTTGCGCGCCAGTATCACCTCGTCCGGTGTCCTCCCATGGCTCATATTCACCCTCAATTGTAAATTGTACCCAGAATTTCTTAGGACTGTTACCCAGAGGAGTGGGGAAAAGCCTCAACATATTATCTTTAATCTCGTAAGAATAATGAGAGAGCCTGGTATAAAGGGCATCTTCATAAGCCATAGCCTGAAGCTTGTTCTGCCACACTGGTACAATCTCAAACGTTGAATCATCCGCATACTGACCATAAGTCCTTAAGTTACCGACTACTGAGAATCCTCCATAGTACCCATAGAATCGCCACATTGCGCGAGGGGTCTTAAAGAATACTTTTCTAATCACTACGCGCTTGTCTTGTACCCTCCCAAAATAGGGAACGTCGCTGTCGGTAGCCGACGACTCCGACAAGAGTGTTTGGAGATCATAATCCTGCTGCATGGCAATACGCTCAAAGGAAGCAGAGTAAATTGGCGTTGTTCCGCCGAAGCCGCCCTCGGTTGCAATCCCTTCCGAGATTCTTCGGACGTATCCATAATCAAACTTGGGGTATCGTAAAGCAACGTTCGAGCCGGAGAGTGGATCTCCATCTACTATTTGTCCGTCCTGATCGAAAGAGGCAGTGGTAGCACCCAGGTAGTCCGAAAGCGCATTCTTACTTTGATGAAGATTAACAATATATGAATACTCCAATACTGCCTCTTCATATGCTGAATATACATTCCCCTCGGCTAATTCAATATCTAATACATCTCCACCCAACTTCTTGTAAGTATAGGCTACCTGGTCGGCGGCGCCTGATAGAAAGGCTGTGGAGTTGGCATATACGCCAAAAGGTAATGTAACTGGTACGTTTGCAGCTGATCCAGTTGCGGGTAAAACATTTGCGTTTGCGGTAGACGCAGGGTTTAAATTTGGAATGGCCATTTGTTTTCCTCTAATGATCTAATACTAAATAGAAAGCCCCGCCTCAAAAGAGACGGGGCTTTAACTATTTTGACCTTACGTCAGTTATGTCTACATTAAGCCGCGAACGACAACTAATCCATACATATCTGCGCGCACCATCTGCTTGGCGTAGCGGGTCATGACACCCTTACGCGGTACGAAGTCTTCGACTCCGAAGATGGTAGGTGTGGTCTGCAGCGGCACATAAGGTGCGTACACGTAGCCACTCTCAAGGAAGCTACTTCCACGTCGACCAACAAGGATCAAGTTACGTGGGAAGTAAGGATCGACAATAATGTCAAGCTTCTTCGAAAGCGAACCGACCTTAACAGCACCGGCATCGCCCTTGTCACTGTCAGCAGTTACGTTTGCACGGAAACCTGCAGTGAACTCAAGGATGTTGGCAACCTCTGGTCCAACGACACAGAAGTTAGCAGCACCACGGAGGGTCTTGCGGTGGATGTTAGCGGAGACGTCATTGATGGTCTCAATGAGGGTCTCATACCACTCGCTCACGTTACCCGTGAACTCGCCTACACCGGAAATAGCACCTGTCTCACGATCAAGGAACTCACCCGGGTTGCGACTCCAGAAACGAGTAGCAGCAGCAGCACCATTCACGAGGTCCTCAAGAACCTCACGATCGATCTCAAGGGCAACCTGCTCAGAAAGGATCTGAGTCAGCTCCACCTCGGCATCAAGGTTGTGGTAGGCGTTAAGATCCTGTCCTAACTCCGGAGTCCACTTAGCCTTGAGCTTCTTGGTGATCGCGGTGACAGCCACGGAATCGATACGGATATCGATCTCTGGGATGTTACCATTGTTCTCAAGTCCCCAAGTAGCGTCGCCCTCAATGGAGCCGAGTGCACCGCCATCGATGAAGTTATCAACGATTGGCATCGAGACTGCAGTAACGGCAGCAAGGGCTGCGTTCAACTCATCAGCATCTTCGGAACCAGTGTTAGTCAGGGTCAACAGCACCTGGCTGGGGTCCTCAGGGTCGATACGCGTAAGACGACGAACCTGCTGACCAGCGCTGAGTGCCTGGATGATGGTTACAGCGACAAAGTCCTCGAAGTTGAACTGGTCGGTTGGACCAAGATCGCTTCGGGGAATCTGAGCGACAGCGACGATCGAGCCAGAGGGCAGATCGGGATCGAAGAGACAAAGGCTCTCTTCGGTTCGAGTGGATCCAGCGAGAGCGTTAAGCTGACCGCTCGCTCCAATGGTACCCGAAGCGATGACGGTTGGAGTCAAGGCTGCGGAAGAACCTGTCGGTGAAGAGTAGCCGTTGTTAAGAGCATACGGACCTTCTTCAGCGAACGGACCATCCAAGTCAACACCACCCGTGATCTGGGAACCAATCACATCGCCACCATAGAGGGACGAAGGAACTGGGTAACCAAGACGCGGGTTGTCGGCAGCCTCACCGGCGCCAATGGTGGTGCTCGTGGTGAAGTCCAGGAAGAAGATGAGACCACTTGGGAGACTCATCGGCTGAACGCTAACGAGATCGTTGGCGATCAGGGAGCCGAATACACGGCGAACGAGGGGGAATGCAACAGCTGCAAAACCCTCAACGTCTCCACCAGCCATGGTGGAAGACTCACGGAGTAGCTCTTTTGCCTGGTTCTCAAGCAAACGTGCCATACCGTTCCGAGCGGTGTCGTCAGTGAGACCCTCAAGAAGTCCTGTGTTCTCCCACTTAGAAATGAGAGCAGCACCTTCTTGAGCGAGGTCGCGGTTGACAATACCTTCGGTTAATTTCTGTACAATAGACATTTTATAACCTCCTAATAATTGTTGTTGAATGTCATTTATTCAAACCTGCTAAACGCAGCATGCGACCCATGTGTGGATCGCGTGTAGCCTCGTTGTTTTTCTTAGAATTGATCAAAAGCGATGTAGATTTCTGAACTGCTTCACGAAGTGTCTGTGGGCGTGTTCTCTGATCAGGAGTGGCCCCCACTGCGTTTTGAATTGTTTCAAAAATCATACTTGCTTCTTC
>CEUI01001943.1_pt1 | contig 18399 bp, 9 predicted proteins | sample 531411 | NCBI WGS metagenome assembly CEUI01 (sample SAMEA2622841, study PRJEB7988) | marine metagenome | isolation source: saline water (ENVO:00002010), including
CTTTGAAGTCTCCTCCAAATGCTATTGGTTTTCTTTAGCAAAAAAGGAGCACCCAAAACCTATACCTCAAGAAGTAATGAGTAAGGGTTGCAACCAATATAAAAACAATGTATCTATTGGATATAAAGCTGGAGACGAATTAACTGATAAAATAATAAATACATTTGACGGTGAAATAGTAGGAGACAAGTATGAACCTCCAGTTAAACCAACAAAAACATACAAAAGAAAGTATGTTAAAAGTCCACATAAATATGCATATAGGAGAGATGCACAATGACAATAATAGGAATAGACCCTGGTGCTAGTGGAGCATTATGCTTTACTAATTCAGAACAAAAAGATATACATACGCATAAATGCCACAATCTAATAAGTGGTAGAAGGCTAACTGTTTCTATGGCTTTAAATGCATATAAATCTAAAGAAGCAATAGTATATATAGAAAAAGTTCATGCTATGCCTCACGATGGAAGAAGTTCATTGTTTAAGTTTGGAGTTAATTATGGAGCATGGTTAGGAATATTACACAGTAATAATAAAATAAATAAAATAGTAGAAGTATCACCACAAAAGTGGATGAAGTTTTGGGAAAATAAAATAGGAGAAAAATTACCTAAAATAAAAAAAGATAGAAAAAATAAGCTAAAAGAAATAGCATCAATTTACACAGAGAAACCTGCAACGCTATGGAATGCTGATGCAGTATTAATAACAATGTACGGAATGTACACAGAAATGGAGGAATCAAAATGAAAAATACAGAACAATATGCAAATTATTTATATAAAATAAGTGCTTTGTTAAAAGATATAGATAGTTATAAATCAGAAAAAATAGATAAACAAAAAATAAAATTATTAAAAGGTTTACTTGATTCAACAAGTGCTTTAATTAAATTATTAGAACATAAAGAAAAAACAGAACCAAAAGCTTTAGCATAACCTCCTTATTAATGCTAAAAGTAGGAAGGGTTGGTATTCAACTAGCCCTTCTTACTTCTTTTTATCCAATTCCCTCATGTACTTTAACATTCTATAATTAACAGGCTTAGCACCAGACTTCTTTTTTCTTCTTGTCCCTGTTACATCTAGCCATTTTTCACCAGCTATATCAAAAACAGGTTTTCCTTCATAAAGGTTAAATGGTAAATTAATTTTAGAAGTAGGATAGAATGATAGTTCATTAAGTCCAACTCTAAAAGAATTTAATATTGGGCTTCTATCGTTTTCAAATAACATTGGAATATGTCTATTGTAAGCTCTTTTGCCAAATGAACTCATAGAAATAAGATTGTTAAGCATTTTAGTTCTGCTTCCTGTGTGTGTCAAGTCATGGTCATACTTATATCCTTGAACAGCATATAAATACTCATGCCAAGCTTCAGGTTCCGTTTCATTAATCATGCCTATAGACATTCCTAGGTCAATCATGTCCCCAAGAAGAGGTCCTCCAAATGTACTAATAATTGGCCCTTTGCCATAAAAAGCTTCATTAATTTTTTCTGGGTCATTAGAAAATAAAGTACCCCATTGTGAAATTCTTTTTGCTGTATCATGCTCTACTAAATTATCAACATCTAATCCCATAACAATATAAGCAATTAAAGGAGCTAACCCATAAGCCATTCCCATTTTCATTGCTTGATGAACTCCTTGCATTTCACTAAAGCTTGCTCCAGACCTAACATCAGCGGAGGCTTCTCTATAAATAGATGTGTTTCTTTCTAAAAATTCCATCCCATAATGTTGAAATTGAAACATAAATCTTGTTATATTTCCATATTTCCCTAATGATTTAATATCTCCTCTCATAAGTTTAGACTTAGCATAATCGGCATAATCAAAATGATTTGCTAAAACCATATTTTTTGCATAATTAATAGATATTTCATTAGCTCTAGTTTCTAAATTTATCTTTTTATTTGCCATTTGAGCCCTAAACTCAGAACTTTCCATTAATATTTTATGTAAAGTCCCATAGGCAACTTTGAAAGTATGTTTTCTATTCCAATTTTCAGCAGTCCTATGCAATACAGATGATTTTTTAGAAACCCAACTCATGCCTTCTGCTATTTTATGACCAAAATGCTCTTCTTTATATTGTATATTGCCATCTTCATCCATATATCTAGACTTGAACATACTAGGCTTTTCTTTAATACCGCTTTCCAAAAGTTCTGGTGTAATTTCTTTAAATAAAAACCCAGCTTCATCTAGTATTTTATCAGCTTCTCTAACTCCACCTTCACCTTTAATAGAGTCAAAATAATTTACAGCTCCAATGCTCTTAGTAAATCCAAACCTTATATAATCAAGAGACCTTTGAGTCATGTTTCTAGCCGCTCCACGAACATTCCACCCAAGTTTAGATGTAAACTCAAAAGCAAGTAATGTTTTCATTGCTAATTGAGCAGATTCAGACATTCGAGTATCTCCATTAGCTGCTTTATGCATATCCACAATAAAATCCGATACGTTGGTCATATACTGAGTTGGCCCTTTTTTACCACCTCTATACATTTTTAAAACATCAAGTCTAGCATCCATAAAGGCTTCTTCTAAAAAAGCAGAAGTATTAAAATGATTTATATCGTCTATATATCCTTTAACAACATCAAAAAAGTTTCTTGAATATTCTGGAGCATATTCTTGTTTTCTACTTTTTGCGTGATTAGTAACCCATTCATTTATTGATTGTATATCTTCTTTAAGAGTGGATGTTTTTCTTAATAATAAATCTTCACCAGAAGAATCTAATTTTTTTAATCTTGGCAACAATCCTTCCATGAAAGTAGCATTTAAATCCCTTACATAATGAGGAAAAAACCCTTGTTCATATCTAGGCATTAACTCTCTATTTAATCTTTCTCTTGTTTCTTTTAATAATTTAACATTTTCACTTTCTATTCCTCTGTTAAATTTTAATCTTTTTATTTTACTATTGATAACAGAGTTTATTCCTTTTTTTAAATTATCATACTGATTATCCATCATGTTATTATATTTCATTAAAGGGTCTGCATATCTTGTGTCCATTCCTAATTCAGACATGATTTTTTCTAAAAATTTAACTTCATTTATTTTTAATAAAGTTTCACCGTTATCAACTTTTTCAAGGAATTTTTTAGAATCTTTAATTCTCATAGGTCTAAATTCACCGCTTTCAATTTTTTCCCTATATTTCATTAATATATCTGGCATGCCAGTTTCAATTAATACAATAAAATCATCAAATGCTTTTAATTTTTTATTGCTATCTACAAATTCTGATAATTCTTTTCTAGCAGCTGAAATTTCTCTATTGTTTTGTTTGTCAATAGCTTTAATAAGATTTAAATCTAATTTTCTTAATTTTTTTATATCCCTATTAAAAATAGCTTTATCAATAGGCCCGGTTACTTTAGATATAACTTTAATCATATCTGTTATTTCTTTAAAGTCTTCAGCTGATTTCATTGTTCTGACTTTATCTTGACCAGATACATCTTGCAATCTTGAAAGCATTGAACCTATTGCTGGGTCTCTTTTACCAAAAGTAGTACCAGTCCAAAACAACTTTGCAAAATCATTACTTGCAATGTCGCCTTGCTTTACTCTTTTATTTAATCTATATAAACTTTCAGTAAATTGTTTTATTTTTCCAGGTGTTAAAAGTTTTTCACCTTCATCTAATATAGCCCATTTTAATGGAACATAAAATTCAGATTCCCACATTTTAAACATAGCTGAATGAGGGTTTTTAAAATTACTTAAAGTTTCTTTATCCCCAAGCCATGTATTAACTGCATTTATTAATTGAGATTTTTTTGTTGCTTTATTACAATCCATTATTTAATACACCCACTCATTTCAGCCCAATCTTCAGCATCTTTATTTGTATGGTCAAGTAATCTTCCGTCATGAGCTGTGTTGAGTTCTCTTTCAAGTTGTTGCAATTTATTATATTTTGAAATTAAACTAGATTCATTTACTTCTAATTTAAGACCTTTATCAGCAGCTGCTCTTTGTAAATATTTAAATCCTTTTGATAATTTAAAAGAATCATGTTGTTGTATTGGTACAACAGATTTCGATTCCGATACTGCATTTATTTCAGTTTGAACCATTTTTATATACATATTGTCTAATTTAAGCCTTCTCTCTATAAAATCATAAGGGTCTAAGTAAACATTTGTAGCTAAGTCTCTATTTAATAAATCTATTTCATCAAGAAATTTTTGAAATCCAATAGAAAACTCATCACCAGCTAAATTTGCTGTTTCTTGATAAAAATCAAGAACTGAATTATTCATTATGTTTAATGTATGTCTTGGAAACATATTCCTTGTCCAATTTATATCAGTATAAGAACTTAGCTTTCTTTCTAAATAAGAATCAAATTTACCTAATCCATATTGTCTTACATCATTTTCTCTTGAAGTAAAAAGATTGTGATTTCTATCAAAATAGCCTCTATAATGATTTTCTGATTCAATTAATTTTGTTAATAATATTTGAGAAGGTATTTTTATATCATCAGCTTCACCAACAAGTTTTCTAGCTATTCTTATGGGGTTTTCTTCAGATGAAAAATCTTTAAAAGCAATTTCAGTAAGAACTCTTATCCCCATTCTAAATCTTTTTGAATCAACATATGGAATAGGAACTACTCTATTATTAAAAACTCCAATTTTTTTTCTATTTAATGAAGGAGACATAAAAGCTAACATAAATTCTAATCCATATTGCTCAGTTTTTTCTTTTAAAAATTCTACTTGCCATTTATAAAAATCATCAGTATCATATCTTTCTAATTGCTTTTTTAATTCTTTATCTTTAATTACTGTTTTAGCTCCAAATTCAAGTATGTCTTTTATGCTTCCATGGTCTCCATAAATTTTTCTTCTTAAATCTTTAAACATTGCCAAATCATCTTTAGCATTACCTTCAAGCATTTGATAAAAATTATCAAATTTATAGCCACCTATTAATTCAGATTTTAATAAAGAATGTATAGAATGATAATATATTGTTGATTCTGTTAATTCTTTTCCTTCTGCAATTAAATCTAAAAATTCATATTTTTGAGGGTCTTTTATATTTACTCTTCTTCCATATTCAGTATTTATTTCTGATTGAAGTTTATTTATAACATATTTTAAAGATTTAATTTTTTTATTTTTCCATTCTTGTTTGTATTTAGACCTAGCAATTTCGTTTATTTTTCTACTTAAATAAACAACACTTCCAACTTTTTTATTATGGCTTAAAACTGCAGTGGTTAATTTTTCATTATGTTTGTCAGCTGATTCTTTATACGATTCCATTATCATATCATTATACCAATCATCAAGCTGTATTTTATCTTCTCCTAGTAATCTAAAATCTTGTTTTTCTTCAAAATGATTTTTTCTAGCTAATTGAACAATTAATTGGTCTATATATGTTCCATTTGGATTTGTTGTTTCTTCACTAATAAATCTTTCTGCATTATTACGAACATATTCAAAAGGGTCTTTGTTTAAGAATGTTCTTCTATACCATTTCCCTTTTTGTGGTTCTTTTTCAGTAACAGCTCCAAATATTTTTCTTAACTCTTTATAATCATTTGGATTTAATTTTCTTTCTCTAGTTAACTTTCTATACACTTTATTTTGAATGTCTTTATGAAAATCTATAAATCCCTGACCAGCTTGCATAAAATCATCATAAGACATTCTTCTAACATCAGCCCCATCATAAACATCTTTACCAGTTGCTTGTAATATTGTTTTATTATAATTATCCATTAAGGATTTAATAATTTCTTTTTCAGCTTTAGTTAATTCAATATTTACATCTTCTGTCCACTTACCATCTTTTTTAACCATTCTTGAAAATATTCTTATTCTTTTATTATTAGAAGCTCCTTTTTCTTGGATGTCTTTTCTTTGATTAAATGATAAATTATCTGGTCTTTCTGATTGCGTTATTAATGGAAATAAGAAATTATCTTTCCAATTAAATATATCATTTGCAATATTTGGATTTAATTTATTTTTACCATCAACAACATATTGCATTTCTAAAGCACTTCGTATAAAAAAATCTATGTTTTTACTATCAATGGTAATTACTCTTTCATCACCATTTTTACTATCTGTTGTTCTAAATAAAATTCCAGGCCCATCAACAGTCCCGTCTTGATTTTCTCTTCTAAAATTTGACCAAGCTTCTGATTCTTCTTTATCAGCTGTCCAATTTTTATTAGAAAGCATATCTAAATAATTTAATTGTCTTGGAGTTTTTTGAACAATGCCTATCATTTTTTTATAAGCATCTGCATTGCCCATAGATTCTATAATATTTTCACTCTGAGTTTCTGTATCTTGTAAAAATGTAAACGAAGCTGGAGTTTTCCATTTTTTTGGGTCTATTCCTTGAACCCAATATTTATTAGTTCTCTTAATATGGTCAAACATATAATCATTATGAGCAAAGAAATAATCTACCTTATCAGCATCATAATCACCTTCATATATATTTACTATATCAAGACTATTAACCATTGTAGAATTACCATATCCCTTATCTAAAAACCCAGCCAATCCAAGCAATGTAATATCATTAGGTCTTGTTCTTGGATTTCTTCTTGAAATAATACCAATTTGATATTTTCTACCAGTTGCTTTGTTAGCATCTTTTAAAAAGTTATGTACGCTTCCAAGTGTGGAATTTTGAACAGATAAAGATAGTTCGTTCTTTTTATCTGATTCACCAACTCTTTCTTTATAATCAGCAAGAAATTCATCAACAGTCATAATTCTTTCATTATCAACTATTCTTATAGTTCTTCCTTCAAGGTCTCCAAGTTTTGTATCTTGTTCGTGAAATGGAAGAGCTAACTCACCTCTCATTAACATATTGCCTTGTTTATCTACCAATGTAGGCAATAATCTATGATTTCTCATGTTTCCATTTCTATCTAAAAATCTCTGAGCATTTTGTATTATATAAGATTGCCCACCATATCTATTACTTGTTACATTGCTTAATTCACCATGCCTTCCAGAACTTCTATTTGTAATAGACCTAGTGTTATTTATTAATCTATCTATAAATGTATTAAAAATTTTATTTTTTGTTTGATTGTCACTAAAGCTCATAGGATTAGCATTAGCATGATGCTCTAAGAAAAGATACATATTGTTAATTGTTTGTAAAGAAGAAATACCATCATCATTTTGCATTTGTCCATTTGGTAACAATTCATCCATCATAAATTCCCTCATAGCGACAGAACTTCCAACAATATCTTCTATTGATTGTATCGCAAAGGATATATCTTTTTGCATTTCTTGTATTTTTAAATATCCTTCTTCAGCATTATGATAATTAGCATCAGCTGGTGAATCTTTAGCAGATGTAATAGAAGCATCTTTTTCTGGTTTTAATCCTATTGCATCTATATCTACAAATCTAATTTGATTTGGTTTTAAAATATTTTTACTAGTTGTTTTTAATTTATCAAGGGATATATTTAATATAGATTCATCATCTTTGTTTGAATTTCCATCAATATATTTTTCATCATATACCTTAGCTCCAGATTTTGTAAGTAAAATATCTAAATTATTTGCTTTAAGAAAATTTTCTAATCTTGGGTCATGTATAAACAACGTTTTACCAAGTAAAAGTGTTTTACCTTCTCCCATAGATGAAATAACTGGTTTTATTGCATTTTTAGAATAAGGATTATGCCCCATTAATGTATGATATTCCATCATAGCATCTTCTGTTAAGAAAGATATACTATCAAATGCACTAGCATCTTCGTGAGCCGTTCCTATGTTTTCAAAAGACCAATTTTCTAAATCGTAAATATCTTTATATTTTTCTATAATTTGCTCAACTTCATTTCTTATATTTGCATTATTATCATCATCCCAAATAGCAATAGAATATTTACCTTTCTTATTATATATTCTATCTTTTAGAAGATTACCAGCTTCATCACCATCATTAATTAACAACCTTGCTTCTGCTAATGATAAATAATAATCAGAATCACCTCGTATAAAATTTTTTGTATTTACAAGTTTTACCCTACTAATAACTTTATCAATTTCATCAGCGTCATTATTATTTAGAATTTCTTTAAGTTTTGTATTAGAATCACTTCTTAACATTCTTTCGACTACTAACAATCTTGCTATTGATTCATAATCGTAATCTGCAGAATACCTATCTTGGTCTGTGTCTTTTATTCTTTCTAATAAAGCTTCTATATTTGTTGTATCTTCATATAAATTTTTATTTCTTTCGTAAAAATTATTAAACTCTTCTGCTAGAATTTTTCTATCTTGCCCTGTTATAATTATACTATCAAACTCTGGAACAAGATTTAATCTAATTAAAGGGTCTTTTCCAATAGAAACAACATCATCTTGAACTCCTAAAGCTTCAAAAACTTCATCTTCTTTATCTTTTATTCTGTTGTCTTTTAATATACCATCTACTATTGAATGATTTAGCAAATCATTTATTATTTGATTTTCTACTATCTTTACTTCATTTCTCATCCATTCTGGAAAATTTTCAGCTTTAGAAGTAAGATTAACAATCCTAGGTTCCATTCTTGAATTTTCTGGATTAAAAGGTTTTATTAATACATTATTATCAAATAAATAATGTTTAATTTTTAAATCTCTAAATAATTCATATATTGGATTAGTTTGATGAAATTCAGGCTTGTCTGTAAATTTTATACCAGTACCAGCTACTTCAACAACTGGGACTTCTACTTGCTTTCTTCTTCCAAAAAATACTTGAGTAGCATCTTCTAATATTTGATTTCTTAATCTTCCTCCCATACTTTCATATGGTATAGTTTCTTGTTTTTTATTTCCATCTGCATCTGTAATAATTCTTGTCGCAACTAAATTATTAATTAAATTAGATATAGCATTTCCTTTAAGAATGGCATTTGGATTTTCTATTTCTGGAAAGTTTTCTGTTAATTCATCAAATTTCTTTATTTGATTTTCTTGACTCATTAAAGAATAATCTCTGTATTCTTTAAAATTTCCATCTGAATCATTAATTATTACTTTATATTTTCTAAAAAATTCACCAACACTCATTGATGGATTTGCAACATGGTCACTAGAATCATTTAAAAATCTTGGTTTTGATATTTGTTTTTGTTCAGAAATTTTTTGATTAATAAAGCCTTCTGTGTATCCAAATTGTCTTAATGATTTATCAACTTTTTTCCAATAATCTTCAGTAAGTATTTCTTTTTCTTCTACCTCAATTCTTCCACTATCTTCATTTATTTTTAATACACCTAAATCAAAAAGCATATTTTGAATTTTTGCTTGATTAATTTCTGGGGCAAGTGCAATATAATTTTTAATTCTATCTGAATAAAATCCCAAACCATTTTGAGTAAGTTTTTCAAGAACAGTGCCAAGTGCAACATTTGAATCATAAGTATTTCTACCTAATGCAGATTTCTTCATTTCAGCTTGTAAAATAGGAATTTCCATAACTCCGACATCAATAGTTTCTTTTGATATTTCCACTAATCCACCAGACTTATTTGCAATTTCAGATATAAAATTATTGTATTTCGTTGAAAAATCATCATTACCAAAAATTTCAATTCTTTTTAAAATAAAATTATTTGAAGTACCCTCTGGTTTTAAATTATTTTCTCCAAATCCAGAAGAAACAGCTTGTAAAACAAAATCTGTTTGACCTCCAGATAATCTTGAATCTTTAAATCTTTTAGTGTTAAGTATATTGATAAGGTATTCATAATAAAAACTATCTAATTTTTTTACATCTAATCCAAAACCTTGCAAAGTTTTCTTTAATCTAACAAATCCATCTTTATTTACAATTGTATTGCTAGATGTTAATTTGTCTGGAATATTTATAGAAGATTGCATTGTTAATACTTGACCTAATACTCTTTTCATAGAAGCTTGTTCTTCTTTTGAGACATCAGCTTTAACATCTTTAGAAAATTCTATTTGTTTTACACTTTTTATAATATTCCCATCTTTATCTATAAGACCAGCTCCTTGCAAAGCTCCTAGCAATTTTTGTCTTCCATTAAATTCTGGACTAAATATTTCTTGAATACTTTTAGAAACTGAAATTGCTTTGTTTTTCACCATACTCGGTAAATAATCCATGTAATCAGAATATCTAAATTCCCTAGAAACAAGGTCTTTCATTTCAAATGTTTTATTTACAGATTGTTCTGAATTTCTAACTATTTCATATATTTTTCTTAAAGATGCTTCATTTTTTAGTTCCATTACATTTGCATTAGAACTTGTTTGAATAGCCTCTAATCCACTTGATAAAGATTTAATAATAGATTGAAGACTCATTTTCATTTTTTCAACTTCATTTACAGCGTCATCTCCAGAACCAAGAAATTCAAAATCACCTTTTCTAATTTTATCTTTTAATTTTTTGTCTATTATTATTGTTTGTGGAGTAATAATCTTATCACCAGTAGTTGTTGTAAAGAACCCAGCTAAGTCATCAAATTCACTTTCTTTATCAGCTACATCAACAATTTTTTTAATAATACCAAGCATTTCATTTTCAAAATTTTCAGTTGCTTTTATTGTTGATTCTTCTTGCAAATCACGAAGTCCTTTCATGTCATCTTTCTTTATACCATGAACTTCTTCATACTTTTTAAGCATTGCATTTGCTTCTTTAACTGTTATTGCATCTAATGTTTTAGCAGTGTGGAAATCAGAGTTCATTGCAGTAACAAGTTCTTGCAATATTCCGTAATCTTGACCTTCTATTTCCATAGAAATTTTTACACTTTTTTCACCAGCAGGGACTGCAAAAGCATCCATTTCTCTACCTTCAGCTTCATCGTTTGTAGCCAATCCATTTTCAACTAACCAATCTTGATATTCTTTTTTTCTTGAAGCTTTGTCAAATCTAGACCTAGCAATTGGAAAATTTTCATCTATATAAAAATTAGAATTTTTCCATTCTGGGTCTCCACCTAATATTTTAATACCTTCACGAATCCTATTTATATCCGTATTCATGTCCCATTTAGAAACATTGTCCTTTCTTTGGGTGTATGCTCCTATCATTAAATTTGTGAATAAATCCCAACCATTATAATCTTCGCCATATCCTCCTAAAAATTCACCAGTGTTCCAAGCATCTTGGGCTATCATACCTGCGTTAAAAACCATACCTCCATATAACATTCTAGGCCATTCTTGTGCAAAACTTCTAAATGGTTCTTTTAAAGATTCACTTAATAAATCCCTAGCATATTGATTTTTTTCTTTTAAAAGATAATCAGATACTTCTTTTTTAAAATTACCACCAAGAGTCTCCGTTAATTCTTTATGCAATGATTTAATCCCATCTTCAGCATTTTCATAAGGAGTTCCACCTTGAGTTAAATCTATTTCTTTTTTATACTTTCCTTTACCAAATCCAACATGATGTGGCCTTGGTACTTTATTAGTGCTATTTCTCCAAGCGTGATTTCCAAAATAAAATAAATCTTTAGCAAGTTGGCGCCTTGTTTTTCCCTCATATGGATTTGATTGTCTCCAAGTTCTTATAGCTGATGCAAAATCAACTCTTGAATTTGCCATTTTACCTAATGGTTTAAATATAGCAGCTCCACCTGACAATCCTACACCAGTTAACATTCCAAATAAAGTATCTTCAAAAAGTTGTCGACTAGAAAAAACATCAGAAAAAGATTGACCTTGCTCTCTTGCATAGTTCCATTGATTAGAGAGAGAAAATGCTCCATCAATAAAACTATATACAAAAGCATCATTTAATAATTGACCTACAAATCTACCTTTTCTTCCAGTTCCATACATTACTTGACCTAATTGAAGCATGTTTTGTATTGGAACTCCTTTTTTCATCATTGTGTCAAACATACCTCTCATTATAGAAGCTTCAGCTTGAGTTATTTTACCTAAAGCCATTTGAGATTCTATTAATACTCCAGATTCTTCTTTTAACGCTTTATTAAATGTTTTTTGCTTTAAAATAGGGTGCATTCTACTTTTAGAAGCGACTTGAGTATATTTTGAAGTTCCTAATTTTATAGCATTTTTAGATAAACCTTCTTTAGCTGCCCATTGCTCACCAGCCTTAGTTATTTGTTTTGTTGATTCAGTAGAGGCTTTATCTCCTATTTTTTTCTTAAACACTTTTTTAGCAACTGGAAGAGTTGCTTTTGTAACAATATTTCCAGCTACTTTAAAAGGAAGACCTTTAACAAAACCTGCAAATGAACCTATGGCTGAACTAACTTTACCAGCAGCTAGTTCTTTTCTAGCTTCAGTTCTTTCTCTATATTCTTCTAATTCTTCGGGGTCTACTCTTCCCAAAGTTTGTTCTAATAGAAAATCTTTTGTTCCAAATGTTGCAGTATCTACAAAAGCATCTAAACCTGCAAAAATAATCGCATCAAGACTTTCTCCAGTTTTATAAAGTAAAGATTTTTCTTCTTGAATTGGAGAATCTTCTTCTTGAAGAATATCAGCTTGTTCCATAATGTCAAGCATTGTTTGTGGATTCAAATCATTAGGTAAAGGTGGTTTTTCTTGATTTGGTTGGTTTGAATTAGAATAACTAATACCAGTTGGAGTTGCTAACGTTCTTGAATTTCCACCTATTGCTTTTTTAGCTCTTGATGTATCTATCTCGCTATAATAATTTATTATTTCTTCTGGAGTCCAAGAAGGAGTTATAGTCTTATCTTCATCGTCAAACAATGAATTATATAGCGATTTTTGAGGATTTAAAGGCATTAAATACCAGAACGTATTCTATTAAGAACTCTTTTTTGAATCCTTATTTGAGAAACAATATCATCTTTTCTATCATCATACTCATCAATTAATTCTTTTTGTTTATCTGTTGGATTCTTAGCTTGCATAGCTTTATTATATAAAACAGCTAATTGGTCGAGAGATTTCTCACTATTTAAAATACTTTGTTGAATAGTTTTCATTCCTTGAGCCCCCATATAAGAAGGTGGAATATTATCAACATCTTCACCTCCCCTAATAACTGCATCTAGTAATTGAGCATCTTGAGGTGATATTTTTATATTAGAAACTTTATTTATATCAAATTTATAATCCCCAGTTCCAGCTTCAATTCTTTCATTTTGTATATTTTTTTCTATTTCTTTTGCTCTTAATAATTCTACACCTAAAGATTGAAATCTTGTTAATGTAGGTTCATCAAAACCAGCCCTAAATATTTTATTATATTTTTTTTCTTCAGGCGTAAGTTTTTTCATTCTTTCATTTAAATTTTTACCGAATCTTGGACTGCCTAATTTCATACTAGCGCTAACATAATTAATTAACATATTTTCAAAATCATCAGTTTTTCCTTCAGTTTGAACCATTCCAAAAATACTATTTTGTATTTCTTTACTAAATCTTTTCCTATCTTTACTTGATGTATTATTTTTTAAATTTTTATACAAAGAACTTTTTTCAAAAGTACCTGTTATACCACTTCCTTCTTGAGCCTGTATAATAGATTCTTGTATTCCAAAAGCTCCAATAACATTTTCCATAATTTCTGCATGATTTCTTTCAGCGATTGTATCTAATTCATCCAACCTAGCATCAAATGTTTTTCTTCTAGCTTCTTCTGTTTGAGCTGTAATTTTGTCTATTTCAGCTAAAGTTGCTTTTCTTTGTAATTCAAGTTGTTCTGGTTGGGCTAAATATTCTTTTTGAGTCACTTCAGCTTCCAAACTTCTTTTGGTTAATGCTCTATTTGCTCTAACTTCTTTAGCTAATTCAGTACCTCCAATTCCTAATTGCGCTTCTTCTAATTGAAAAGACCTATCTAAATTTCTTTGGTCCTGAGCCATTTTGAGCATAGAAAGAGATTCAGACACTTTTGTTTGTTCACGCTGTTGTCTATATTGTAATATTCTATTTAGTGATGCTAATACATCAGCTCCGTAATAATTTGCCATAATTTTTAACTAAAAAGATTTATTATGTTTTTACCTAAATACCAAGAATCAGCTCTTTCATCAGCTAAATCTTTTTCTCTTTGAAGAGCAAGTCTGTCGCTTTCCAATCTAGCTCTTTCAGTTTTATCTCTAGCGCTTAATTTACCCATTTCAGTTCCGTATGAAAATTGTAAATCACCCATTCCAGATTCTATTGTTTTATTTAACATTTCTAATTCTTCATCTCCCATTTCAACATTAGCAAATCCAGTTTGACCTTTAGCTTTTCTAATGGATTCTCTAGTCCCACCTTTTTTATATCCAAATGTTTCTGAAAAATCAGATAATTTTTTTCCAAATGAAGCAGTAAGAGCCTCCCTACTTGCTCTTGTAGACTCACCTAATGCAGTTAGGGAAGTTTGTATCTTATCAAGGCCAGCTTGAGCATAATCAGATGATACTCCTGCTGATTGTTCTTGAGCATATCCAGAAGCAGCTCCACTAATAGTTGAAACTGCAAGAGCGGCAGCTGGGATTAACCATGCCCATTTTTCTTCTAAACCTGTTTCTGGATTAATTGTACCAGAGCCAACGTCATCTACTAATTTTTCACCATACTTGCCATAAGCATCTATTAATCTTTTTTCATCTTTACTAACATGCCAAAGATTGCCATCAGAAGTTTTTACTATTTCTGTATCTCCGTACCTTCCATATTTAGATAAATGTTTATTAGCGATGGAACTCATAATTAACCTCTTTTATGCAAACCTGTTTGTTGTATATAATAATTATTACCCGGTTGAGATTGATTATAATCTTGATAATTTCCAACTTCTTCCCAATCAACATCATCCCACATTGAATCTAAATCAAATTCATCAGGTTCATCTATTCCAAACATTGCTTTAATAGCGTTTGAAGGTTCCCCATGTTTTTTAACATATTGTTCATAAGATGTTATTTTACTTTGGCTAGAATCACTAGAATCAATTGAAAAACCGTATTTATCTGTTTTTTTAATATCAGACTGAGGAACAATATTTACATCTTCAAATCTAAAAGCGTCGGTTTTTGCTATTTTTTTATCTTTAAGAGGCAAACTTAAAACATTATTTTTAGTATCCACATTAGGAGATTCTGGAAAAGTCTGATTATACATATTTTTGTATTTTCCAAATTTTCCAAGAGCTTTTAACTCTGCTATTTCATCTTGACCTGAAAATGTTATATCTCCAAATTTATATTTGGCTGGAGTTCCAGTTAAATAATCAATAGCTGTTTGTAACCTACCTCTTTTAATTTGTTCTAATTCAACATCTGGAGTACCATGAATTTCTTGCAATTGTTTTTCAGCAAAGGGAATAGATTCTTTAAAAGCAGCTGTATCTTCCATACTAACGGCAAGAGTTCCAGCGTATTCTAATCCTTTTGCAATGGTATCAGTTGTTGCTGATATTTTACTTAAAGTTAAATCTAGATTTCTTTTTTCAAAATCTATATCTCTTAAAGATTCTTGGATTCCGATTCTTTCAACTTCGTAATCACCTGCGGAACTTGCTGCTGCTGAAGCAACTGAATATAAACTTTTTGAGTTTGGCATATTGATTATATACTTTTACTATTTAATTTAATTAACATATTTTTTTTATCCAACAATATTATGATGTATGTTGATTTTCAGAAACATCAAAACTTGCAGTTTCTCCAAATGGTTGAAATGAAACATTTATTTGAGGTTTTAAAATTGATTTATCAGCATTTCCAGTTTGAGTAGAAGAACCTTGTGGGTTATTACCTCTAAGCCCAATATCAATGACTAAATCCCAAAAACTTGTAATATGAACACTGTTACTACTATCAATAGAATACACTCTTCTAAAAGAACCACTACCTGGCGAACCAGTTGTTGAGTGAGATTCAAATGTTAAATTATGTTTTCCATAAATTTTAATTGTATCCACAGGAGAATAATATGTATTCCCATCATTATTACTTATTGTTCCATCAGCTGCTTGACTTTCACCTGCAGTTCTTACACTTGATTCTATTCTTGTGAATGGCTCAGAAGAACCATGTCCTAATTGAGCATAAGAAGACATTCCTAAATCTGTTCCTTGAGTATCTTTATCATCATATATACCATGAGATAAAACATATTCATTCGTAACAGTAGCTGGGTCGGCTAAATTAACTACTCCAGCTGGAGCTGTGTAAGTTTGAACGTGCATAGGTCTACTTTTATAAAAATTAGGTCTAGATGATTGATTTAAACCATGACCAGAAGCATTATTAATTCTAGATAATAAATGGTATTTTATAAAATGAGAACAATAATCTCCAAAAGGATTTTCACCGCTATTATTATTTAAAGTTGTCCAATTTCTAGTTCTATCACCTACTGGAACAACTCCGCTACCATCTATCCATGTTGGTTCAGGCCCACTATTGTCTACAAATCCATTAGAAACTAAATTAGCTAAACTGCTATAAGTTGTGTTTGCTGTTACGGGTTGAGCAATTCCTCCAGACAAACTCATACCTCCTGCTACATGAAAAACAAAACAATCATAATCTGCAAACGTATGCTTCATTGCTTCTCTTCCTCTATCTTGGAATGTTCCAGCTGCTGACCCATCTGCTGAAAAAGAATTAGAATGTTCAATCCCATCTCCAACAGTGTGGTCATTACATTGTTGAATTAAATCATCTTGCCCATCATTATCTTCATGATTAACAACATTAATATATAACAATCCAGATATAAGTCTTCTGTCTGGAATTTTAATATATCTAAATTCTTGTAATGTTCTTTTATTATTTGTACTTACTCCCATTATCAACTCGGATATGTTTCAAAAGTAGTATTTTGTTCAAAATAACTTATTATTGAATAATTTTGTTCTAAGTCAGCTTTACCAGTTGTAAAATGATATATATCTTTCTTATTCATTATGCCATAATTTTGATATAACGTAACATCATAATTATGTAGTTTTATAAAACCAGTTGTTCCAGCATGAAAAACTAAATTACCATTTGTATTTATATATGTACTTCCCACAGAATCAATAGTTATATCCGAACTGCCATCTAATATAAATGTACCTGTAACGTCTAATTCTGGAGTACTATCAACATTGAATGTAAATCTAGTAGTAGTCCCATCATCCATAGTAATTAATTCATCATCAGCTGACAATATAATATCACCTGCTGCATCTATTGTAAAATCACCATCATCAGCTATTTGAGCATCAGTAATAACTGTCCCACCTATTGTAAAATCAGTCGTTGCATCTATTGTAGTCCCTTTTATAGTGCTATGAGAACTAGACCCTATAGTTGTACCATCTATCGCACCTGAATCTATATTAACATTTGTCATCGCATTAGAACCAAAATCAGAAACTGCATCTATATCTAATTCTTTATGGAATTGCATTTTTTCTGAACTATTAGTTGTAACAAATGTTAGATAAGCATTGTCGGCTTCTTCTATAACTAATGAAGCTGATTTATCATCTGGTATTTGTATTGAACTATTATCTTCAGTAAATATTAAAGCTCCGTTTCCACCTGACAATTGGAGGTCCCCAGACATTGCTCTATTTCCAGATACTAATAAATATTGAGTGTGGTCATCGCTAGACAATCCATTTAAAGAAGCGTGAATACCTGACCCAGAAACAGAAGAACGACCTCCAGGCTTAGAAGGAGTTCTTACAGGTGGCATTTCACCAGTAGAGGCAATAGGAACCCATTGATTATTTTGTTTTACATAATGGACAGTTCCAGAGCCTTCTATTTCCCTATAAGAAACATCTCCGTTATTACCTTGATTGACATCTGGTGTTCCACGACCTACTATAGGTTGCGAACCTTTTTGATGTAATAATTTTCTTTCTTCTCTATTTAAAGCCATTATCTAGGATTTTTTATTCTGTAAACTATTGTAATATCATTAATTTCAAAAGAAGCACCAGCTGGAGCTCCTGTTAATTTTAATTGAAACGAATAACAATTATTAACATCCGTTCCAAATTTAAATTCTGCTTGAGTCCATTTAGGTTGATTAGCTGAAAAACTACCACTAGAAACAGCTGTAGCTGGAGTGCTATCCCCATCTACTCCGTAAGTACAAACTGGTACTCCACCAGAACCAGAAGTATAAGAAATATATGCTTTGTATATTTTTTTTCTAACAGAAGGTTGTCCAAAATCAATATCTTTTGTAATATATAAAAAATTATCATTAGATGATGGATTTGGACTCCATGTATATACATCTGCATCTGTATTAGATAAATAAAATAATTCTTGACTTCCATTTAAAGCAAAATTAGTAACCTCAGTATCGCTTGGCAAAGCTGGAGCTTTTTCTTTTCCTGTCATCCAAGCTTTTAATACAAAATCGTATAAATAAAT
>CEUI01027979.1_pt1 | contig 18372 bp, 22 predicted proteins | sample 531411 | NCBI WGS metagenome assembly CEUI01 (sample SAMEA2622841, study PRJEB7988) | marine metagenome | isolation source: saline water (ENVO:00002010), including
CTAAACGGGCAATGGTAGCGGTGGGATTTGAACCCACGAAGCATAATGCACTCGATCTTGAGTCGAGCCCCTTTGACCAGGCTCGGGAACACTACCTTATATACTACTTTACCACGGTAATCAACAAACCAACAAAGTTTCAAATTTTGGATTAAATATCAATAACTAAATAATAAATAATAAATAATAAATAATAAAACGACATCGGCAGGGTTCGAACCTGCGCGGGCAAAGCCCAATAGATTTCAAGTCTATCTCCTTAACCACTCGGACACGATGTCAGCATTTTATAATCTCTACATATAGTATAGATAACATTTTTTTAAATAATTTAGACGCGATTAAATTAACAATTAATCGCCTTCCATGAGCAATACAATAGGGTCATTATAATTCCAATAATGATTGCTGGCACAAAGCTTGGGTCTTCATAATAATTTTCGTATGACCGGATTACATTTCTTGGACGACAAGTATAGTAGTCATTACTTACCGGGACTTCAATATTGTACTGGGGGTCGTGGCGATCTATTGGAAATGTCAGGTTTTCACGAATAGAACGATCAATCGCATAATTCATAGTACAACATTCGAATTCTGTACAATTAATAGGGGTAAAATATTTATTGATATACTCTACATAATTGTTGATAAGATGTTCATAAGTAGGGCAATTTGTCCCATTGATATCGTCTTTTCTAATTCTAACCCAGGATATATTATACAATCCACGATAATCATAAATCGCACAACAACCAAAATCCCCATGTTCGGGATCATAGAAATCACTACAACTCATTGGTCTTGAAGTAGAGTGTGGCCACGCCCTTGCAGTTAATGATGTTGGTTCAGGATAATAGTAAGAGGACCTGTTTCTTCCATCAATCTTATCAAAGAAGTATACACCCGAAACACCCTCTAGAAAACACAGGAAAAATCCAAGACAAATACAACCTATTGTTAAAAGTAGATATCCCAAACAACGGCATATTTTGTTACACTTATTATTTTTACATTGGTATCGCTTTACTTGACCTGCAGCGCGGGGAGACTGAACACCTAGAGCATCTCTCAACTTTCCTTCTTCAGGATCAGTATCAAGGCTATCTGTACGAAGTTGAACCATCTCACTATTACGCATGTTCTATGAATGTTTTTTGTTTGTATTCTTTCACATGGGGTATTCAAATTTGATTTTTTATAGTTAATCTTTCTTAAAAACGTAAAGGGATACTGATGTGTCCGAATCCGTGTAAGGTTCTTTCAGATTTAAAGGGGGTATGGAATCAAGAACCCCTTCTCATTGGCCATACTAAAATTCTTCGTCGATGGAGAATAAATATTGTAATCATTATCCTTTTTCCAGCGATAATCCTTTTATTAGAATATTATTATCTTCATATGAAGGATGGAATATCTTACAATCCTGAAGATGAAGTATTGAATGAGTCATGTTATCTCAGTCACTTCGGTTGTTGTGAGATCATTGATTATTGTTGGGACAATGGTGTAAAGATGATTCAACCCCAGCATCATTATTATCTGAACCTTCCAAAAGAAGATCTTGAAGGGTCGAATTGTCCTTCCTTCTTTCCCGATCTCGTGGAAGAATACATCAAAACAGTTGGATGGGCGAGTAGTAGTGGAAATCCTTTTCATGGACGTTGTAGGGTAAATCCACAATGTAGTATAACACCTACAGGTAATAATGCAACCTATGAGACCATTAGAATTCCAATTTGGAAGGAAAATGAGGAAGGGGATAATTGTCCAGATATGAATACACTTGATTTTGTATCTCCATTTAATATTAACAGATACTATGAATATTATTATCTAAATTGGACCGAATACATCATCTATGGTTTGGCGATAATCTGGTTGATAAGCCTTGTAGATAATAGTTATATCTATCAAAACAGATATGATTATAAAATAGCCGTTACTGAACCCTAACAAAAATATAGGATCTGTATATACTCTAATGAGAGGTGGTAAAAAATCTACGATTAATATACTCTGTAGTTTATCATATTTCCTCCATGGGAATACTGATTTGATTGAGTATATCTATCGAAAAAAAGAAATGATTGAAAAAAATGAAACTATGTTATATTATCTTTATATTGGCCTCCAATCTGGAAGAATCTATAGTTATACAATATATTCATTTCGAGAGACAGTAACTATTCTTTATGAAGCATTACCCACTACTGTAATACCACCTACATCAGTAATACATACATCGGGAGAGAAACGTATCAATGAATATAAATTATATGAAAAGTTAATTCCAGAGAGATTCTTTCGAACATTTATGTTAAATAAAATACATTATCATTGGAAAACCATTCCAATCGGTGAATTAAAAGATGACAACTATTGGTGTCAGAAAGTTATTCTCGATGCCCTCTTTATCCCTAATTTTATTTTTATAAGAAGAAATATTGATGAAGAATTAATATTTGAAAATCCATCATTAAAACAAAAAATTAAGGCACTTGATTCTGTTATTCAAGGACGTGGTATTCTTTATCTTAAATTAATTAAGGAAGAGTTTAAGGAGGGGGACTTTTCTTTTTGTATTGTCCTCAAAGAAGATGGAACGATCGATACAATTTACAATGAACTCTTAGAATGAAAGTTAAGATTCGTCCCATACGCATCAAAAGAATAGAGGCCATGACGTCTATCATCATCCTTCAAATCATTAACCATACAGTTCTTGTAGTATTGGATATCCTTCTTTGTTGAAAAGTTCAAATATTCAATGCAAAGACAGAAATGACGGGAACATGGAGTAATGTTCTCCTTTGTAAGAGGATGAACAATACGCTGAATGAGTTTCGTTGCGTACATGGTTCCTTTTGTTATTTATAAAAGGAACTTAAAAAAATTCAAATTTAGTTTTTTTTTGATTTTTTCATAAATTGTATCTTTATCTTATTTTTAATATTCTCTTCTTCCTTCTTAATAATATAACAATCCTCAAGATCCATTTTATCTTCATCACACAATGTTGTCATATGACTATTAAATTCTTTGTATATTATCTTCATTTGTTTGAGGGTTAAAGACATAAAATCATGTTCCAACCAGAGCCATTCGGGGGGTGGTTCTTCTAACACATATAAATTTAACGATTGAATGATATCAACCTTCTTTGTAAAAAAGCCAGGACAAGGCATAATAACCTATATAACTAATCTATGTTAATAATTTGTTAAATATTTAAGATTATTTTTTTATTACTATTAATAAATGAAAGCCTTTGAAATAATTACATCAATCCTTACTCTTGCACATTCTGTAATCTCATCACCTCTATCATTAAATAGTACAATGATGACCAAGTATAATGAATTTAATGATAAATATAATCATGAATTTTCATATGATAGATTTGAAAACTTTAAAAAGAATACAAAGTATATTGAAGAATTTAATCAGCAAAATAATTCATATAAACTTGAGGTTAATGGATTTGCTGATATGAACGATTTTAATTTCAATGTATCACTCCCTCATCCAAAAAACGAATACTATGAATTCGAAGATAAAATTCTCCCTGAATCAATAGATTGGAGAAAAGAAAATGTAGTCACAAACGTAAAGGACCAAGGTCATTGCGGTGGCTGTTGGGCTTTCAGCACTACAGGAAGTGTAGAGGGAGTTGTTGCTATTAAAACAGGGAATCTATTTAATCTTTCTGAACAACAATTGATTGATTGTTCTGATCAAGAGGGAAACCATGGTTGTGGAGGAGGTATTATGGATTATGGTTTTCAATACATCATTGATAACAATGGTATTTGTTCAGAAGAAGATTACCCCTATCAAGGAATTGATGGAGTGTGTCAAGATTGTGAACCCATTATTCAAATCAAAAGATATGGTAATATTTTTCCTAATAATGAAAAGATATTAAAACTAGGAGTAGCTCAACAACCTGTTTCTATCGCAATCCAAGCAAATCTATCATCCTTTAGGTTTTATTCAGAAGGTGTCTATTCAGATCCTAATTGCGGAACCTTATTAGACCATGGTGTATTACTCGTTGGATATGGTAATGATGAAGAAACTGGATTAGATTATTGGTTAGTAAAGAATTCATGGGGACCTTCTTGGGGTGAGAACGGATACATGCGTATGTTACGGAATGCAACAGGGGTACATGAACCTGGTATGTGTGGGATTGCTATGCAACCTTGTATTCCTTTACTCTAATTTTTTTAATAATTGATAATAATATAATGAAGTTTTCTAATTTTTACCATATTCCTGTGAGAGGTGATGGTGCGTGTTTTTTTCATTCAATTTCTGGTATTAATCATTTAAATGAACACTTATGGCCGATGTTAAATTCAAAACCGATTACATATAAAATTGAATCAAACAAATGGAAGAATGCTTCATTAAAATTGCGAAAACAATGTGTTGATTGGCTCGAAAATAATTTAGATTATCGTATTCAGGGTTTGGGTGTTACAATCCGCAATGAAATACTTGAAGAAGTTCAAGGAAATGATAATATTGAAAATAAAACCGTCAAAGGGTACTTGAATTATATGAGGAAGAATGGATCTTATGCTGGTCAAATAGAGATATATGCAATTTCTGAATTATTAAATAAGAATATACGAACCTATATCTCTAAGAATGGTAATCTAAGTAATGTAGGGTTAGGGTATGAAATAAAACCTAAAGATTCTCAATTTGATATATTCCTTTACCATAATTTAGGGGATGTTGGTGATAATGAAGGGGTTCATCATTTTGAAATTTTATATCCTAAAAAGAAAGCGAAGATAATAAATAAAGGTGAATACATGAAGAAAGTGAATCAATCAATCAAGAAAACAAAGAGTATAAGAAAAAAAAAGAGTGTAAGAAGAAAACAAAATATTAATAAGAAGAAAAAAAGAACAATAAGAAGGAAAAAGTAAATATTGACAATCATATAGATGGAATTATCACCTGTCAAAATAGCATGGGGTGATTATGAAAATGAAACATTAATTCATAATCATAAAATGTCAAAGATATATAAAAAGAGGTATCAAAGGGCAAGTGATTTTTATAATTCAATGTATCGCTTATTTGGATTAATCACGGTAGTTTCATCATCGATAGCATCAACAATTTCTTGGGGGAGTGGAGAAGATATTACACCAAAACAACACGTTATTCTTAGTAGTATTACAACCCTTGCGGCTATTTCTGCCGCAATCCAAAACTTCTATAAATTTCAAGAGAATTCCGAAGTATATACTAAAACAGCGAAAGAATATGCAAAACTTCAAAATAAAATCGAAGGTGTTGGGAATATAAATCCACAGCATAGAGAAATTAAACCAAATATATTCCTAAAAAAAACTCAAGATCGGTTTGATCAAATATCAGATACACGTATTGAAATATCAAATTGTATGACAAATTATTTTTATTCGAAAAAAGGGGATGATGATTCTTATCTGGAAGAAAAACATAAAAAGTATACTTCAAATATAGAAATAATAGTTGAAGATTAAAATTATAAGATCCACGGCCATTGAAATTTTATAAAATTATCATTCGAAATATTCTTATGAATATTCTTTGGGGGCAATCCTTTCTTTATTTCCTTTTTACCTTCTTTTTCACCTTTGTTTTTGTTTTTGTTTGGGTCCTTTATCTTATGCCTTATTACACCTTGAGTGTGAGAATACATACTATAAACCTTTATATTCCTTACTAGATAATATTTAAGTAAATTATATATAATTAAATATAAAGAGTAATTATAAATGTATCAATTAAAAATATTTACTATTTTTACTCTATTGAATTCTATTTATTCCCAGCTTACCCTACCTGGTTCACAAAAAGATGATCATAATTGTGTCCTTGATGGTGGATATGAATGGTGTGAGAGTACACAATCGTGTCACAGGTCATGGGAATCACCCTGTAATATAGATACTACATGCCCTGATAGTTGCCCCCCTTCTCCACCATGTCCTTTACCAATGATTACAGAGGGGTGTAGATTTACTCCACCGACCATAGATAGCTGTGGTTGTAGTTCAGGTTGTGGAACAATTGATTGTTCCACAATACCTACAGTATCTGAAGGTAGGAGTTGTGGTGGATTCATGCCTTTTGGAAGGGTGGGGATTTGTTCAAAGGAACTTGAGTGTGTTTATACAATGGGTCCTTATGTTGCTGATGCTCCAGGAACATGTCAACCTATCTGTCAAACATCAAGGGATAATTGGGGGAATTGTGTTGAAGAAGGATGTAAGACGTGGTTTGATAGTTGTAATACTTGTTTAGTTAATAAAGATAATTCATTAAACTGTACAGAAGAGATTTGCTATCGTCCAATAAAGGATGCAACTTGCCTTGATGGAATTGATACAATTAATATAGAACCTGATATCCCTAAAAATTGTGTTACATGGTATGATGGTTGTAATACGTGTTCGGTAGATCATGGAACAATCCAAGGATGTACATTGATGATGTGTTTTACAAGTAATCAACCCTATTGTCAAGCATTTACAAGTAGTGACCTTAATGTGGGTGAGATTTGTTACCGTTTCTGCGAGGATGGTTCTCAAAATACAATTGATCGTAGAGATGGTTGTCCTTCTGGAACCAAGTGTGGAGGAGGGATAATTCCAAGCACAACTATGATTTCATTTGATAGTTGTGGTTTACAAGCCCAAACATGTAATCTTATATCAGGTCATTAAAGGTCCGTTTGGTAAGATGTGAATAGATTTAAAACATGATAGTAATAGTGCTTCAATAACATCAACTGTCATTGAGTTACCAATTCTAATCTTCATTTGATGATCCGAAATATTCTTGGGTTGTTTAAATGTTTTCGGAAATCCCTGGAGTGAAAGATATTCTTTAACCGTTGCTTTCCGTTGTTTAGGGACACACCACATATTAGGTTGTGCTGTAATGCAGGGTGCCCATCGGTTCGAATTAACAAAGTTTGATTTCCTGAAACCTATATCAATAAATACAGAATCCGTTGGTATATTACTGAATAACTCTTTATTTGACTCTTTAATCTCCATTTTTGTATTATTCGTAGTATCAATAAAACTACGAATATTTTTCATCTTCCTTGTTTTGGGAAAATCAAAGATATCTTTTTCTACTGTTTTTAATATTCCTATAATATAGAGACGTTCCCTTGATTGAGGTATCCCATAGTCTTTTGAATTCATAATTTTCCAATGAATATTATATTTTTTATTATTTTCTAATCGTTGAATAATTTCATTGAAATAAGAACCTCCATCTAATGTGATAAGGGTTTTAACATTTTCTAGAATGAATATCTTTGGTTCTTTTTGAATGATAACATCTAAACAATTTTCAAACAAGTTTAAACGTGGATCAACCTTTGTTTTGAATTTATTGGCTCTACTGAATGGTTGACAGGGGAAACCTGATACGTATATATCAAAATCGGGAATCTCTTTTACATTTCTTTTTTGTATGTCCCCGTAAAGTATTCTTGGAGAATAATTTTCATGAATACAGTCAATTGCATATTGACAATTTTCGGATGAGAAAATATGATCATATTCTAAATTATATTTCTTACATATCTTTTCCATTGCTTGTATAGGTGCTTCAATGCCACTACAATCTGTTCCAATCCTTAACATGATTTATTATAACTTTGAAAATATTTTGGATAATTATATTTTTAAAAATTTGATTTCTTTTTTAATTTATGCATGCATATATATGAATGGATACAGTGAATTATCAATACAAATTACAGAAAAACTAAAAGAGGATGTAAAGAAAAAAGAAGGTATATTCTTCTCACCACAAAAAAGTATTATACGTTGTTTAAATTATATTAAAAATATTTTAAAGTATGATTTTACAACTGTTCTAGAACCCTCCTGTGGTTCGTGTGAATTTATTCATTACTTGGATCAAAATTACCAAGGTCTAGACATTACCGGAATTGAATTCAATAAAACGATTTATCATTCCATCAAAGGATTAACATTCCAAAACAAGGTCAATTTAATTCATCAAGATTACTTAACATACAATGAAGATAAGAGATTTGATCTTATCATAGGGAACCCTCCTTATTTTGTTTTGAAAAAGAAAGATATTAATACTAAATACCATACATATCTTTCAGGAAGACCAAATATATTCTTAATATTCATTATTCAATCACTCAAAATGTTAACAACAAATGGTATCTTAGCATTTATCCTCCCAAAAAGTTTTTTGAATTGTTCCTATTATCAGAAAGTAAGAGAATATATTTACCATAATTATCATGTTAAAACAATCCTAGACTGTTCAACAGATGAATACATCGAGACACAACAAGATACATTTATTCTAATTGTTAAGAATACAAATAAGTCATTTTCAAATGATAAATACTTTCTTGAAAACAATTTTATTATGAATACAAAGGGAAATATTCAAACAATGAAAACTATTCTAATGAATAGTTCAACACTCCATCAATTAGGTTTTAAAGTCTTTAATGGAAATTTAGTTTGGAATCAAGAAAGAGATAGCCTTACGAATGATAACGAACATGTACGATTGATTTATTGTGGTGATATTAAGAATAATGAATTGGAGGAATTGGATACAGACACATTAAGAGAAGAATGGAGTGATTATGAATCAAAATTATTGACGATCAATACATTACTTACTGAGGATGAAAAAAACAAAGAATTATTAAAAAAGAAGAAAACAATACAAAATAAAATCGATAAAAAACATTACGTCATTAAAGAAAGATTATTAAATAAGAAAATAGGAGGACTTACACTTGTTATTAATCGGGGATATGGTAATACAGGTTATACTCTTAATTATACGTTAATTGATTTAGATGAATATTATTTAGAGAACCATGTCCTTGGTATAAAGTATACAGGAGATACTCTGTCAAAAGAAGTATTAGAAGAAAAATATCAAATGATTATTAAATCTCTACAAAAAGAAGATACAATGAAATTTATTGATTTATGTATGGGGAATAACGCAATGAATACAACTGAACTAGAATATTTAATACCTATTTTCGAATAAAAATAATACTTTCCACCAAAATTTGAAACTTGCTATTTTTTTGAGATAGTAAAGAAACAAAAGAAAATGGAACCAATTCCAAAGGAGGTTTTTGATCGCGAACTTGGACAAATCTCTATCAGGGAACTATTCAGGCATGATGAAGAAGGCAACTACATGGACTTTGATACAACAGAGGACCGTGATACATGTCAAAAGAAGTACCGTATCCCTACTCACCAACGATACAACAAGTGGAGTGCTGACGCAAAGAATACAATAATTGAATCAATCTTCAAGAACTATATCATCGGGCAGCTGAGCTTTTCACGACATGTGGACGTTAATACTGGGGGTTTCTACTTTAACATTGAAGATGGTCAATCCCGTCTTACAGTCATTCAAGAATTTCTTGACTGTAATTTTAAGTTTCGAGGTCTCCTTTTCAATGAAATGACTGACCTTGAACAAAATAGGTTTCTTGACTATCTGTTTGCTACTGATATTACAACACCATCCCGTACTCGTCCATCTGCTGAAAGGGAAGCAACTACAATTGATGACCATTACTATGAGAACTTTGACCGTATCAACCGTGGAAAGGCTCTTGAGGATAATGATAAGTACTGGTGTATGAAGAATAAACCAATGGTTGCTCTTGCGATTGAGCTGATTGAACGCAGTAAGACTGATTATCCTTTCATGAAAGCAGATAAGTTTAACACGAAGGATCCGAAGGGTAAGGTCGATCGTAAACCCCTTGATCAATTTGTTACTCTGATTGGTGCTCTCTTCAATGGCATCTATAAGAGATCCTATTCCAGACACTATGAACACATTGGTGTAGAAATTACCGATGAAAAGCGTGTAAAACTAAATGGTTTTATGGAATTTTACGAATCAATCTATGATACAATGATTAGTGAAATGCCAAGGAGATCAAATGAACAGATTCATTTTAATAATCCTGGAAAGTTCTTGGGTATGATTATTATGCATTACAATACTGAAGATGATATGGAACTGGATGAAAAGGTAAACATGTGGGCGAATATCCTTAACATTGACCGCAGTTCAGAAAATTTTATGAAAGGGACCGGATCATTGTGGTACAACTTTACACCTGCGAATCAAAAGAATCAAGAACAGGAGAATATTAGAGCTCGCCTTGACCGAATCAAGGAATTCTATGAAGATAAGGATAGTATTTCTGATGAATTTAATGTTGAGTATGTAGAAAATGAACCAGAATAATTAATTATATATCCATTCATCATGTATTTGTTATTTTTTTAAATTTGAATTAGTTATTTAAAAAATAAAAGTAAAAAAATAATTAATTACTATGACAGAATTGACTATCGACAAGAAAAGGTTCTATGAAACAATGATTAAAGGGCAATGGTCATTTGAAGATGCTTTAAATGAACAACCCCATAATACATTTGACAATAGAGGAACAGTTATTAATCTTTCATTTTATGATAAAGGTGGTAAGAAAATACTTGAATCCCATGGGAAAACTTTTATCAACCCTGATATAATGATCTATAAGGATAACTGTAAAGATCACCTTGTAAATCCTGAAAAAATAATGAAAACGTTTTCTGAAAAATTGAAGCACGCTGGTGTTGGAAATTATAACCTTGGTGAAATAGGGTCAATATTTAATTTAGGAACAGCCTGTACTTATATTACACCTTCTTCATCGTTTAAGATTGAAGAAAATTTGGAAGGATTTCCTGAATTAGTTAATGTATCAGAAGATAAAGCACAAGAAATACTCTCTAAGTATTCATTAATAAGACCAACCGAAGGGACATTAAAACTATTTAGTTTAAGAAGTAATACAACTATTCCGATGGAAAAATTTAAAGAGGTTGCTAAAAAAACATCGTTATCCATCCTTATGAATGATGAGAAAGTCCCTTCCTACGAATTTAACTATGATAAGCTTGAACAAAATAAAGATTACCATTATTATGATACTGTAATTGTGTATGGTAAATGGAATAATTCTAAAAAGGTAATTGACTTCTATCTTAAAGATAAAAATGATTTTTTAAAAATGAAAAATAAAATAGAACGTTTTCCGAAACAACCGGGGAAAGTTGCTAAAGATTATCGTGAATTTATGTGTGAAAAAAGGTATTCCTATGAAGAAATTACATCTACGGCTGATTTACGTTTAACATTTAAAATTTCCCTTTATCCATTTGGAGAAGAAAATTTTAAATTAAAATCGGGTACTCGAAATGAACAGGGGTTAATGCATTTATTTAAGAAAGATGATCATTGGGTAATGTTACACACTCAAAGTGAATGTGATAAATTTGCTGAATACACGATACCTTACTATAGTCGAAAAGCAAAAGTGAATGGTGTTTGGAGAGGGCTTGAATGTATTTCCCACTTTGAAATATTAAGGACAAATCACAAAAATGAAATCCTTGAAGAAATGGGATTTTTTCCTATTAAATCAAAAGGGAAAAATTTATATGAATGCCGTGAATTTCGTAATATTTCACGAATCGTTTTTGAAAAACAAATTGCCCACTTTGGAAAACGCCGTACGGAAGACGGAGGGGGTGATAAATGGGATAATATAACTGTCGATATTAATAATATCTGGAGGAATTCAAGTAATGAAATAATCGATAAAAAAAAAACATATAATGTCCCCGCCCATGTAAGAGTAATTGTTACACTTGACAATGTGATATCATCATTAGATTATCTTGAAGAAAGAATGAATCATTATGGAATGGAATCCACAAAGGCTAGAATTCTTGCACAAGATATACAGAAGGCTTTCTATTCAAATACAATGGGTGTTAAATCGGAAGATGTTGAATGTATTTTTGAGGAAAGTCCCAATGATATTATTGAGAAAGTGAAATACTGGTATCTCAAAAGATACAAACAAAATACAAAAGTAAAAGGTGGTTCAGAGATTAAAAGAATTGATGAATTAGAAAAATCAAAAGAAGTGGCTTAATTATTTGATTTGAAATGCGGGAAAAGCAATACCATTTCCATTCTTCCATCGGAACAGGATATTGATATTTTTTCCGGATATGGTTTTGCATTTAAAATAAGGAGGTTTTTTAGTAATCTTATTTCCATCAATCGTATAATCATCTATATCCATTGTCTCATGATATATTTTCCCATTATGAAACAACATAAATTCTTTATTTTTTTGCGAAGACTGCAAATAATTATTCAGCGTTTCATAATCTAGATCACACTCCTTAAAGAAGTCGATAATTGATTGTTTCGATAACTCCTTACAGAATTTATAAAACTCAATATCTTCTTCTTCTCCAGTATATTTTGAAGATTTCTTACAACCCTGGTAATATTTTTGTTGGAGATCACTAAGACAAGAGGATTTATTACAATGAATTTGTTTTAGATAATCTTCTTTCTTTGGTACTTCTCTTCCATATTCTTTACAGATTTGTGGTAAATACTTATCATAGAAAAATTCTTCATATGGTTTCTCAGATACAATGTACTGTGAAGGATTGGTAGGGCTTACAAATTGAGGACACCCTTTGACACTCATTACATTATTCTTAAACTCTATTTCCCTTGTTTTAATAACATCACCATTGCGAAGGTATGTTAATTCAAAATCATATTTATATTTACGACCGGCTTTCTTTTCCCATTTCGCCTTTTCATAGTGATCGGGGGAATTAATTATTTCATATTTTTTAACTTCATCATTTAGATTACTCCATGCCATGTGTAAAAACCATGCCTGATCTATTTCATCATTACCAATTGCAACAATTATATTTTCTCTAATCTTGTTTGTTTTATCATTCTCACCCCTTGTATTTCGCACGGTAAATGCTTTGATATGATCAATATTCATTTCCCCTTGAAACTTTTCTTCTTCTTTCTTCTTTTTCTTCTTTTTCTTCTTTTGATATTTTAAATTTATTTTTGAAACCTTTTCATTTTTACATGTAAGGATATTGTGACCAGATTGACCGCAATTTGAACAAGGCATCCTCTTTTTATTATTACTTGAACAAAAAAAATCAAATTTTAACATTATTTTTTTGGGGGGAGTTTCCATGAACGGTTTGGATCAATCAATGAAGGATGAAGTTCTTCGTATCCTAACCCTGTTTTTAGAGGTGGGACCATCCTTGATTTCATTTGTTGAAATGTGAATCGTGGATGATCACGAATGAATTCTGAAAAATAACTATCAATGTGAATTCCTCTCTTTCTTTCGTTCATATGTTTTTGTAATGCTTTCACTGCCCTTTTTGAAAAATAGATAGCTTGTGAACCTGTAACCACATCATGTGGTGGTTTATTATTCAATGAACCGCGTCGGTATACCGACCAAACAACATCTTTCCTAGGAATTTTTAGAGGGTCTTCTGTAAAACGAATATCATCTTCAATGTAATAAACCGGTCCATTATGTTTTACCATCGCAGGTAACATTTTATCTTTTACACCTTCAAAAAGGACATTATTATTTTTATACTTATCCTTATCAATCTTATAACCCCAATAGATTTTACATGAATAACCCCATTCTTTCTTTAACACCCTTTGTGTTAACTTTGCAAAATCAGCATTCCCTTTGTAGCTAATCATACAGAAGGCAACATTACTTTTTTTAGAACTACCTTTTTTAGAAACATTTCGTTTACTATGTATATGTTTACTCTTCCTAGTTCTTTTTACCGTTCTCCTTCCCATATATAATAATGAAATATTTAAAAAATAAAACCTATCATAAATTATAATTATAAGTAATATGATAAAAGCATGTATCTTTGATTTGGGTGGGACAATTGTGGACCGTTATTCTCTCACACCATTATTATCCTTAAAGAAATTATTCCAAAAGAGGGATATTCATTTAAACAATGATTTGATTTTCAAAGATATGGGGAAAAATAAGAAAGATCATATTAACTTAATTTTAAATGATGATCTAATCTTAAAACAATGGTTCAAAAGATACGATGAATATCCAAGTAACAAAGACGTAGATGCTTTATTCAATCATTTTAATACTATTCAAATGAAGTATTCTGATGAAATAATAGATATTTTACCTGAAACAAAACCATGTATCGGTTATTTAGACTTTAATCATATTCAGACTGGATGTACGACTGGTTTTAATAAAAAGAATATGGATATTATCCGTGGTAAATTAGAAAGAAAGAATATTTATTTAAATCGTTATATCTCTTCCACTTGTTTAGACAAACCTTCGAGACCCCATCCATTTATGATCCAAGAAATAATGAATCGTTTAAATATTATTGATCCAAAATCTGTAATTAAAGTCGACGATACAGTCGTAGGTATTCATGAGGGAATGAGGGCGAGGTGTTGGACGGTTGGTGTTGCCCGTTGGTCAATTAATATGAATATATCTTCTATTGAAGATGCATATGGTTTACATATTTATGAGTTACAAAATCAATTGAAAAAGAGCCGCGAAATACTATATGAGGGGGGAGCTGATTTTGTAATTGATACTTTGGATGAACTACCACAGGTAATTGAATATATAAATAATATTTATAAATAAATATATGGGGTGTATCTTTTCACACTGTAAAAATAGAAATGAATATGATGAAACATTATTAACAAATAAGAAATATTGTTTCCAATGTGGGAAAATGTTCACACACAAAGAATATGATAAACATATTAAAAAGTGTACGAAGGTATATGAAAATAGATTCAATCGTTAATAAAAAGACGATGTTTTTACAGCAACTTCAGATTTCCTTTGAAACTTAAACGAATAGGTTGTCATACTTTTTAGAATCTTTGAAAAAGCAACGCTAATTGGTGTATTATTACGATAGATAGTTACATTCCTGATACCAGATTTATAATTCATTTTTATAATTTTTGATTTTTCTTTTGAAATAGATTCTTGTAATTGTATGTGTTCATCAGTGAGAGGCATTAAAGAAAAACGATCATATGGAAACGGAATACAATTAGGTTCTATAGGTTGTTTATGCCAATAATTAATTAAAAATGTGATACGTTTCGAATCTTTCGTTGGTTTAATCTTACCTAATGGTCCAATGACACCATGAAATAAGTGACCATCAAAAATAATATGTTTATTTATCTTTGGAAAGGATAAATAACCATCATTGTAATTATTATCCTTAAAAATTGCTGTTGGACCGCCAACGTTTGTTAAATAAGTAATGGTTGATTTCATAGGATAAACATATTCACTTTTTGCTGAACATAGTCCTTCATCTTTATCATAATGAAAAGTAATATCTTCTTTTGTATCCCTTATTTGCATCCACCACTCAAAACCTACATACTCATCGGGAAATCCATTTGGATAATCTTGAAGTGAAATATTATGGGCAATATATTCGACAAATGATTTTGGTTTATCATCTTTCCCAAACCAGAATGTTGTATATTTATTATCCTTAAGAGTACCAATTGATTTGGTTACAAAATCATTAATCCTAGAACATTCATTTTTTAAAGGATTAATAAGGTCATTATGAATTGTACTCTCATGGGCTTTAACCTGCATTTTTTATTAAATATATATTAAAAAAATGTTTGAAAAACGAATTTATGAAAATGTTTGTACAGCAACTTCAGATTTTCTTTGAAACTTAAATGAATAGGTTGCCATACTTTTTAGATTATTTGAGAAAGCAAGGTTTATAGGTGTATTATTACGATAGATAGTTACATTCTTGATACCTGATCCATAGTTCATTTTTATTATCTTTGATTTTTCTCGTAAATTCGATTCTTGTAATTGGATATGTTCATCTGTTAATGGTAGTAAGAATAACTTCTCATGAGGAACATTAATACAATTAGGTTCAATTGGTTTTTTAACATAGTAATTAACTACTAATGTTATTCTCTTTGAGTCTTTTGTTGGTTTAATTTTATTCAATGGACCTATGACACCATGGAATAAATGTCCATCAGCAACAATATGTTTATTTACCTTAGGAAAGGATAAATAACCATTGTTATAATTTTCATCATTAAGAATGGCCGTTGGACCACCAACATTCGTTAAATAAGTGATTGTTGTTCGAATCGGATGAACATGTTTTTGATACAATGAAGCAGTACCTTCATCTTTATCGTAATGAAAGGTAATACCTTCTTTTGTATCCCTTACTTGTGACCACCATTCAATACCTGAATAATCATCTGGGAATCCATTCGGATGGTCCTGAATTGAAATATTCTTTACAATATATTCAAGAAATGATTTTGGTTTATCGTCTTTTCCTAACCAAAAGGTAGTGTATTTATTATCCCTAATGGATCCAATTGTTTTTGTTGAGTAGTGATGTATTTTTTTACATTCTTCTTTTAGAGGGTTAATTAAATCTTTATGAATTATATTCTCATGAACACTCACGGTCATTTATACATACGTGGTGTTTTTTTTTTTTTAAATAAACAAATTAAGGTGGTGGAATAATCCCCCCTTCATCATCTTCATCATCTTCATCATCTTCATCATCTTCATCACCTTCATCATCTTCATCATCTTCATAACCTTCATCATCTTCATCATCTTCATCACCTTCATTTGTATAATAGAGGTAATCATCGATGTCCATTTCAATATTACATGGTGATAATATGAGTGAATGATCAGCATATTTTAACATAAGATAGGTAATCGAAGCGAGTAATCCACTATGAATAATAAGTAATATATTCTTATTCTCAATAGAGAGACACTCTTTCGTAAAGTTCATTAAACTAGGATGAAAGAAAAAAATGCCAAGGAGAAATAAAACAATAGCAAACTTATATCTTACAACACCCTTTTTTACTACATAATCATCATAATCATAATCTTTTACACCATATTCATTATTTTCCTCCATTTGTTTATTTATAATACATATATATATATTTTTTCCAGTATTTAAAATATAGTTATAAAAGAAAAGAAAGGTAGATAATGAAATCATTATATTTTATAAGACATGGAATTTCACAACATAATGTCCTCTATCATAATTTAGGGAAAAGGGTATTTTATGATCCAAGATATTATGATACAAAGCTAACACAAGAAGGTGTCCAACAATCTATATTACTTAGTAATACATGGAGAGATATTGATAAAGTTGAATTAGTACTCTGTTCTTCTCTATCACGGACATTAGAAACCGCGCGTAATATTTTTGTAAATATGTCGGTTCCAATTATTGCTTTAGATATCCTTAAAGAATTTCCTCAAGGACTCCAGACTTGTAATAAACGGAGAGAGAAAAGGCAATTAATCGAAGAATATACAGAGGTGGATTTTACAAATGTAGATGAAACAGATACAATGTGGAATCCTGAGAGGGAAGAAACAATAGATGAATTAAATCAACGGATTGATCAATTCAACCATTTTATTAAAAATAGGAAAGAAACCGAGATTGCAATTATAGGACATAATTCATTTATCGGGCAATACAAGGATAAGAAAATAGGCTTAATTGAGAATGGAAATGATGAATTATTACACTGTTACCCGTATAAAGTTAATTTTAAATTATAAAATTTAAATATGTAACATTAATATAATGAATAATGATATGAAAATTATATTTTTCACTCTAATAGTTTACTTCCTAATGGATCGTTTTCAAGTATTTAATCTTGTTCACCGTAATATGAAAGGATATGATATAAGATTTATCTACGGTGTAAAAATTGCATTATTAACACTTGTTCTCTATGTTTCTATTAAGAATATACCTTATTTTCATGGGATAGAGGGTATTACAAATCAAGAAGTTACACTTGAAGAATTTGTAATACATTTAAGAAATATGGTTTATAAATTTTATGAATGTGATGATAATAATAGTTTACGATGTAAGATCTTATTTTTAGAAAAACGATTATCAACCCAAATTGATGCAAGTTTAAAAACAGAAATTATAGATACACTACGAAAATATCAAAAGAAAGAAGGATGTGATGTTGATACACGTTCAATCCTATTTTTTCTTGGATTATTGAATATTTATTCTTCATGTAATAATTATGAAGAATGCCTTTCACATATGAAATACAAGATAAACATATATTATCCATGTATTAAAAATAACTTATATCCTGAAGATCAAAAAATAATCCAATCCTTCTACAATCAAATCAAGGAAAAAGAGGAAATGAACCTTGAGGAAATTAAATGTGACGAAAGTAGTCAAAAGAATGTAAATACGAATACGAATGTAAATACGAATACGAATGTAAATACGAACAAGAATGTAAATA
>CEUI01015401.1_pt1 | contig 18304 bp, 35 predicted proteins | sample 531411 | NCBI WGS metagenome assembly CEUI01 (sample SAMEA2622841, study PRJEB7988) | marine metagenome | isolation source: saline water (ENVO:00002010), including
CGGCTGGCAATACCGATATTGAGTCTATTTTAGGCTCTAGGGAGGCATTGGACAGCACTACAGTGTCAGGAGCTACAGTTACCTATGTCGCAAGTTTTGAGGCTGGAGAAGGCACTGGCGCAGTCACAGAGGCTATTATTGCTAATGCTAGTAGTAGCGGAACATGTTTGTGCAGAGTTGTTTTTAGTGCCGTAAATAAAGCTGCAGACGATACTATGACTATTACATGGACAATAACTTTATCGGCGAGCTAAATTATGGCGACAATCGTAACAAGGTCAGGAAAGGGGTCGCCTCTTACTAACACGGAGGTCGATGCTAATTTTACTAACTTAAATACTGACAAGTTAGAAGGATCCAGTCTGTCAGTTAGCACAGCATCGGCTAGTGGCGGTGGAGCGTTGGCATATAACTCATCCAGCAAAGTGTTTACTTTTACACCCGCTGTAGAAGCAGCCGACCCAGTGGCGATGGCTATCGCCTTGGGATAGGAGATAATAGATGGCAAACACATTTAAAATTAAAACCAATGCAGCTATGCCAGCATCAACAGGAACTCCTTTAGCTTTATATACGGTTCCAAGCTCGACGACGTCTATTGTTTTAGGATTAATTTTAACCAACATTCATACAAGCGACGTAACAGTTAGCGTGGTGTTAAGTAGCGACACGTCAGATACAGAAACAAACGAAGATGTTTATCTTGCGAAAGCAGTAAGTTTGCCTGTAGGAAGTAGCCTTGAATTATTAGCGGGTGGCAAGGTCGTGATGCAAACCACAGACATTATAAAGGTAGACTGCAGTGTAACCGCCAAAGCTGACGCAGCTTTGTCAATCATGGAGATAACTTAAAATGTCTTACATAGGCAAAACCCCTGTTGATATCCAATCGCTAACTCTTAATGGAGTTGCTGTAACTTCGACAGGTGCAGAACTTAACATACTTGATGGCGTTACCAGCACAACTGCTGAAATAAACTATCTTGATATTACAACATTAGGAACTACAGAGGCTTCTAAAGCTGTAACAGCAGATGCTAATGGTGTTGTTAAGTTTGACAACGGTATACAAGAAGAAAGCACAGCCGTTAGTTCTAGTTCTAATGCAGCTACTATTAACTTACGTGATGGTACAGTCTTTACACATACACTAAGCGAAAATGTTACATATACATTTAGCAATCCAGCGGCTAGTGGCTACGCCAGCACCTTTATTCTGAAAGTCACTCAGGACTCTTCAGCAAGAACTATTACATGGCCTAATAGTGTTGATTGGGCTGGAGGAGCAGCACCTACAATTAGTACAGGTAGTGGAGATGTGGATGTGTTTGTGTTTCACACTGTTGATGGAGGCACAACATATTATGGCTTCACAGCAGGACAGGATCTAACGTAATGAGTTTTGGAGCTACAAAACTATTATCTGCTTCAGGTGGAAAAGCCTACGAAATAGATCAGTCTTTAATGTTTGATGTTACGGATAGTTCTTATCTTTCAAGAAACTATGGAACTGATGCAAATAGTTATAGAAAATGGACACTTAGCACATGGATAAAATACGATTCTACAAATTATTCAGGTGGAACAATATGGGGGTCGTGGGATAGCTCAACACAAAGCGATACCAGTTACGGCTGGCTGGGTTTTTATCAAGATAAACTTCACATGGGTGGATGGTTTACAAATTGGAGAGTAACTAACAGAAAGTTTCGTGATGTTGGTGCTTGGATGCACTTGGTTGTTGCTGTTGATACAACCATAGCAGATGGTAGTGCTGACAATAGAATTAAAATTTATATAAATGGTGCAGAAGAAACTTCTTTTGCAACAAAAAATAATCCATCTCAAAACACTGAATTGCCTTGGAACAAAAATCAACAGCATAGGCTTGGGGCTATAAACGGCTCAACTGCTTATTATTTGGGAGGGTATTTAGCAGAAACTCAGGTTATTGATGGTTCACAATTAACACCTTCATCCTTTGGAGAAACAGATGCCGTTACAGGCCAATGGATTCCAAAGAAATATACAGGGACTTATCCAGCATATAGTTTTTATTTAAAATATGTATCAGGAGCATTAGGAACGGACAGTTCTGGTAGCGGAAATAATTACACGGCAAATAATTTAGCAAATGCAGATGTCCTGCTTGATACACCCACTAATAATTTTCCAACAGTAAATTCATTAGAGCCTTACAACTCTACAGTTTCCACATTAGTCCAAGGAAACAGGAAAGTATTAGCGGCAAGTTATAGTAGTGGTAATTATGGCAATCATTTTATGACGTTTAAACTACCTGAGTCGGGCAAATGGTATGTTGAAATGGTAGGTGGTGTGCAAGCTGGAGACGGAAATAGAGCGCAGTTAGTAGTTAATGAAGGATTTATTATACCAAGTCAAAGCGGCAGTATTGCTGCTAATGCCAATAGCACAGGTATAGACCTAGACTTATATGCCAACACTTTAGATATGTATGACGGAGGATCAGACGTTGGTACTCAAGTTACTGGACTGACAGCTTCATATTATGTAGTAGCTTTAGCCATAGATGTTGACAATAACAAAGTTTATGGAGGATACGATAGTGGATCAGCTATTACATGGTTGAATTCTGGAGACCCTGCTGGTAACTCAAATGGTACAGCGCATACTTTTACATCAGAAAGTTTAATTGGTGTTGCTACTACAACAAGCAGTGATGATGCAAACCGTTCATATCTTGCTATAAACTTTGGACAAAGTAGTGCTTTTGCGTTTTCTTCTTGGACTCCCAGAAGCAATGCAGATGGTAGTGGGGAAGGAGATTTTTATTATTCTCCACCGTCCGGGTTCAAAGCGTTATGCTCCCAAAACCTACCTACTCCAGCAGTTAAAAAATCCACAGAGAATTTTAATACAATACTTTATACAGGCAATGATACAGACGATAGGACATTAACTGGAGTAGGGTTTCAGCCTGATTGGGTTTGGATTAAGACAAGAGACACAACTAACTACCATATGTTATTTGATTCAGTTCGTGGTGTTAGTAAAGATTTACATACCGGAAGAAATCATGCTGAAACTGTTGCTTCTGATCCTAATAATTCGTTAGTTGCTTTTACAAGTGATGGATTTACAGTTGATGATTCATCAGGATATTCTGATCTTAATTCTTCTTCTCACAATTATGTAGCTTGGAACTGGAAGGCTGGCGGCTCTGGAAGTTCAAATGAAGATGGTTCTATAAACACTACAGCAACCAGTGTAAATACAACAGCAGGTTTTAGTATATCGACTTACACAGGCACAGGAAGTACTGCAACTGTTGGGCATGGGCTTGGTGTAGTACCATCAGTTATAATTATAAAAAACAGAGATCAGACAGATGATTGGGCTGTCTATTCACGAGGCGATGCAACTGATTATTTGGCTTTTAATGATGCTGATGGGTCAACGGACGATAACACATATTGGAATGACACAGCCCCAACAAGCTCTGTGTTTTCTGTCGGCACAGCGCATAATGTAAACGCTAGTTCTGAAGATTATGTAGCTTATGTGTTTGCAGAAGTTGAAGGCTTTAGTAAGTTTGGAAGCTATGAAGCCAACAATTCAACTAATGGCGTGTTTGTAAATACCGGTTTTACCCCTTCTTGGATAGTTTTTAAGTATATGGATGGATCAGGTGAGTGGTGGTGGATGCTTGACTCCACAAGAGATACTACTAACTTAAACACTGAAGTTATGTATATAAATTCTTATTCTGCTGAAAGCAGTATAGGTAGTAGTGGTGGTGTAGATTTCTTATCAAATGGTTTTAAAATCAGAGCAACAAATGGCGGCATTAATTCAGCTAATACTTATTTTTATATGGCCTTTGCCGAATTTCCATTCAAATACGCAAATGCGAGGTAAATAATGTATGCAATAGTAAAAGACGGTGCAATCACCGCAACAGGAAACATAAAACAATTATTCCCTAATACCTCATTTGCAGGTGGGACAGCCAATACAGACTTTAAAACTGCTGAAGGTGTAATGGATATTGTTCAAGGTGAACAAAAAGATAGACAATATTATTTTGTAACAGAAAGCGATATAGCCCTTGTAGATGGTGTTCCTACGCAACAGTATACAAATACTGCCAAACGCTTAAATGATGAAGACGCTAAAGATAAAGACGGTAATCAACTATACGTTCAAGTCTGGGATGCTGACAAAGAAGAGATGGTTGATAGTAGTGAGAAATTAGTCAACCAAGGTTTAAAAACACCTATGACTGCTCAAGTAAAAGATACAGCAAACAAGCTATTAGCCTCAACAGATTGGATGGTCATTAGAAAATACGAGCGTGACGTAGCAATACCAAGCGCAACAGCAACATACAGAGCAGCAGTAATAACAGAATGTGCAAGACTAGAAACAGCAATAACTAATGCATCTGACGTTGATGCTCTAGCAGAAGTAATGCAAGGACAGAATTGGCCTAAAGAGGACTAAGACATGAAAATTGTCGGACTAATATTGGTTGTTTTTTTAGTGGGGTGTCAAACAGCGGGGCAAGAGTATTACGCTGCAATACAGCAGATAGCGATAGCCCAGAGTCAGGCGCAGCAAGCAAAAAGTGAGGCGTTAAGCAAGATAGCTGCTAGTGGAGATTCATCCGCTGCGGGGTCGGCTGTGATGGCCTTAGCTTTGATGCAAAGCCCTAATACACAAGTAATACCTCAACAATCGGCTGCCTTGGAATGGAGCAAAGCTGTTTTGCCAGTTGTTGGCTCCTTGGGTGCTATGTGGATTAGCTCAGATGCCCAGAAGACAACTGCCAGACATGCCATGACCTCTAATCTTGCTAGGATTGAGCAGGAAGGGAGAAAAACGACCGCTCTCTATGAAATGCTAGGAAGTAACAACGAGAATATGCTGAACCTTGGGTTAGGCTCCTATGAAGCAATCAATGTCGCTGGTCAACAATCAGTCGACCTCGGTTTAGGTTTGGGCTTGGCAAGTATCAATGGAAGTACTGGTGTAAGTGACAATTCTGCCGTTTTGGATGCGATAAACAACATAAATTATGCCAGTAACTTTCAAAGTATTTTGGATGCTATTGGGGGAATAACAATTCCCAATTATGACTCTGAGTTAGATGCCATTCTTAATAAAATCGAAGACGCAAACACTATATGGGTGGCTGGTGTAAACTGTGTTAATAATCAATCATCTGGACAGATTGGTGTAGGTGGAATTAATACAGCCCTTCCTGTTTGCCCAAGTGTAGACTAATGGCTTTACATACAATAGACAGTGCTGAGTTAGAAAAAATGCTAGAAAAGGCATCTTGTCGAGGGGCTGAGATGGCATTAGCAAATGTTGGTTTGACTGATGACCAAGCTATACACGATATTCGTGACTTGAGAGATTTGCTTGATACGTTCAAAGACATAAAACGCTCTATTATCAAATCTGCTGCAAGCTTAATTACCGCTGCTGTACTCGGACTTATTGCCGCATCAGTATGGTTTCACAAATAAATGTTACAGGAGTGCATGAAATCTTTTTTCTTTTCTATATCCCGCCCACGAATGAGGTTGACTGATGGCTGTAGCAGAAATAATGGCAATCATGTCGACCATAAACGCTGCAGCAGGAGCGATAAACAAGGTCGCAGGAACGTGTTCAGACGTAGAGACTATTGGGGCGTTTGTGGGCAAGCTTGGGCAGGCGCAGATAGACCTTCAGGTATACAAGAATAAACGTGGAAACAATCTATCACAAGAAGAACATATTCAACTGGCTCTTGCTAAGAAAGCCTATGATGAAAAGATGGCTGAAATTAAAGATTTGTTTTATTGGTCTGGAAATGCTCACATTTGGGACAACATGCAGATTGAAATGGCAAATGCTAGGAAAAGACGAATTGCCGAGATTAAGGCAAAAGCAGAAGCCAGAAGAAAAGCAATCAAAATGGCAGCTTATGGATTTCTCGGATTGCTCGTTGCGGTGGCGGGATTTATTGTTTTATTTCTTGGGATTAGAGCTTATGCCGAAGAGGTCGCTTGGTGGACTAATAACCTGTCGGGGATTGCCTACTCAGTGGGGATTCGCTGGTGATAAAAGTAATGGCATTTATGCTTATTGTAATAGTGGACGGAGAAAAAATTGAAAATCCAGCTTGGAAATTTAAAAGCATCTATGCTTGCAACAGATTTGCGAGAGCGATTGAGTCGGGCGATATTGCGTATTCGTTCAGAGCTGCGAGCTATCAAGCTAAAATTACAGCTTATTGTGTCCCGAAACAAGTTCTTGTTAACCGAGAAAATCCAGAATTTCAGGACTAGAAAATGAGCTTACTTACATCTCTTATCAGCCCAGTTACGAACCTAGCCGGAACCTACCTAAAAAACAAGCATGAACAAGGTCAGGCTAAACATCAAGCCAAAATGCAAGTGATTCAGAACACAGCTACTTGGGAAGACAAGATGGCAGATGCTTCTGGATCGAGCTGGAAAGACGAATTTTGGACGCTTGTACTTGCCATTCCTATATTTATGGTCGGCTATGCAATCGCTTTTGATGATAGCGCGGTTCTGGACAGGGTGCATGCTGGGTTTGAAGCCTTGTCCAACCTCCCTCAGTGGTACCAGTACCTCTTATTTTTAGCGGTCAGTGCGTCATTTGGGATACGAGGTGCAGATAAACTAATGAAATTAAGAAAATGACACCCGAAGAATTCGACAAATGGCGCATTATGCCGAGGCTGCTAGTTCTTTTAATGGGGCTTGCGTCCTGGGACGTAATACATTGGTTTACTACGCTTGAAAATCCCACAATTGAACAGGCGGGACTGGTTTCTGTGGTTACTGGAGCTATGACTGCCGTTTTCGGCCTATTCCTGGGGCAAGGCAAGAAAGAGTGAGCTACTTTTCGGAAGATGAGCTAAGATGCCAATGCGGGTGCGGTGTTTACAAGTTTGACCCTGGCATGCTTGAGATTTTGAACAGCATACGTAAAGCAGTTGGAAGGCCTTTGCCTGTAACTTCTGGATACCGTTGTCCCGACCACCCGCTAGAAGCCTCTAAAACGGCTTCTGGGGCACACTCTACAGGTCATGCTGTAGACGTAGGGGTTAGGGGTGAAATTGCTCTAGCGGTCATTAGAGAGGCTCAGAAGGCGGGTATTGAGCGAATTGGAGTAAATCAGAAAGGAAACGGACGATTTATTCACCTAGATAATGCCCCAGACTTCCCGAAACCCGCTATTTGGACTTATTAGATGAACAGCAAGCTGTGGTTTTACCGAGGCATCTGCGAAAGAGTCATTGATGGCGACACGATTGTTTTTACGGTTGACCTTGGGTTCGACATTTACCTAAAAAGTCAAAAAATGCGATTTGCTGGAATCAACACACCAGAGTCCAGGACAAGAAACAAAGCAGAAAAAGAACTTGGCTTAAAAGCTAAAGAAAGAGTCAAGGAATTGCTACCAGCTGGCGAAAAGTTTATCTTTCATAGCTTAGGCTTTGGCAAGTTTGGTCGAACTCTTGGAATACCATTTTACGAAAACAAATCAATTTGCCAGATTCTAATTGACGAAGGACATGCTCGACCCTACTCAGGAGGAAAGCGAAGCTCCTGGTTCTCGTAACCCCCTCGCCCTTATCGGACAACTAAAGCCTTTACTTGTCCTTGACAAAAAAAAGATGTTTCACATGGAACAGGTAAGGTTTACTTTACGCTAAAAGTAGATTAACATTAACAAGATGGTAATAAAGCCATTACTTTTCAGGGAGAGAAAAATGGATATAGACAGAGCAAAAGAAATTTATACCGACAATTTAATTGAGTCGACATTTAAAGACGCAGAGCCAGAGACCTACAAGCTGGGTTCTTTTTCTGCAGAGTTTGTCGAACTAGAGCAGTTGCCGGAATCCGAGCGTTGCGTAAACATAGTCGGAGCATATATACCTATAGATGCTTTTTATGTTGAGGACTGCTCAGTTGTTCAAGACGAAGACGGAGAGCCTAGCGAAATAGACTGGTCGGCTTTGTGTTTTCGTGTAAGCGTTGAAATTCCAGGCGTAGATACATCAAAAGTTTTAGACCAAAGAATGTGCTATTTCACAGATTACGTGCTAGTTGACATTGACTATCTGTCAAATCTGCAAGAAGAGTACCTTACAGGTAAGCTCATGCGGATGTGGCGTGGCGGCTAGATACCGTATCAGTGACTTTTTACAGGGTCAGCTCGATTTTCGTGCTGGCCTTAATTTGAAAGACCTTAAGAAAGAGAAAAGTACTCAATGGCATGAAGGGTACGAACTGGAGCAAAAAATGGCTGATGCTCGTAAAAAGGCAGAAAAGCTAGAAGAGTTAATTCAAAAAAGACGAAACTTTTGGGAGAGAGAAAATGCAAAACATTGAAAAGCAGACAGAAACTCTGTTGCAACAGATAAAAACATTGGGCGAGCTAATGGTTAGGATGTCTGATGCAATGGACGAAAAGCTGTCAAGGGAATACGCGGCAGAGCAGTCGCCTATTGACGATTTGCCGAGTGATTATGAATCAGCTAGTCACGGAGAATAAGGACATGAATATACCTAAAACTCTGGAAATGATTTTAAAAGCCAACAACATTGAGCCAAAGGACGCTGTTTGGCAAACTCATAAAAACCACGTTTTATACCACAAGACAGCAGAAAGGCTTGCTGATGTTTACGAAATTACTTTTGACGAACCCACAATCCTGGAGCAAAACGAAGGTACCATAGCAATCATGGTAAAGGGCCGCAGAGGATTAAATATTGATGCCTTAAAAACTCTTAACGAAGAAGAAGACCGCTACGAATACCCAGCAGTGCCTAAAGAAGTTTGGAAGATTGGCGAGGTAAATCCACAGAATTGCAAAATTGCCTACCCCTGGGCGATGGCAGAAAAAAGAGCCAAAGACAGAGTAATATTAGCCTTGCTGGGCATTTCTGGGGATGTTTACTCAGATGCAGAGGCAGAAGAGTGGAGCCATGCAAAAGACGAAAACTATAAGCAAGCGCAAATACTCATGCATCACAATGCTGTTGTACGAGAGTACATAGAAGAGATTGCAATCACAAAAAAAGAACTAGCAAAGCCTGTTGAGCAAATTGACTGGTCTAAAATCTGGGAAACCTACGAAGCGGAAATTCCAGAAAAAAGCCAAATAGCTTTATGGGTTGCCACTACAAAAGGCGGGGTTTGGACAACAAGAGAACGCCAGCTAATAAAACAAGAGCCGCTTTACCATACGTGGAAGAAAGAAAACTTATCAGCCAAAGATTGGCAAGATTCTAAAAAAGAGGGCGAAAACAATGAATAAACAAGATGACTGGGAGCAGTCTAAAATAGAAGGGCTTTATGTGAATCCGCCAAATGGCAAAGTAGATTCCGACACAGGGGAATGGGTGCAAAGTGCGCCCGAATTTGTGGTGTGCAGACTAAGTTTTCACAAGAAGCAGTTTCAAAAGTGGCTAGAAGCAAAAATAGAAGCAACAGACAACAAAAAAGGCGATTACATCAATTGCCAAGTTCTTATTGCTAAAAATCCAGAACCTGACGGAAGCCCAAAGTACTATGCTAAAGTGGACAACTGGGAGCCAAATGCTGTGGCCAAGGAAGAAATTGCAAAAATGAAACAGGAGATTGAAGAAGATGACATTCCCTTCTAACTTTGAGCCAACGCATATTGGCGACAGGCTTAAAGAAGTTATGGCCGACAATAACATCGGTATAGTAATGTTAGCTAAATGGTGCGGAGTTTCTCGACAAGTGGTTTATGGGTGGAGAAAGGCAAGAAGCATCCAGACAGCCAGGCTAGAACAGTTGTGCAGTATCTTTGGCATGACCGTGGGGGAATTTTTAAACTCTAACAGGGGGAATGTATGGGACAAAAAGAAAGAGTACTAGAAAGGCTTGAGAGAGGCTCACTAACGTCTATTGAAGCATTAGATGAGCTTGGTGTTGCCAGGTTAGCAGACGTGATTATGAGACTTAAAAGAGACGGTCATAACATAACTACTGAAAATGTATCAGGGCAAAACAGATTCGGAGAGCCTACAAAGTATGGCAGATACCATCTGCACCAATATTCTGCTAAGCCCAGGTTTAAAATGGATTATGCCAAAGCTTCGAGAGGGTATTAAAAAAGCCCCAAAAGGGGCTTTAAGGCATGAAACCAGGGAGAGTTTCATATATGATGAGAGTCACGATTTGGGGAAAGTGACGAGGTAAGTATACCACGCCATTTTTCAGAGGCAAGCGGGGAAGAAGCCAGGGAATTTAAAACCCTGGAGTCGGGTTGACCCTCCCGCCATAACCCGAGGAAGGGCGAGAGCAGCTCAAGCCTCAGACAAAACAAAATTAGAAACGCTTGCCAATGCTCGACAGTTTTAGTTTACAATAAACCTATGTTTTGCATGGTAAAGGGTAACTATTGCTTAAAAAAAAAGGGGAAAACATGATTTTAAAAAACGGAGAAGAGTACGAAGTGCAAGATGTTGATGTGCTTCAATGGCAAAAAACCTACAAAAAAATAGATGTCCACCTTGAGCTGGACAAGATGGAAAGCTGGCTTGATGCTAATGAGAAAAACAGAAAGACTAAAAAAGGCATTAAGCGTTTTATCAATTCTTGGCTAAACCGCGCTAATGAAAAAGGCGGGAGTCCTATCGAGGTGCAAAGAAACAAGACCACAACACGCGACACCTCCCTGGACGCAGACCTTTACGACATATCATGGCTACCAAAAGATGAACAAGAAGGAATGAAGCCTTACTTCCTGGAGAAGCATGGCAGATATTTTATTGACGGAAAGGAGTACACAAGCTAATGGGACAGGGATGGAAAGTAAACAGTGACGAGACATTGCTAGCCTTATTTAAACATGCACAAGACGTAGTAAAAGAAGGCGGTACATTAATATTTGATTTAGTAGAAACAGACAAAAGAACAGGTCAGCAAAATAAAGGGCTTCATTTGTATTTTAGCCTTTTAGCTCAAGACCTAAACAAAGCTGGATACGACCAACTCAGCTTTCCCTGGAAAGAAGGGGCAAAACTAGAATGGACTCAGGAGTCTGTTAAGCAAAACCTTTGGAAACCAATACAAAAAGCAATGTTTTCAGAAAGCATGACAAGTAAGCTAGAAAAAAAGCAAGTTTCTGAAGTTTACGATACGTTGTCTAAAAATCTAGCAGAAAAGACAGGAGTAACAACAGATTTTCCTAGCCAATACAAACAGGAGCTTTATGGTGATTCCCTTAATAGCGGCAGCGACTAAAACAGGGCAAGTTTGTTTTGTTACCTCCACAATACAAGCTGTAGAAGTATTAGAAAACCAAGTGATTGTTTATAGCACAACCTTTCCAGAAGGCATAACAATAAAAGAAAGCTATGACTCGTTTGGAGTTCGTTTGCTAAAAGCTTTAACAGAAACAATTGTAATAGAAGATTTAGAAGAAGCTCATGCCGAGCTTCATTAAAGGGAGAGCACGATGGAAGAAAAAAGAAAAGAACTAGAAGTAATGAAACTAAGACTAATTCATGACAGATTAAAGCTTGAACAAGAAAAAGAAAAAGTCAGAGAAGACAGACCAAACATTCACACGCCAATGTGCCTAACACAATATGGAAGTCTGCATTTAGAAGACTGTGAGGGTTGGGGCAAAGTAGAATTAACGGCAGATTTTTTCGACAAACTGGATGAGGTGGTAGCGCTTGATATTGTGACAGATTGGATATTTGAGCTGCAAAATTTAAGACATGACTTGCATGCCAATTTATATCCAGAACTAGCTGACAAACGTGTAGAAATGCTGTTTGACGAAGATTGCAAAAACAATGGAGAGCGTAATGGCGAAACATAAATTAAACACAATACAAAGAATAACCATTACCAAAATGGTAAATTCATTAACCGAAATCCTTGAAAGAATTGCAGAAGAAAGCGACGTTACTTTGCGTGATGTAACCAGGCTAAGACAAATGAAAAGCGACCTTATATCAATAGGAAGGCTAGACACTGGCTTTTGGGTTAACGATGACAATCAGATTTATAGGGATTCACAAATATATTGTTTAGAAGAGAGCGAGCTTGCTTATGAAGTTGCCTACGAAAAAGCGCAAAAAACCAAAAAGCATGGCAAAGGCGGTAAATGAAGCCGCGGAACTTTTACAAAAGCTAGTTAGATTAAAGGCTGCCGACTCCAACGGTTACGTGCAATGCGTAACCTGTGGAGTGCAAAAACCCTGGCAAGAAATGCAAGGAGGGCATTTCATATCCAGGGTAAAGACGGCTCACAAACTCTTAGAAGAAAACATCCACCCGCAATGCGGAAAATGTAACGGATACCTTAGAGGCAATATGGTGGCTTACACTCTTTTTATGGAAGATATGTACGGACGTGAGTTTGTCGAGCATCTACTAGAAACACAAAACCAGACCAAAAAATATACAAAAATAGAGATAGAAGAGATAAAAAACGAGCTAAAAACACAAATTTCTTTATATATTTAACACTTTTAGGTAGCAAAAGCTTTACATTGTTAGTTCTTTACCTGTATGCTTAAACCATAGAAATAATGCTTATCAGGGAGAGAAAGGAAATGATATTAGCAATTAGGGATTTAGGACACTACACAAATGAAACTGATCCAGTTCATTGGGTGTCGGGTAAAGCAATAGCACATCGTACATGTAATTTTTTCCATTGGAGGCGTTTTAAGAGTTTGACTGAGATGGGGATAATTTCGACGGGAAGTAGGGGATTCCCCAACTTCTTATGCACAGATTGGTCAGTAAAGTCTGGAGATTTATTTTTTGTCGCTGACTCAATCGCGGATCTGAGAAATCCAATTCCACAGACGGTCAAGCATTACCAGGCTGAAGTGCTTAGTAATGGAGAGGGGCATCGACCTACCATTCAGTTCAATAAGCTCCACTGGACCCCGGCGGATACCGCTGCTCGAATTGAGGCCCAGGAGGAAGTGTTTAAAAGAATTGATGAAGAAGCGACAAAGGCAATACGGGCGGTGTAACCGCCCCCAACCAGAGAGAGAAAGGAAATGGAATTTGATTTTACTGAAAACGAGAAACTGGCTGCGCTTCACATAGTAGCACACTGTATGTGGGCTATTTGTGCTGACCGTCCAGTAGAGTGTATAGAAGATGGTTCTTCACTAACGAGTGTTTGGGTGCTAATAGACGCTGGTTGGAGCAAGCCTGAAGCTGCCGGAACGTATGGTGCGCTGGTGAAAAAACATTTTATTGAAATGGATAAAGAGTCTACGAATGATTGCTGGTCAGATTATGTTTCTTCAGACGACGGTTTTACTTGGGCAGAGAAGCACTGGGATGAGTTTGAAAAAAACGGCAAGCCAACAAAAGCAGAGGCCGCTTAACGCGGCCCAACCAGGGAGAAAAAACATGGCAACAAGAGCAACTTACCAATTTAATAAAAAAGATTCAGAAGCAGTAACAATTTACCATCACTGGGATGGCTACATTGCTGGAGCTGCTACTCTTTTTATGAATGCAACAAAAAATGGCGAAAAGTTAACAGCTGAGTCATTCTTAAACGCTAACGAAAAAGCAGAGATTACAGAAAGCCACCAAAGCCATGGCGATGCTGAGTACCGTTACACCATCAACGAAAGCACAGGCAATGTACACATAAGCGTACGAGAAGGATGGCAAGACCCTCAATGGTTGCATGTTGCAGTGGTTCATTTTTCAGCGTTTCTTTATGAGGATAACGTAGCAATCATGGAGAAAAGAGAGGCAGAAGCTAGAAAGGAAAGCCAAAAGCCTGGAAAATACAGTGCGACTTTAACCTTTATCGAAGGAAGGCTGGAAAGAGTGAGAAAAAGCTTACAAGCAGACAATAAGCTGTTAAGCATCCAAGTTTGGGACAGTGAAAAGGAGGCAGTGCAATGATAAAAGTAGCCTTTCTAATAATCACTACCTTTGCTATACTGTTTGTAGGGACTTCAGACTTTAAAGAAGAGCAAAAAATGCAAGCGGTTTATATTGATAACGTTTGCAACAAAGTCTGGCCTGATTACAAAGAGCTAAATCCTAGCTGTGAGTGAGGTATACATTGAGAACTGCCGACGTTCAGTTATTAGGAAGATTGATAGCTGGCATCGGCAAGGACTTAGTTATTCACAGATAGCCAAAAAGCTAGGATATTGGCATTACCAGACAATAAACAGGTACCATAGAGTCTATGAAAAATACGGCGAAACAGTCTTTGCACAAGACAAGCGTAAAACAAGAAAAAGTAACAGACCTAAATCCGTACGAAAATAACCCCAGGGTACACACTCCGCAACAAATAGAAATCATAAAGCAATCAATCTTAGACTTTGGATTTACTAACCCCATTCTAATTGACGAAAATAAAACCATAATTGCGGGACACGGCAGACTAGAAGCGGTCAAATCATTAGGCTATGAAAAAGTGCCTTGCATAACGCTAGCCCACAAAGACGGCAGACCTTGGACAGAAGAAGAAAAAATGGCATACGTTATCCTGGATAACAAAGCCGTAGAAGAGAGCGACTGGTCGGAGAAAAAGCTATTACAAGAATTGATTAAGCTTCAGCTATCAGGATTTGATGCTTTAAAAACAGGTTTTAGCTCAGATGAACTTAATAAGCTATTTGATAACGAGCAAAGCAAAGACATTATAGGTGCGGTTCCTTTTTCGGAGGAGCTTGGAGAATCTAACAATTACATAGTTTTATATTTTGACAACGACATTGATTGGCTAAGTGCTAAAACTCATTTCAACCTACAAACAGTATCAAGCAAAAGAGCTAACGGAAAACCCTGGAGCAAAGGAATTGGCAGAGTTATAAACGGAGGAAAATACCTTACAGAGCTAAACAGTTGAAAGTATTAGTGCCTAGTTATGGGCGGCCAGGCTTAGCCACAACAATGGAAGCAATAGAGTGTGCCACAATAGTAGTCCCAGAAAAACAAAAGCAAGAATACGAAAAAGCCTACCCTAAAAGAGTAACAGCAATACCTAATAACCAAGACGGAAACATCTCAAAAAAAAGAAACGCATGCCTTAATCTTGCAAAAGAAGGCGAATTGCTTTGGATAATAGACGATGACCTTATAAGCGCAAAAATCATAAAAGGCACAGAAATAACAAACATAGATGAGTTACTAGAAGCGCACTATCAATTAATGGAAAGCTGCAAGGCTGATTTTGGAGGATTTGCTATAACCAATGATCCAGGAAAATACAGAGAATACATGCCATTTAGTCTTTATAAGCCGAGTTATGGTGCTGTATGCATAAGGAATATTAAAAAAATACGTTATGACGTAGAGCTTACCAGATATGAAGACTCAGACTATTTTATGCAAGTGCTTAAAAACAAAGGGAAAATATTACGAGACAATAGGATATTTTTAAAATTTCAGTGCAATGCAGATGTATCAAAGATAAAACAACAAGGCGGCATAGCAGGAAACGAACAAGCCCACAAGGTCGCTTTAGACAAGCTGGTTTATAAATGGGGTAGCTATATAAAAATCAAAAACGGCAAGATGAGCGGAGTTAAGACTCCACGTGGTTAAAAATGAAAATTATATCACCTAGCTACAAAAGGGCAGAAGCAGTAAAGACTCACAATCTTATTGAAGACGTAACGTATGCAGTGCATGAGTTTGAAGCAGAAAAATATAAAAAAGAAGGGCACCAGGTTATAACTTTGCCAGATTCAACAAAAGGAAACATACCTAATGTAAGGAACTGGTTAATAGAGCAAGAATACAGCGATACAATTATTTTTATAGATGATGACATAGAGTCATTTAATTATTGGCAAATGCAAAACCAAGAAAAATTATCAGGCAAAAAACTAACAAACCATATAGAAAGCATGTTAGACCTTGCCAAAAGCTGGGGCGTTAGCTTGTTTGGCGTTAACCCCGCTGCAGACAAAGGCTCGTATAGAGAATACACGCCATTTAGCACCACATGTTACATATCTAGCTCATTCCAGGGTTTGATTAAATGCAAACACAGATATGATCCAAAGCTGCCGCTAAAAGAAGACTATGACCTTTGTATACAGGTCTGCAATAAAGAACGAAAAATACTTAGATTTAACCAATATTCATTAACAAAAAAAGACCATGGCAATATGGGTGGCTGTGCAGATTATCGAACTATTGAAAGAGAAAAAGAGCAATTTCACTTATTACAAAACAAATGGGGTAGCAAAATCGTACAAGAAGATAAATATAGCAAGCAAAAATATGATATAAACCCGATAATTAAGATACCAATTGCTGGCGTATGAAAATAGGAAGACAAGGCGAAGGTGGCGGCAGACCACCTAAGACATTAGATGAACAACAAATCATAGAATTAGCGGCGCTTTCAGCAGTATTAACTAAAGGGCAAGTAGCTGATTATTTTGGAATAAGCGAAAAAACATTACGAGCCATAGAAGAAAGACAGCCGGAAGTTTCTACCGCTTATAAAAAAGGGAAAGCAAAACAAATAGCAAGCATGGGTTCTAACCTAATACAGCTAGCTAAATCAGGTAATGTTACGGCAAATATATTTTACCTAAAAACGCAAGCTGGATGGAAAGAGACAGAAGCCGACCCTGTTGAAATACCCCCTATTAATATAACCGTAGACCCTAATGCACTTAACGCTGCCGCAGAGTGAGATATTCTGCCACGAAGCAAGATTCCGCACAGTTGTAGCGGGGAGAAGATTTGGCAAAACCTTTCTTGCAGTAGGCTCTATACTCCAAGCGGCAGCTTCTGATGCTAACAAAAATGTTTGGTATATCGCTCCTACGTATGGGGCTGCAAAAGAAATCGCATGGCAAATGCTTTTAGATTCTATCCCCCAGGAATGGATAGCAAAAAGCCATGAAACAGGATTAAGCTTAAAATTGCTCAATGGCTCAACAATAGCTCTAAAGGGAGCAGAAAAGCCAAACAATTTGCGAGGAAGGGCATTGGACTTTGTGGTGCTAGATGAGTTTGCCGACATGAGGCCAGAAACCTGGTACGAAGTAATCCGACCTAGCCTATCAGATAGAGAAGGATCTGCTATATTTATTGGAACCCCTAAAGGCAGAAATCACTTTTACGACTTATGGACAAAAGGAGCAGACAGAAACGAAGGCTGGGCTTCTTTTCAATACACCACCCTAGATGGTGGAAATGTACCAGAAACAGAAATAAATCAAGCCAGGGAAGATTTAGACGAAAGAACATTTAACCAAGAATACGACGCAAAGTTTGTTAATTATTCTGGCATTATTTATTACTCATTCAACAGAGAACAAAACGTAATTGAGCCGAAGCAAATAAAAGCAGATGCTATATACATAGGAATGGACTTTAACATCGACCCAATGTGTGCAGTCGTTTCAGTAAGAGACGGAAAAAACATAGAAATCCTGGACGAAATAGTAATGTACGGCTCTAGCACAGATGAGATGGTAGACGAAATTAAAGCGCGCTATCCTAAAAAGCATGCTATTATTTACCCAGACCCAGCGAGTCGACAAAGAAAAACCTCTGCTGCGGGGCGTACTGATTTGTCTATTTTGCAAAATGCGGGCTTTGAAGTAAGAGTCAGAAGCAAGCATTCAGCAGTGAGAGACAGGATCAACGCGGTGAACTCTAAGCTATGCTCGTCTAAAGGAGAGCGTGGCTTGTTTGTTAGTACCAAATGCAAAAGAACTATTGCATCCCTGGAAAGACAAACTTATAAAGAAGGGACGAGCCAACCCGACAAGGAAGGAGGACACGACCACATGAACGATGCTCTGGGCTACCTTGTCGATTATCTCTACCCCATTAGAAAACAATTCGAGGCTCAAGAGCCTACACGATGGACTTAAGATATGGACACAAAACTTGAATATGAACACCCAGACTATCAAGCCAATAAGTATCGCTGGGAGTTCTTTTTGCGTAGCTACATGGGTGGAGAAGATTACCAAGACGGATCTTATCTCACCGCATACACTAACGAACACAAAGACGATTACAGTAGACGAATTAAGCTCACGCCATTAGATAACCACTGCAAGAACATAGTCCACATATATTCTAGCTTTCTGTGGCGTGTGCCGCCGATTAGAAACTTTAACTCATTAGCTGGCAATCCAGCGCTTGAGTCATTTATGGATGATGCCGACCTAGATGGTCAGGGATTTAATTCGTTCATGCGTGAAGCTCAAATATGGTCTAGTGTCTACGGACATGTCTGGTTAATGATGGACAAGCCAAAGTCAACAGC
>CEUI01021888.1_pt1 | contig 18279 bp, 27 predicted proteins | sample 531411 | NCBI WGS metagenome assembly CEUI01 (sample SAMEA2622841, study PRJEB7988) | marine metagenome | isolation source: saline water (ENVO:00002010), including
GGGCAACATGGGCAACATGGGCAACATGGCACGATGTTTGCATGAGTTGACATGTGAGGGCCTATGTAGGCCCACCATCGGTATCACCACCAGACGTCACCAGATGACACCTGAGCAACGATAGCCAAACGGATGTACTACTATTACTCACCGCTCAAAACCTGAAATTGATTTTAGGTTATAAAAAAAAGTATTCTTATGCCAAAATAGTATTGACAGAAATATGACATTTGCTAAAATTATAGCCAACAACAACGCAACAACAACACAAGGAAACAGCACCATGGACAGAACAGAAAAAGTAATTTATGAAATGTTAACCGAGGGTACTGGCACTCACATGCTAGACAGCGGTGACTCGATTGGTAGACATTGGCAGCGAAACGAAAAGAAAACAATTGAGGATTTCCGAAACGAACCGGAAGCGTTTCTTATGTGGGATCGTTTTCTTCTCGAATCGGACCCTAACACACCCCACTATGATTACTACCCGGAAGCGGAAATTAGCGTATTTCATTTTCTCACTAGTGGCGCGTTTGAGATTGACGCCATTGCGCAGGAATTCAATGCGCTAGATTGTGACGGCTGGAACGGCGATTTTTACGGCACCAGCGCGGAGCAATGCGAATGGTTAGAACGTCAAGGGCTAGAACCTACCGGCCAAGCGTGGAACACCTACAACCACGATAGCATCTTAAGCCAAGTATTACAGGGGCAAACGCTGGAAAATTCAGACGGGGATACTTACGAACTGATCCAGATCCATAACGGCGCGGACGTTCGCGGCGGGTACACTAATGCGCGACTATTCCGGATCGACGATTATTGTGATTGCTCTATTTTTGAGACCGCAATGTTTAGCGTCTCCACTGGTCCGGGCTTTGATGAATATACCGGCATTGACTGGCACGGTGGCGAGTGGATCAATCACGACGGGGTGCCAGCGGACGACGATGATTGGTCCGCGCTTCGCGAACATGCGACGTTGACCACTGCCAGCGGTAACAAAATGCTGCATGGTGACATTCAGCGCAGTTGGTAACATACAGGAAAAGTGCTTGACAACCTAAACCAGACACGTATACTCACACAACACAACAACATAAGGAAACAACATGAACATCAGACAGATAGCCTCAAACATGACAGAAGTAAAACTCAACGACATAACCATACTTTTCAGCTATGAGACTCCAGTAGCAGGATGGGATTCTAAGGGTGCGTTCAGAACCGACGTTTGGTACAGCGCAACCACTACGCGACATATCAACAAATATTTAGGCGGTAAAACAGTTGGCAGGGTCGTTCCACAATCAGCTATAAACTTTGAAGCACAAAACGGAGGAATAGCATAATGCACGTATTGAAGCATAATGAACGATTGGACGTTATCGAGTCTATAATTGACGCGGAAGAATTAACCGGATTAATGGATTTAATTGCGGAAGTATGCAGCACCAAGGCAGACCACATAAGGGAACATTGGCAAGATGAGGTTACTGCTAATACGTGGGATGGATACGCAGCAGGTTTTTTACACTGTGGCATTGGACCACAGAATCTGCCATTTACTACACAAGAAAGCACAGAACGGAGCAAAAGAAAATGATAGTCGCAGGAAAAAACGAAAGCGAAGCCAAAAAGTTCGCCAAGGACTACTCAGAAAAACACCCTAAATTATACGTGACATTGTTTTCATGCTTTGGGATATTTTTGAACACATCCAAGCGCCTTAATATTTTTGCACCTAGCGACGCGCTGTTTGGTGTCTATTGGCTTAATGGGAAAGAAAAATCGTTCACAACGAAGCAGAAAATAGCAGATGAAAAGGCCACACCTACGCTTCTATAGTTAGCGACGGGTATATGCATACCAGACGTACGTTAAAGCCAGTGTTTACCTGACGTGCAGCACATTTGACAACGAACACAAAACACTGTAATATTAGTCAAAACATAGAGAGGAGAAAAAGCAACATGAAAACAAAAAGAAGAATTATAGAAGGGCTAGAGGCGGACATGATTATGCTCGACAAGCTCAACCAAAAGGGATTACTGGAGGGATGGAGGACTCAACTCGAAACCATAGAAGAACAGACGCGAGGACTGCTAGACTTAGTGTTGGAAGACCTGAAATACGAAGCAGAAGAGGATGTATCCACAGGCATCAACAGCGTCTGGACACGCGAGGAACTGAACACACTAGAGGAGCATTTGCTATGAGAACAACGACAGAAGCCACACACGAGTTTTACAGCAACCCGCCTGTAGATGCCGAAGGCAACCGGAAAACAGCCACAGAAGCTCAGAGAGCGTTCTGGGCGGGATACGACGCTGCTATACTAGACGTGGAAGAAGCAGCGGAAAACAAACACAGCCACTGGGCTGATTAATAAAACAAAAGGAGAAAAGAACTATGTACGTTATGCACGGAAAGCATTTTCAAACGCTGTCAGATTTGGTTGACGTAATAGCACTTGATTTTGAAACCGAAGAAGTAGACTATGATCTTGACGCTACCGACAACTTATCACAACCACCAAACGAAACGGAGGGACTACAGCGATGAGATGTAAAGCTTGCAACGCCATTCTGGAAGACAGCGAGGCGGTCAGGAAAGACACTCACGGCGAATTTATAGACCTATGCACAATCTGCCTTAGGGCTAGTTACCAGACTGACGACGACGCTAGTGATGACTATCTAGCGACCGACATACCTGAGTTATTTCTGGGGAACACACGAATAGTAGCAACGGAGGATTAGCAGCAATGAGAACAAGAATATGCAGAAAAGCCAAAACTATAACCGGAGAAGTTATCGGATACACGGTTAAAGTAGGAGGACTAAAGTTTCCGCGTGAGACTTCCGCGTTTTACTTTCCAGCAGACAAAAAAGCCATCACAGCAACACACATGGCACTGAATGACTACTTAAACTATAAGATGGAGGAAAAGTAGCCATGAAAGTAAATCCAGCAAGATACGAAGGAATAACGCAAGAAAGACTAAATTCACGGTACGACTACGACCCTGCTACTGGTTTCCTTGTCAGGAAAAAACGCAAAGGTCGCCAAGAACACAAGGCCAAGCCGGGCAACTATGTATATGTCACTATTGACGGCAAATGTTTACCAGCGCACCGTATCATTTGGATGATGGTGTACGGTCATTGGCCTGACGAGATAGACCACATCAACGGCAACAAGCAAGACAATCGCCTCTGTAACCTAAGAAACGTGACGCGACTAGAAAACATGCGTAACAGGTGTATACAAAAGAACAGCACTTCTGGCATTACGGGTGTTTATTGGCGTCCAAAGCGTAAAAAATGGGAAGTTAGGATACAAGTTGAAGGTAAGTTTTTTTATCTAGGGTACTTTATCAACAAGGAAGACGCCATTGCAACACGCAAGGTTGCTGAAGTTAACCACGGGTTTCACAAAAACCACGGAAGAAAAGCACTTGACATTTAGCTTTTTTTCTGTTACCCTCTACTTAAGTATATACTACAGTAGTTACTGAAGAATAAACAAAAGAAATAGCTTTAGTTTCTACTTTAGAGTATACTATAGTAAACACTAAAGAAAAAAACAAAAGAAATAACTAAAGGATGACTTATGTTTACCGACGCAAAAATAGAACAGATAACACTACTGGTCGCGACAGAACGAACAGACAGAATGTCAGCCGCAGACTACATCGCAGATGCCCTTATGCATATTGGTGTTGACAACGTTGCGCTGATTCAAATGACCGAACCGGAGGAGTTTGCTTTGCTTAAAAAAGAAACGACCAGAGAGTAGACACTTGGGCGCGAAGTGTGTTATACTAATAGTATGAGCAAAAGAAATAAACTTTTTTGTTTCATAAAAGCTAACTAAGACTAACGGAGACTTATCCACATGACAGCAACAACAACAACAAGCGCGACAATAGAAGGTACTGTAAACTTCAGTAACATTACGCAGCATGACGTGTACAACGGTCAGGACACCGGAGCATACACCATGACTATCACGATGTCTGACGCAGACGCAGCCGACCTTGAAGCAGCCGGTGTACAAATCAGGGACTACCAAGGCAAACAGCAACGTAAGTTCAAAAGCAAGTTTCAGGTGAAACGGTTTGATCCTGACGGCAACGTGTACGACGGTGAGGTACCTTTTAATTCTAAAGTCCGTATCAAGTACCGCTTAGGCGACCCGCACCCTACTTACGGAGTACCTACGTATCTGGAAGCCATTAAGGTTCTGGAGGAAGCAGCGCCAGCCCAAGACGACGTTGACTTCCAGTACGGCTAACCACGTCATGGCTAACTTCGTGAGACATGAAGGGTGCCCGAAGTGTGGTTCTTCGGACGCCCTAGCAACTTACGACGACGGAGGGGCGCATTGCTTCTCCGTCGGTTGTGACTACCACAGAAACGGTAACAACACGGCAGACATACTGATGAAAAATAAACAACGGACTGTGTTACACTTGGGTGGACGAATGGCTGCAATATCAGAACGCAGGTTGTCGCAGGAAACCTGTGGCCGCTTTGGTATAACCGTAGAATACTCAGCTACTGGAGAGATTACCAAGCATTACTATCCGTACTACAACGTACATACCAAGGAGCTAATGGCGTCAAAGGTACGCGACGTGGAGACAAAGAACTTCTACTGTACTGGCGCTATGAATTCTGAAGTTGGTTTCTTCGGGCAGACAGCCTGTACAACCAACAAGTTCCTTACGATAACCGAAGGAGAACTTGACGCTGCTGCTGCTTTTGAGATGTTAGGCAAACGCGGTGACGTGGTTTCTTTGCGGTCCGGTGCGAGTAACGCAGCCAGAGAAATCAAGGAACAGCTAGAGTGGCTGGAGTCTTACGAGACTGTTGTAGTTTGTTTTGACAGCGACAAACCGGGTCAGGACGCTGTTGACCAAGTTAAGGATTTATTCAGCCCTCACAAACTCAAGATTGTTAAGCTCCCTTTGAAGGACGCCTCTGACATGCTGACAGAGAATAAGGTGCGTGAGTTTGTTCAGCTATGGTGGAATTCCCCGACGTACCAGCCGGACGGTATCGTTGCAGGTGTGGACACTTGGGACAAGCTGGTTGAGAAACGTAAAGTAAAGTCTGTACCGTACCCATGGGAAGGTTTAAACAACCTTACTAGGGGGCACAGGACACACGAGCTGGTCACAATTACCAGCGGCTCTGGCATGGGCAAATCCCAATTTATCAGGGAACTGGAGTTTGATCTTCTCCAACGCTGCGAAGGCAATATAGGAGTCCTTGCGCTAGAAGAAGACTTACCGAGGACAACCTTGGGGATCATGTCAGTAGCCGCGAACAGACCTCTGCACCTAGAGGAAGACACGGACGTTGAGGAACTAAAACCATTCTGGACTGACACACTAGGCACAGGCAGGTACTATCTGTTTGACCATTGGGGTTCAACTTCTGCTGACAACCTGTTAGCACGAGCGCGGTACATGGCGAAAGCTCTGGACTGTGAGTACATAATACTTGACCACCTTTCCATCGTAGTTTCGTCTCAGGAAAACGCTGACGAAAGGAAAGCTATTGACGAGATTATGACCAAGCTCAGGACACTCGTGGCAGAAACAGGTGTTAGTTTGTTTTTGGTTTCTCACCTGAGACGGGCACAGGGAAGGGCACATGAAGACGGCGCAAGGATTAGCTTGGGTGAGTTACGTGGTTCTCAGGCTATCGCTCAGTTGTCCGACATTGTAATTGGCATGGAACGTGACCAACAACACGAGAACGAAGACGTGCGTAACACCACAACAGTCCGTGTCCTGAAGAACAGGTACACGGGAGAAACTGGTCCGGCTTGCTTTTTGCATTACGACCGTACTACAGGCAGGCTGGCGGAAGTTCCTGACCCACTTGCAACAGGAGGTGACTTCTAAGGAAGATAATATGAATAACAAATCACCAATCTTTCCAATACACAGGTGTTCAGAGTTAGATGCCGAGAACGACTTTCTCCAACTCAAGAGGGAGAGCTTCATAAATCTCATTGCTCCGAAACAATGGAAAAGCCGAAGCCAGCTTCCTCAAGAGTTTGTGAAAGACTATGTTATCAGGAGTTCGCTTATCGGGAATAAAAGCTCCAACTTTTACCACTGGCAATCAAGAATGGCTTGCGACTCTAATAATTCTCCGGCCCCCATTCGCGCTTGGTATGACCGCAAACTTCACAAGAATATCGCTTCATCCAAGTATTATGAAGAGAGCCACCAGTCTGCGCTTACGATGCGTGGATATATAGCCTCCCAGTTTAGGCCGAGTGCCGCCAAGTGTTTGTACGAGATTTTTGAGGCGACTTCTATTTATGATCCGTGCGGCGGCTGGGGAGATAGGCTTTCTGCCGCGCTTGCCCACTCTTGCCACACCTATCATTGCCGAGATGTAAATCCACTTGTATTTACTGGTTACGCGCTTCAGCAACACGCCTTTGATATGGACCGCAAGGCAAGTTTCGAGTATCAGGGCAGCGAGATAGACTGTCCAGCAGAAGGCATCTTTGATTTTGTCTTCACCAGCCCTCCGTATTGGAAGGTAGAAAAGTACGCTGGCGACAAACAATCTTTTCGTGTACATAAAAAGTTCGATGACTGGCTGTCTGGGTTCTTGTTTCCAATGATGAAGAACGCTTGGTGCGCTCTGGAGGATGGCGGAACTATGGCAATTAATGTATCTGATTGCTACGCAAACCATACACAAAACATTATATGTGTGCCCGCGATAGAGTATGCGTTAGAGAATCTAAGCGGGTGTTATATGACTGGAATCATCGGCTATGCGATTTCGGCCCGTAAGAAAAACGGCTGCAACTCAGAGCCTATACTTATTTTTAGTAAGAACGTTCCGTTGTGCTTAGACACACTGCTGACCAAGCAACTGAAACAACAATCATTGGAGTTATAATGACATTGCAGATGATGATTTTCCCACTCTCAGAAGGTGACTTTTAAGGAGGATATGTTGATTTACCTTGACATAGAAACGGACGGCTTGGACCCTACACGCATCTGGTGCGCTGTAACAAGGGAAAATGGGGTGGATAAAGTACACACCAGCCCAGAAAGCCTCTCAGAAGCTCTCAGGAGCGACGTAAGCGTCGTTGGGCATAACCTAATAGGGTTCGATATGCCTGTACTAAAACGTCTCTGGGGGCTTTCTGTGAAGCCTGAGAGGATTATTGATACTTTGGTACTTTCGCGTCTTGCGAACCCAAGCATGGCCGGTGGACACTCTTTGAGGAACTGGGGTGCTTTACTTGGGTTTCCAAAAGGCGACCACAACGACTGGTCGAAGCTGTCTGCGGACATGATTGACTACTGTAAGCGTGACGTGGAGGTGACTGAGGCAGTACATAAGAAGCTGACTCAGGAGATGACCTGTTTTTCAGAGGAGTCAATCCGCTTGGAGCATCAGGTTCAGACGCTGGTACATCAGCAGGAGTTAAATGGCTGGTTGCTTAATCAGGATAAAGCACGTGAGTTGTGCGCTACTTTTAAGGAGAGAATGAATGACATCGAGGCGTATTTGGGAGATACATTCCCGCCTATCGTCCATAAGAGAGTGTCTGAGAAAACAGGCAAGCAACTTAAAGACAGAGTTGAAATCTTTAATGTCGGCTCTCGCCAACAGATTGCAAAACGTCTTATGGGCCTTGGAGTTAAGTTTGAAAAAGTTACGGAAAAAAATAACGTCATAGTGGACGAAGCAGTCTTAGCGTCCATAGACCTACCGGAAGCTCGTTCTATCAGTGAGTACCTGTTGTTGCAAAAGAGGTACGCACAGGTTGACTCATGGCTGGAACACGTACAGGAGGACAGCAGAGTACGTGGACGTGTCATTAGTAACGGAGCAGTAACAGGACGTATGACTCACTTGTCACCTAACATGGCTCAGGTTCCAGCTTGTCATAGCCCTTACGGAAACGAATGTCGGTCGTGCTGGACAGTTCCTGACGGGACTAAGCTGGTTGGCTTTGACGCTAGTGGTTTAGAGCTAAGGATGCTGGCACACTACATGAAGGACGAGGAGTTTACAAATGTCTTACTCACGGGAGACGTACATACAAGAAATCAAAAAGCTGCGGGACTTGGAACAAGAGCTGAAGCTAAAACTTTCATTTACGCTTTCCTCTATGGAGCAGGAGACGAGAAAATTGGAAGTATCGCTGGAGGAGGCGCACGACATGGCAAGAAACTTAAGCAACGCTTTCTACGGAATACACCTTACCTTGAGCGCCTTAGAGAATCAGTTAGTAGGTCAGCTTCAAGAGGTTATCTTAGAGGACTTGACGGAAGACGACTGTACGTTAGATCCGCCCATTCTGCACTGAATACTTTACTACAGTCAGCAGGTGCGATTGTGATGAAGAAGGCATTAGTTATTCTTGACGACTATGCCAGACAGTGGGAACTGAGGTATAAATTTATAGGGAACGTGCATGACGAGGTGCAAACAGAGGTGCGTGAGGACCACGCAGACAAATTCGGTTGGCTTGCAGTTGAATGTCTGAAAGCAGCAGGACTTGAGCTTGGTCTTAGGTGCCCTCTTGACGGTGAATACAAGATAGGAACTACGTGGGCGGAGACACACTGATGAACCATATATCTGAAGACGAAATAGAAAAGTACGGAAAAAAATCAAGTAAGTGCAAGTTTGTTGACGGAGAGTGGTGGTACTATTACTTAGAAACATACGCGATTAGAACTGGGAAGATCCGAGAAAGAGTATCCTCGATTATTAAAAAAAATAAAAAAGTTAAAAAAAGGAATCTAAAAAGAATGTTTGTTAATAGCAAGTACGTACCTCAGTCCCATCCTCTGTACAAGCCCGGGAGTTATAAGACCTTTGAGGACGCTGCTTTTAGCAGTCTTGAGAAGTACGAAAGCAGCACAGAAGGTCAGGTGTACGTCATTACTAACCCAAACTTTCCTGAGTGGGTAAAGGTTGGTATGGCAGTAGACGCAGAAGACCGTCTTAGCAATTATCAGACTTCTTCTCCTTTTAGAGACTACTCTTTAGCCGCGTCTTGGGACGTCGCAGACCGTAGATCAGCGGAGTCTGAAGCACACGCCGCACTGCAAAAGCTGTACGAAAGACAGTCCGAGTGGTTCAACTGCACACCGGAGCAAGCTAAAGGAGTTGTTGAAGAAATAATAGAGAGCTATAAATGAAAACTGTAGACACGTTAGTAAGCGACATCTACGAACTGGTGTCCACCAAGGACGTTTCAGAGTCTGTAGACATTGACGAATGTATAGACCAGTTTGGTGAACGGATGAAAGACCTCATGCGTCAACAGTTCAAAGAACAGCGTGACGACAGCCGTAAACTTCGTATGTCTAACATAGGCCGCAAGGACAGATTTTTGTGGAACGTCTACAACGAAGTAGAAACGACAGAAGACATCCAGCCGCACACCTACGTTAAGTTTCTCTACGGACACGTCATCGAGGAGTTGTTATTATTTCTTGCAAGAGCAGCAGGACATACAGTCACAGACGAGCAAAAGAAATGCAAGGTTAACGGCATTACAGGGTCTATGGACTGTAAGATTGACGGCATTGTTACTGACGTTAAGTCTGCGTCTTCCTACGGCTTTAAGAAATTTCAGGACGGTACTCTGGCTCATGATGACCCTTTTGGGTACGTCGCACAGATTAAGGGTTACGCGGCTTCAGAAGGACAGAGTGAGTTTGGCTGGTTGGCGATGGACAAGGCTAACGGACACTTGACTTACCTACTGTACGACGAGAACGACAAAGAAACTCCAGTGTACGACATTATTTCTTATGACGTAGAAGAACATATAGAGCGCCTGAAGGAAGTCGTTAAACAGGAAACACCGCCAGACGTTTGTTATGAGTCTGTACCAGAAGGTAAAAGCGGAAACATGAAACTGTCTGTAGGGTGTTCGTACTGCCAGTACAAGAAGTCCTGCTGGCCGAATGTTCGAGGGTTCCTGTATTCTAGTGGTCCACGTTACTTAACAGAGGTGAAGCATGAGCCGAAGGTCAAAGAAATTCAAGTTCCGTAGCAACTTTGAACACACGGTTTCAAAGACATTAAAAGACTTTGACTACGAGCCGTTTAGAGTTCCTTACATTGTTAAGCGACACTACTGTCCTGACTTTGTACACGGACCTTCAGGTACGCTTGTGGAGTGCAAAGGGTTCTTCAGACAGGGTGACACTAAAAAGTACACCAGTGTGAGAGACAGTTTGCCGGACGGACAACGACTTGTTTTTGTTCTCATGGACCCAGACAAAAAAGTCCGTAAAGGCGGCAAGCTTACTATGGCTAACTGGTGTGAAAAAGAAAACATACTATGGTACACAGTCGAAACATTACAGGAGTTGGTGAGAGATGTCGTTAACACTGGAAGAAATTAAGGAGCGTCTGTTAAAAACTTATGACCAAGATGACTTCTTAGAGGCGTTAGAAATAAACTCTGAAGAACTTTTGGACAGGTTTGAGGACAAGCTAATTAATAGACTAGAAAGCTTTGAGGAGGAGTTAGCAAATGAAGAGGAGAACCAAGATGAAATTGAATGACGTGCCGCCCGAAGAATGGGACAAATTAAAGCACAAACAATTTCAAACTGACGCTGTTCGTTACGACGGAATACCTGTGGAAGACGTGGTAAACAAACCTAAACACTACAACAAAGGAAGTATGGAAGCTATAGACTACATCAACCAACAGCTAGAAACAAATTCTGTTTATTATTTAGAAGGGAGTGTCCTTAAGTATCTGCACCGCTGGAAGTACAAGAATGGCGTAGAAGACTTAAAGAAAGCTCGTTGGTATTTAGACAGACTAATTGAAGAAAAACAAAAAGAAAAAGAAGAGGAGGACTAAGGAATACAATGGACGCATATCAACAGTACATACACAAGTCACGATACGCAAGGTACTTACCAGAGCAACAGCGCAGGGAGTCTTGGGAAGAAACAGTAAACCGTTATTTAAATTTCTGGATGGATCAGGACAAGCTTACAGCAAGCGAAGCTAAAGACATCTTCACGCAAATACATTCGCTTAACGTCATGCCTAGCATGAGAGCTTTAATGACTGCTGGAGAAGCTTTACACAAAGACAACGTGGCTGGCTTTAATTGTTCTTACTTGCCTATAGACCATCCTAAAGCGTTTGACGAAATGATGTACGTTTTGATGTGTGGAACAGGTGTAGGGTTTAGTGTAGAGAGACAGTACATAAGTAAATTACCCGAAGTAGCAGAGAAGTTTCATGATACCGATACAGTTATACACGTCGCTGACTCAAAGATTGGCTGGGCAAAAGCTTACCGCGAACTTGTTGCAATGTTGTATATTGGTCAAGTTCCCAAGCGGGACGTATCTGGAGTTAGACCTGCGGGGTCGCCCCTTAAAACTTTTGGAGGTAGAGCGAGTGGTCCTGAGCCTCTTGTTGACCTCTTCCAGTTCACTATTGAAGTCTTTAGAAACGCTGCTGGAAGAAGACTCAACTCTATCGAATGTCACGATCTCTGCTGTAAGATTGCACAAGTCGTCGTCGTCGGAGGAGTCAGACGAAGTGCCCTCATCAGTCTCAGTAATCTCACTGACGACAGAATAAGAAGGTGCAAGTCAGGACAGTGGTGGGTAGACAATCCGCAACGTGGGCTTGCTAATAACTCCGCCTGTTACACAGAGAAACCTGACTTTGGTGCTTTTTTAGAAGAGTGGAAAAGCCTGTACGAGTCTCATTCTGGAGAGCGCGGAGTCTTCAGTCGCGTAGCAAGCCAAGCCCAAGCTGCCAGAAACGGACGCAGAGACTCTGAAATAGACTTTGGTACTAACCCGTGTTCTGAAATTATACTCAGGCCGTATCAGTTCTGTAATCTGTCTGAGGTTGTCGTTAGGCCGGAAGACACGTTACAGACTCTAAGAACTAAAGTTACAACTGCTGCAATTCTTGGAACACTACAGGCAACATTAACTGACTTCCGGTACTTGCGTAAGACGTGGAAGGACAACACGGAAGAAGAAGCTTTACTTGGTGTTTCTCTCACGGGGATTATGGACCATCGTATTATGTCAGGCAGAGGTGGACGTGAGGAACTACAACACTGGCTTACGCAGCTCAAAGAAGAAGCCATTAAAACAAACAGCGAGTGGTCGGAACGTCTGGGCGTTAACGTCAGCACTGCAATTACTGCTGTTAAACCTTCAGGCACAGTCAGTCAGTTGGTGGACAGTGCGTCAGGCATACACCCACGATACGCAGAGCAGTACATAAGGAGAGTTAGGGCAGACGCACGTGACCCTCTCTGTAACGTCTTAGAAACCGCTGGAGTGCCTGTAGAGGACGACGTGACGTCGCCTACTACCAAAGTCTTTTCGTTTCCTGTGAAGTCTCCTAAAGGCTCTGTGGTTGCTACCGACATGGGAGCTATGGAACAGTTGTGCCTGTGGGAAACGTACCAAAAATACTGGTGTGAACACAAGCCAAGCATGACTTGTTACTACAGAGACCATGAGTTTTTACAGGTCGGCCAGTGGCTGTACAACAACTTCGACAAGGTTAGTGGGATTAGTTTTTTGCCTTACTCAGAACACACCTACCAGCAAGCGCCTTATGAGCCTGTAGACAAAGAGACTTACGATAAACTGGTCGCGGAGTTTCCTAAGGAAATAGACTGGAACGTCTCAGAAGAAACAGACATGACCGAAGGGTCACAGCAGTTGGCTTGTGTCGGCAACAGTTGTGAGATATAGCCATGTCGTACAGCAATAAAGTCCTAGACCATTACGAGAACCCACGTAACGTCGGTAAGCTTGACGCAGAAGACGAAAACGTGGGTACTGGTATGGTCGGAGCGCCTGCCTGTGGCGACGTAATGCGTTTACAGATAAAGGTAAACGAAGTGTCGGGTATAATAGAGGACGCTAAGTTTAAAACTTATGGCTGCGGGAGTGCTATTGCTTCAAGCTCGTTACTTACTGAGTGGGTTAAAGGACGTACTCTGGACCAAGCAGAAGACATACAGAACGTCCAGATAGCAGAAGAGCTTGCGTTACCGCCAGTTAAAATTCATTGTTCTGTGTTGGCGGAAGACGCTATCAAGGCTGCTATAAACGACTACAGAAATAAAAATACTGAAGAGGGGTTACAAAAAAATGAAAAACAAAATACCGCAGTTTTATAAAAACAATTTCTATCTTGCTTTGTTAACGGTGTTGATTCTGTTTTGTATGTTAGGGTGTACTACAGTAGAAACTTACATAAAAACCATGAACAAACCACAGAAGTCTTCTTTTGAAGACGACTACGTAACGCTGTGTAGAACTTATGGTTCTGCAAAGGAATGTATGTTAGTCAGAAAAGACATAATGGCAGAAGAACTGCGTAGAGTTTTTTCTTTGCACTACTGAGTTTCTGCTGCGGCTGTTTGTTGATTTTCTTCTTCTTCTGTTTCTTTTCTAGTTTCGTTTAATAAATAAACGATGTAAGCCCTGTCTGCTCTAAGTTCTGCTACTACATTTTTGTCGCTTTGATACTTTTTAATAGTTTTGTCTAAGCCTGATAGAACAGTAGCATAAAATTTTAACCTAGACTTTCTTTTAAGACCTTGTATCGCAATGTAAGTAGCAGCTCCTGCCCCTAACCCTGTTGTAGCTCCTACAGTACCTACCGCACCATAAGTAGCCATTAAAGCAAGTGGTGTCGAGGGTAGACTTAAATCATCTTTTATTTTATTCCACGTTCTTATTATTCTATTGCCGCCTTCTTTATGTTTTCTTACGTTTAATCTGTCCCTTCCCAACATTAAATAATGTAGATCAGTTAACCTATCTTTGACTTCGTTTTGAGGAGTTATCCTTTGTAACTTTGCGTTTAAAACGTTTCTTACAAAAGTTCCAGCAGTGCTTTTTGCCGACTGTACGGTGGGTTCTAGCGGGTTTTTTCCGCTGCCAAAACTAACGAGATCATCAAAATCTCGTCTAAGTTGTAATAAACCTAAAGAATCTCCGTCACTTTCCTCTAACATACCAAGAACTTTTCTAAGGTACTCGTTTGTTTTATTTTGAGCTTCGTCTGTTAAATTTACCCACTCTTTAGAGTTCCCTAAGTTTTTAAACTCTGCTTCTAACTCTTCTTTAAATTCTTTTTTGTTATATTTAGGATTTCCTGCTTTTTTAATAAAAGCAATAAGCTCTGTTGATTTTTTTTCTATGGCTTTATGAACTACTTGGGCTGCTTTTACAAAATGACTGTTAACATTTAGTTCTTTTACCGACTCTATTGCGCTGTGTATTTTTAATTCTTTTTCGCTAAACACGTACTCAGACTTATTTAAAATACCGCCAGAAGAAACCCATTGATTTTGATTAAAACCTTGTTCTCCAACGTACTCTGGACCAAGCAGCTTTTTAATACCAGCCATGCGTTCTTCGACAACAGCGTTGTCAAATTTGTCTTTACTTTTTTTAACTGACGAAGATATATCTATTTTTGCAGCAGAAGAGGTTAACGCTGCAACGTCAACTGTAGTTTCAATTACTTCAGCAACTTCAGGGTTTTCTCTTGCCCACCCTTGATAAGCCTCTAAACTGTCTGTAAGAGCCTGTAAACCCTGTTGAACTGTAGGTTTTTCTTTTATACTGTTCCATGCTGTTTCTGCGCCTTCCCGAACAAAATCCGGCACAAGAACACTAATACCGTCTGCTAAAAGCTCTCCTCCTGTTCTAGCAGCTTGCGACAAACCGATACCGGCTGTAGCTATTGCGCCAGCCAACGCCGAAGGTCTTTCCCCTAATGTTTGCCTACGCTGAGTAAACTCACTTAGGTATTCTTTTAAAGTTTCTACAGGTTTAAAATCTTCAAAACGTTCAGACACGCCTTTAGCGTATGTATTGTCAGGGTCTGACGGAGGTTGATACGGACCATAAAGAGAAACAGCTTCTATTGCTATTTTTTCGGCAGCTTCTGAGTGTTTTTTTGCTTCTTCTATTTCACCTTGTTGGATAGCGTTGTCGTGCGCCAGCATAGCGTTTTCTACTGCTTTTTTATATTCTTCTTGTGTTCTTTGCGACATTTTAATACCTTAAGGCGGGGTTAAATAAGTGTCTATGTCATCTTGACGGGAAATAAGAGTCTAAGTCAGCACGGGAAGCTCTATGTACTGGACCTTCATCCACATAAAAATTATCAGGGTAAAAAGATAAAGCACTTTTGTTGTCTGGGCCTAATTCTTTTTCTACCCTTTTTCGTGTGTCTTTATATTGCTGTATGTTTGCCTCAGCATATCTTTTTAAAGTACCTAACAGTCTAGCTAAAGCTGCCTTGTCTGCTGTAATTTTTCCACCTACAATTTTTAAAGCGTACTCTCTATCCGCATCCGACAACCCTGTTCCAGCACCTAAGTTAGTGATATAATCAGCAACACGTTGTCCGGCGTCTGCTATATACGTCTCTGTGTCTACAATAGAGTCAAGACCAGCTAAATTCAACGGACCAGCTTTAGAAGGGTAAAACCCAAGCGCCCTAGCATATCTTGCAATGTTTAATTTCTGCTCGGCAAAAGCCCCTGTAAACATGTTCTCCAGCTTAGGAATACTTCTGTTTAGTGTACTAAGGGCAGCGGCAGATTTTTTAGCTCCTTCATAAGCTTCAGTAAAAGTTTTAGCTCCCATCTTGGCAAGTTCGTCTGCCATTCCTGTTGCTATGTTCTCTATTTTTTGTACAGAAGGTGCTTCTCTAAGACCTAACTTATCAGCAAAAACCCATTTGTTTTGCTCTGAGTCAAACACTTTAGGCACACCTGATTCATTAACACGAACTTGGACAACGTTGTTTTCTTTGTCAAGATAAGACTTTAGATTTCCTTTTTCACCAGCTATAATAGATGCAAATTCGTTTTCAGACACTTTGTCTAAACCCATTTCTGTAAACTCTGCTTCACTGATTCCAGCAGCGGAAGCTGCTCTTTTTCGGACTAGAGGACTTGACAAAGGTAATTGTTCTATTTCTAGCTTTCTTACTTCTTTAGCTATTTCTTTTAATTCATCTTCGTCTTTTATTCCGCTTATTCGTATAGCTAAATCACCAAGACCAAGGTTTTGAGCGGTGTTAGATAAACTAACTTTTCTGTCAACAAAGTTTTCTTGTGTTTCCACTTTTTGTTCTACTTCTTGAGCTTTATCAAACAGTTGCTGTGCTAACTCCGGTTTTCCTTGTGTTGTGGCTCGGTTTGAAAGCTCATATAATTTTTTTGCACTGTTAGCCCTAACAGCGGCAGCGTAGTCTTTATTTATCTGTGCTTCTTCTTCCTTTTTTTGTTTTGCTTTTTGTGCCTCAGCAATAAGGCCCGGCACACTACCTAGTGCCTGCCCTAGTTGTGTCGCACCCACAAGCATACCTGTGGGGTTTCCCAAATTACTAAGAAACTGCTGTGAAAATGTAGCCATTATTTATTTACTCCCCTATACTTACTCAAACAACCCTTTAAATAAACCCGACAAACTCGTGCTGGCTAAAGATGAACCAAGGTTTCCAGCTATCTTTGCCTGATTTATTCCAGACTGTAATAAAGACTCAATACCAGAGACATAAGTGTCTCCGTAAGCTCCTGTAGCTTCTGAGATAGCCTGACGCCTTCGTTCAGCACCAGTCATTCCCGGTTCAAGAGCGCTCAACAGTTGTGCCTGTGGTACGTAACCAGACGCAAGCATACCCGTTCCTAACCTAGCTTGTCTTTCTTGTTCGTTACCTGCGAATTCCATAGCACTTAGTATTGCTTTGTTTCTGGCTTCTTCTTCAGCCATAGCTAACTCAAGCCCTTCTGGAGTTCCACCAAACATACCTGTACGGACTCCTAAGCGGCCTTGGTTAGCTAAACGCTGCTCTAAGTCAAGACGTGCCCGTTCTCTCTCAGGAGCCATAGCCGACATCATCCTGTCAAAAACTTCTTGCTCACGACCCGGAACTACCACAGTAGACCCGTCTTCAAGTGTGACCGTAGTGTTGCCTAAAGGCTGCCCCGCTAAATCAAAAAACCCGCCTGCTCTTGCTATCAGAGCGTCTTGAAGAGTCTTTTCTTCGTCTGACAAAGCAGAAACGTACTCCATTTGTCCGGGCACTACATTCCCATCAGAGTCCACAGTGTCCGGCGTTCTCCTCATTGTAAAGTTACTGCCGGTCGGAGTTGTTACAGTGTACGGCTGAAACGTTAGTTTTTCTTCAATAAGGTCGGCAAGACCGCCAGAGTACCGCCCTGTTACGGGGTCATATATTCTTCCCGCAAGCGCGTCACGGCCTTCTTTTCCAATTTCGCTTAATCTATCGTAAGCTTTTTCAGCTAACTTAGCGCCTACACCTGTGCCTAAAAGTCCTGTTATAGTGCTTGTTACGCTCATTAGTAAGTCCCTCCGTTAATAGTCCCTGACGCTAACGTGCCACTAAACGTCAGAGCAGCTATGGTCACAGTGCCAGTAAAGGTTGGACCAGCTAAGTTTGCTTTAGTTGCAATAGCTGTTGCAATGTTGTCAAATTCAGTTTCAAACTCTGTGCCTTTAATAACCTTTCCAGCGTCTCCAGAAGATAAACTGTCTTTGGCTTCAAAGTCTGTTGTCTTTGTATAATCGCTCATATTGTTCTACCTAGTAGTGCAAGCACGTTTATTTCCTGTAAGGATAATTCTTCTCCGTTTATGTCTGCTTCCATGTTAATAGAAAGACTGGTTCCGCTTCCGTTAGCGTTTACGCTTAGTTTAGAAGTCACAAGTTCTCCCAATGAAAACTGACCTATGTTAAACTCTGACTCATTAAAGTATGCAATAGCCTGAGAAGGCAAAGATATAAAAGAAGTTCCAGAGCTTGTTTTAAAATCGTAAGACCACTTTGTATAGATGTTTGCACCGCTTCCGCCTACAATAACTGGTCTTAGTTTTTTAAGAAATTTTAGTTTTGTAATGTCGCCAAAGCTTAACTCAGGACTTGTGTACTGAAAACGGTACGTACTTGTGCTGTCTAAATACCCAGAGTAAGCCCCAATACCGTGAGAACCTCCTATAAGCAACGTCGCGTCTCTTTTCCTTTCGTAACTCGTAAAGCCAGTTCCGGGCCATCGTGTTACTCTGTAGGAGCCGTCTTCTAGTGTTCCTCTTACGTCAAAACAGTAAGTTGTGTTGTGCCCTGTAAAAGTAATTAAATAAAAACTTTCTTCCGGGAAATAAATAGACTTGTAAAACTCTGTTTCTGACTTTATTAAAGAAAT
>CEUI01007945.1_pt1 | contig 18260 bp, 19 predicted proteins | sample 531411 | NCBI WGS metagenome assembly CEUI01 (sample SAMEA2622841, study PRJEB7988) | marine metagenome | isolation source: saline water (ENVO:00002010), including
TCGATTAAGAAGAATGAAGGCTATCGTGGTCGTCAATATCTTGACCATCTCGGCAATCCTACCATTGGGTACGGATTTTTAATATCTGAGCTACATTTAGACGAAGATGTGTGCGATATTATCTTAGACAGAATATTAGGAGAGTTGAAGCTAAGAATACATAAAAAATTTCCTTTTGTTTTAGACCTTCCTGAAGAAATCCAGGATGTAGTTATTGAGATGTGCTATCAGATGGGCCTAAAAGGCTTTTCTAAATTCAAGAAAACAATAGCATTTTTAAGATTAGAAAAATATCGTGATGCCTCTGTAGAAATGCTTGACAGTAAATGGGCCAAGCAAACACCTAATAGAGCTAAAAGATTGTCTGAAAAAGTGAAGTATGCTAAATAATGGACATTTTTCAGATATTAGAGCAATTTGGGCTTCCTGTTGCGATGCTAGTGGCCTTTGGTTACTATATATGGCGACAGAATCAGTGGATACAGAATGATTTAACTAAGGACTTGCATATCAAGTTCAACAATATCTACGATACTGTAGATAAAGATTTAAGAATGATACTTATTAAGTTAATTGACCAGCAGAAGATAATGCAGATTGATTTAAAGGGTATCGAAAAAAGCATCAAAACTTTAGAAAGAATTATTATTGATATTATAGGAAGGATACTGGATAAAGATAGCGGTAATGGTTTTAAGAAAAAACTAGAACAATTTTTAAAAGATAATTAAGGAGATAAAATGAAAAAGCTCGTAACCTGGATTAAAAGTTATGCTCTTACTTATGCTAAAGATTACTTAAAAAATAATAAAGCTGAGGTAGTTGCTAAACTAAATAAAAAAATTGACTTACCTTTATTAGATGAAAAAAAGGAAGCAGAATTAATGACAGCTATTTATGATGTGTTATTAGAGGCTTTTGAGGATAAGAAGAAGTGATACAAGGTGCAATAGCTAAATATGCCCTTTCTAAGGTCCTAGAATACCTTTTTAAGAAATCAAAAAGGTTTAAGGCTATCCTAGACTATGTTCATGAAGAAAACGATGCAGACCTAAGAATTAACGATTTAGAGTCTGAGCAAGCTGTATTAAAAGCAAGACTAGAGCATGTTATCCTGGAGCTTAAAAAGAAAAAATGAGCAAACAGCTAACAATAAAAGGACCACTAAGTAAAGACTTTCAGCAAGTCTATGTAGATGATGAGCCTACAGGTCTTTTTATTAATAATGAAGGAAAGATAAAAGCCTCAAATTCAACCTCTAATACAATTAATGGCGAAATAGGTATTGGAGATACTAATCAACTGCATTTAAACGACAATACAATAATTTCGAGAAGCTCTAGCGACCTTGAGATAATAGCTACAGCAGGGATAGATTTAGAGCCTGAAAATGGTGTGATACAATTTATAAAAAAGGATGGATATAATCATACTGTTATAGGAAATATTCAAATAGAGGGAGGAGGTTTAACAATAGCTCCAATTAATTTAGGCAATCTTACATTAGATGTTGGAGGCACATTAACACAAGACTCAGGAATTGGAAGATTTGTTGCTAGTAAAGGTGGAACAGAATTTAGTGCGACTAATAGTGCTTATGCAGGAATGATTTTAGGCTATACAAGAATACAGAATGATGGAACAGGGGCTAGCGACCTTTATATATCTATGGATGCAACTCTTACTGTATTGCAAACCACACAAGGCACAAATGTAAGTATAACATTCGTAGCTCCTCCAAGTGGAAATGTAGAAATAGTTTTTAGTTGTTCTTTATATGCTTCATCAAAAACAATCGAGTTTGCATTGTCAGATAATGCAACTCATAATGAAATATCAGAAGAACATACTTATGATGGAGGAGCACAAAGTTCAGATGAAACAGATGCTAATATGACGGTTGTATCATGGGCAGTTACAGGTCTTACAGCAGGAACATCTTACACTTATTATATTTCAGGTGCGGAAACAATTTCAGGAACATCATTTATCAGACATGGAAGATTTAGAGATTCTGGAGTTCATTATCCTCCAATCATAGTAAAAGCGATAGCTTTGCCTGCAACAATCACAACAGGAGAATAAATGGCATTAACAGATAAAACAATAGCAAGTACATATAAAGATTTGTTACATTTAAATAATTCTAATAATGGAGCTTCATCAAGTGGTACTGTTATTCAGGATGGAAATGGAACAAACACAGGCCTAACTTTAGGAACAAGAGCACTAAAATTTACTCCTGCTGCCGACAACACGACTGCGATGTTAGTGTCAAATGCTTCAGGCACAAATATATTCAATGTAGATTCTACAAATAATGTAGTTAAGGCAGGGGAAACTCTTTCTAATGTAAATACTCAATATTTAAGATTCTCAGCTAACGATATAGATGTGGATAACGGAACTCATATTGGGGTTCCTGTGGCAGGACAGGTTGCAAATGCAGCTGTAACTTTTGGAACAAGTGCTAATCCAGTTGCTCCAGCAGTAAGCAATAATGGAGATGATTGGATTCATTATTTGCATTATGTAGATGTTAATATAGCGGTAGATGCAGTAACGGTATTAGTAGGAGCAAATGGGGCATCCGGTGATGGCCTTAATTTTCATTTATTAAATCTAGCTACAAGCGATTCTACTACAATAGATGAATGGAGTAGCATAACAGTAGTAGCTGACCAAAGCACAGGAACAATTAATGCAGGTTATGAGCAATTCTATAGAATACCATTAGATATACAATCAGCAGATGTAGATGCAGGAAATTATTTAGCACTAACAATAGAAGGAGATGGTACAAATTCGGATTATTCCGTTAATGCACTTTGTCGGTACCACATTCGTTAATTAAAGGAGAAAAAATGCCTAATTATAATATCGATATAAGTATTACAGATGGAGAAGGAAAAAAAACATCTATACAAAAGTCAAAATCGTATGAGGAAGTTTCTTATATAAATAAAGAATTTGACAATTCTGATTCTTTTGATACCTTGGTTGAGTTTGATTGGGATGGGGTCAATTCAAATTTTAGAGATTGTAAAGGAATTTTGATACAAAACAATGGTCCAACATCAGCAGAGCTTCAGTTTGTTATGGAGGACTGGACAGCAGGAGCTGCTGACTCTAATGGTGCTGATGGTTATAATAATACATATTTAGCATCAGGAGAATGCCTGTACTTACCTCATAACAGAATAGTAGGTTATAATGGTGCTACCTCGGCAGGAGGAGGAACTACAAATCAGTTTTCAGATACTCAAGACATAACATCAGGCCTGGTTTCTTCAGGAACTCTAATCAATATGGGTAGTGGAACTACTGCTGGGGATGCTTCAGGACTACATGCTCTTACAGTCGATACAATAGATGCTAATCAGTTTGAACCAGGAGATGTATTATTGTTAGGAATATTAGAAAACGATGTTGCTACTGAGGCAATAGAGGTAGTTACAGTTGATTCTGCAACACAGATAACAGTAAAGAGAGGTGTTTTAGGGACAACTCCTGTAGCACATGCAGACGACCAACCATTATACTGGTATTGGGGGAACTTAGATGTGCCGATAAAGGAAATTATGGGAACAGGATTGGCTTTTGTTGCTGCAGCCGCAGGAACATCAGAAACGATAACTGATACTGGTAGCGGATTTTTAACTGCTAACTTTCAAGCAGGCGATATTGTTAGGATTGAAGATAATGGGGCTGCTAATGATGGGGCTTATGAACAGATAGCTAATGTTACAGCAGGGACACTATCTTTGCACGAGAATTGCAGTTTGACAAGTGTGAGTGCAGGCACATCTTTTAAAGTAACAACAATCCCTGTCCATACGAGCTCAAGAGGAACCTTTAAAACAAGCAACTGGTTTGGAAAGTTTAGGAATGCAAATGCAGATGATAGGTTTCAAGGCATAGTTCCAGGAAGTGTTATGATTCAGTTTTGTAATCCAGCATCAGCTCTTATTCCTGTTGGAGTATCGGTATCTTCTGCATCTGACACTAATTTGACCGCAGCTACAACTTACCGATGGGCTATTATTTTAGATGGATGGGAAGCGAACTTAACAACAACGATTGACTCGACTAATACAAAGTTTGGTGGGGTTAATGGACTTATAAACAAATTGCAACAAACTATAGATGATGCTGTAGTGGCAGGCACATTTCCTTTTGGGGCCTCTGTTTCGCTAGTTGATGGCCATATTAAAATACAATCTAAGACAAATATTGGAAACTATAATGGCAACCTAACAGATTCAGAAAATAATAATTTTTCTAGAGGTTCTTCACAGGTTATAATAAAAGACTCTACTACTGGTAGTGAAACTCAGTTATTAGGGGCTGGCAGAATAGGTAAATCTTATATAGAGAATTATCCAAGATTTCCTGACTTAGCTACTAAGTCTTATGATGGAAAGGTCGTTGCAAATACAGCAGAAATGATGATAGACCATGGCGATGGAACGATATCAGGGCAAGGTGCTGTAGGAACTATAGATTATAATAGTGGGGCAATTAACATAACAAATGCACCTCCTTTTGCACAGATGAGAGTATCTGCAACAGGTGCTTCAGCACTAGCAGGGGGTGTCATGAGAACTGATGCTGCTAGCTCAAATTGCATAGAAAAGATTAGTGCAAGAAGCATGAATCCACATAGCAATACAAAAATTAAATGCACAATATTTAGCTAAAAGGAGATTGAAAATATGCCAAAATCAAAGTATAAAAAAGCTAGAAAAGTTGTAAGAAAAAAGAGCTCAAAACCTAAAAAACCTAAGCTCGGAGCTAAGTGGGGACCAACTGGAAAAGTGCGAAAATAATGGGCAAAAAAATGGCAATTTTTAGCAATTATGATGAGCCAGGTGTTACGAAAATAATTTTAGTAACTCTCCTTATGAAAATTAGGAAAATGAAAATTAGATGCTAACATACGAGTAAGAGGGGAAAGTGGCTTAAAAGGCTATTCTAGGGCCAAATAGAGCTATATTGGGTTTTTAAAGAAAACAGGAAAAAATGGGTAAAAAAATGATAAAAATTAGGGGCAAAAATGATATGCTAAACAGGGTTTTTTTAAGTAGAATTTCTGATTATTTTGCCCCCAAAAATTAAGGAGTTTTTATGGCTGTAACATCAACAATAGAGTATTGCACAGATAGGGAAGTTAAGGATGTTTTTCCAAATATTTCAGGATTTGATTTAAAGCAAAGACTGTATAATTTTACATCACTTGGCAATAATGTATATGTTGCTTACAATACAGGATTGGTAACTCAATTATACAAAGATGGCCAAGAAATGAATGCTGTGGCTTCTACAGGAGCTGTGGGAACTTGGTCTACAGCAACTACTGCAAATATATTAGCATCTCCAACTGCTTCTGAGTCAAGTGCTTCTCTGTTTAACGAAATTTCTTATAATGCCAGTTTTAGTGCAGGAAGTGAAGGCGATATAAAGCCAGGCTCCTATGGGGTTTTAGTTGGAAATACGGAATATGTCTATATTCAGGCTGTAGATACTGATAATAATAAATTAACAGTTTCTAGGGCAGCTCTAGGAACATCTGCTTCAGCTCATTCATCAACCGTTACAATAGCCGAGTGGTTAGAGGTTAATGAAACCAATCATTGGTATTATGATAGCTATTTAGACCACTGCCTACTTTATTCTACTACAAACCCTAATGACAGTATTGTAGAAACTGGCGATGACTGGTCTACAATTAAAACAAGATTCAGAAGAAAAGCATCTAGGTTTGTAGAGTCTTTGCTTGATTCCAGGATTGCTAGAGAGATATCTAAAGACAGGGAAGGAAACTATCCTGAGGTTATTGTAAGAATGACTGCCCTTAAAACAGTTGTTTTCTTACTCCAGGCACACGACCCTACTAATGAATTTATCGAACCCTTCCAGGAAGAATTTAACGAATTATTAGATGGAATAAGAAATGGCCATATAGTTTTACCTAACCAAGTTAGTAGGGATAGCTCAAAAGGTGTTATAAGGCATGTTTCTGTTAATGCCTCAACAACATTATTTCCTGTAGAGCTTCGAGGAAATTATAGTCGGTATGGTTATGATTTGCTAAAAATATATATAGATAGTGGGGAGGGGGGTGCTATAGGAACAGCCAGGATGACTGTTAAAGCTAAAGATAGCGACCAGCTTAAAAATGATGTAATCGTAGACTCAGAAATTATAACAGGAGATTTTCAGCCACTTGCAAGCGGATTGCAAATAAGGTGGAGTGCTGGAGTTATTGATGGTTCTACAGATGTGGCAACAGCAGGAGATGAATACGAAATAGAGGTTTATAGTACCACCATGGATGCAACAGTTTCAAATGTAGGGAGTGTTGGCTTAAGTAGGGGTGGCAGAGGATATTATAGCCATTCTAGGAGAAAAAGATAACTATGTATGAATACAAAGCAAAACTAAAAAGAGTGGTTGATGGAGATACATGCGATGCCTATATAGATTTAGGCTTTGATGTATCAGTTAAAAAAAGAATAAGGTTTTGGGCGGTAGACACCTGGGAGTCCAGGACAAGAGATTTAGAAGAAAAAGCAAAAGGCTTGTTAGCAAAAGAATATACTAAGAAAATGCTAGAAAAGAATGAAGGGTGTTTTAAGATAATATCTCATGGTGTTGGTAAATACGGTAGGGTCCTGGGAGAAATCTTCATAAAAGGCGAAAATAGCTCTTTAAATGAGCTTTTAAAAGAAAATGGACATGCTTACGAATATCATGGCGGAAAGAAAAAGGAATTTAAATAATGGCTTTAGCTTTAAATACTGGATACGAGAATGTTTATTATGATGTTGTGTTGGATGGCTTGAGAGATTTACTTGTAGAAGAATGGAATTACGGAAAGATATATATTGCTCCTGAAATAAAACATCAGGACCCTTTTAGCATCAGGCTGTGGGGTTCTGAAGCGGAAACCGAGATATTTACTAGCTCAGAATGGCAAAAGCGATACAATGTGGATATTTTTATTTACCATATTGAACAAAACCCAACGGAAATATTTTACAAACAGATTTATCAAGACGCTGAAAGGTTGAATCAGGTTATTTTTAACAATCAAACAAAAACAAAAACTATAGATGGCAGAAATTTTACCTGGTTAGCAGGAGAGATAGACAGTATAGAAATTAATGCTCCTGGGGAAACTGAAGAAGAAATAGATGGATTGCATTCAACAAATTTGTCCTTTTCTTGCTTGGTAAGTAGGGAAAGTTAAATTAAGTTATCACTAGAAAAAGGAGAAAAATATGGCTGATAAAGTCAAAAAAGAGTCAAAGGTGGTGGAAAAATATAAAGCCTCTGACCCTAAAAGATTCAAAGAGTCTTACAACGAGGCAGTGCCTTTTTACGATGAGCTTTCAAAAGGGAAATCTGTTGTGGTAGACACTAACGATAAGCAAATTAAATCATGGTTAAACAACAAAATATTAATTAAGGAGTAAATTATGGCGACTACAAGGGGATTCAGTGGTAAGGAGTTTAGATGCTATATAGGGACACAGGATATATCAGCTGCCCCTATAGGAACCGCACCTTCAGCAGCTGCTCATCTAGCACCTACTAATGGATTTGAATTCAGATTAAATGGAATTAATGATATAGCCTGGGATGCAGGTTATACTATGAGTGAGCTTTCAAGGACAGGGGCTAGAATGAAAAGAGCAGAAGATGTTATACAGCATTATGGCTCAGGTGTTTGGACCTGGGACTTTGATTACACTGTAGACAATAAAAGTGTTTTGCACAATTTATTAAACCTGATATATCCTAGTAATGCTAATGGAGCAGACCATGCAAGTGGTTTTATTTTAGATGCAAATCCAACAGCAGACACTATGGTTCATGGTAGCAACGGTTCTTTAAATACGGTTGCGACTATATATATTAAAAATCCTAATGGCTCAGAGTCAAGAATGTTGCACTCAGCAGTTCTTCAAAACCTAACTCTTGCGATGGATGCAGGAACAGACTCAGGAAGATTGAAGGCGACAGGTCAGTTCATGTCAGGTTATAAACCAGCTATAGCTTCATCTGCAATATTTGACTCTGCTGTTACAACAAGCACATCTACAAAAAGTTTGTTTGATTTAACTACTCAGACTGTTGGCGGAGATGGTGCTTCTGTAAAAGCATTTTCATTAACAATTAATAATCCTGCTTCAAGAATAGGGTTCCAGGGTTCTGATATGGAAGCAGATGGATATGTGAGAGGAGCTGAGATTACAGCAGAAGGCTCTATTACAATTAAGGCTGATGATAATGCTATGAATCATATAGATACTTGGCAAAACAATGCGGCAGACAGAACATTTGCTATAGTGTTAAACGATGGTGGAACTACTTTCGACATAAGCATCCCTGAGGCTGCTATGAAAGGGCACAATCTAGATTTAGCTGATGAAGGGGTTTTTGTAGAGCTACCTTTTGTAGTTACATCAGGTGCTAATGGTGGAGCTGCACCAATTACATTAAAAACAACTTAATAAAAAGAGGTAACAAAGCATGGCAAGTACGAGATGGGAAGAAGTAGAGCTTTCTTCAGGAAGGAAGGTTAAGATTAAGGAACTTACTATTGATGAAATGGATGATTGCAAAGATGTTGCAAGAATCATATTTGATGGAAATGAGCTAAGGTCTATAACAGGTGTTAATAAGGCCAGGACCAACTGGTTAAGAAAGGGTCTTTATGGTGGGGACTTTAAATCATGGAATGGTGGAAATGGGGAATCTCCTCCTGATTCAGCTTTAAAAGAGCTTACTGAGAAGGAAAAGGATGAGTGTATTGAAAAAGTACAGGAAGCACAAAGACTGGGGGAGTTCAAAGGCTCCAATACCAGCTCAACATCTTAATTAGAAAAAGTTGTTCAGGGTGCAGGTTTTGCGAGTTTCCTTATAAAGCCAGGTCTACTATAAGAGCAAAAGATGGTAAGTTTCCCATGGTTACTTATAAAAGTGAGGATGATGTGTGGGAGATGATAAAAGACTTATACAAAGAATCTGAACAAATGGTTTCGGATTTTTCAGCAGGTCAATCTATTTTAGATGTATTTTATCAGTTGCCATATTTTTGTTGCAATAATATTATTCTCAATCAAGAAATTCAAGAAGATATACAAAGGTATGTTTATTGCGATGATACAAATACTCAACCTTATCCAGGGGGTTATGGAGATGTTCCAGGAAAGTGGATGGAAATACATTTTCTAATTAAGTCTGCTTTAAAGGTGTCTGATAACGAATATAAGAAAAACCACCTAAAAAAGATTAAGGAAAAAAATAAAGGGATAAATGGCTGAAGAACAACTGATATTACAATTAAGGGCACGAGGTGTAACACTAACCAAAAACCAGCTTAAAAAACTAGATGCTTCTGCTAAGAAAGCCGGAACATCTATGAAAGGCTTAATTGGAGCTGTAGGCGGTATATATGCCTTAGGAAAGGCATTTTCATTTGTAGGCAAGGTAGGTATGGAGTTTACCTCTGCACAAAGCAATTTAGCAGCTATATTAGGCACAACAAGCGACAAGCTGGGTGCTTTAGACAAAACCGCAAAAGAATTAGGTCGAACCACAAAATTTACCGCAGGCGAGGTAGTGTCTTTGCAGACCGAGTATGCGAAACTTGGATTTTCAACAAAACAAATACAAAATGCTCAGAAAGCAACCTTGTCTTTAGCATCTGCTGTAAATGTTGACTTATCAACAGCAGCAGAGGTATCAGGGCAAATGGTAAATGCTTTTGGATTAGGTGCAAAACAAACTCAAAGAGCTGTTGATGTAATGGCCAAGTCTTTCAGTTCATCTGCTCTCGATATGGACAAATTTACAAACTCAATGACTTATGTGTCAGCAATCGCTGCACAGTCAGGAGTATCTATAGAGGCTACAACAGGAATTTTAGGAAAACTGGCCGATGTCGGCATTGATGGTAGTATTGCCGGTACAGCACTTAGAAGGGTTATGCTTGAAATGGGTAATGAGGCTAGCAAGCTATCTAAAAAAGTAGGATTTGCTGTAAAGTCTGATGAAGATTTATTTAGAGCACTTCAGATACTAAATGAAGAAGGGATGAGCACTGCTGAAATGACTGACCTGGTTGGAAAAAGAGCTGTATCTGCTTTTGCAAATATGCTAAAGATGTCAGAGGGGGCTCAAAGCCTGACTAATGAATTAAGAAAAGCAGGGGGTACTGCCGATGAAATGGCAGATGAACAATTAAAAAATCTTGAAGGAGATATGCTTAAACTTAAATCGGCTACAGAAGGTTTAGCTTTAGATATTTTTGAATCGTTAGAGCCTGCATTAAGGCAAGCCACTCAAGCCTTAACTTCTTTAATTGGTTTTTTTGATATTGGTAGGATAAAGTCTTATTCATCTGCTTTAGGAGTTTTGGCTTTAGCTTGGGGTGCAGTAGCCTTAAAAACTAAGGCAGCAGGTTTTCAGCTTACAAAGTTTAAGGCAAAGATGGTTAAGTCAGGAATAGGTGTTTTGATTTTAGGGCTAGGGGAGCTTATAAATTATATGGGTTGGTTTGACGATGAGGTAGACGACTCTAATGAGGCGACTGAAGAATGGTCAAGAACTCTAACTACCCACCTTAGTCCAGCCATGAAAGATTTGGCACAAGACTTAGCAAACATCGACACTGTTGTTGGTTTGCAAGCATCGATAGATGCTTTTACAGTCGCAACTGAGGACCAAAAAAAGAAAATTGATGAGAAGCATGATGCAATTTATAAAGAAGCACAGTTGTTGAAAGAAAAGGGAGAAATTGAAAAAATTGGCGACTATATGAGTCAAAAACATTTGGAAATAATAGCCCCTATGACAGCCGAATATTTACAACTTTTAGATAAAAGAAACCAGGCAGAAGAAAAGATGGTTTTGCTACTTGATAGTAGAGATAGAGTGAATAACCAACTAAGCAAATCAGATAAAGTGTTGGCAGGGGTGGGAAGCTCGGAATATGAAACTATGCTCAAAGATTTAAAAGATTTTAATACAATAAAAAAAGACCTAGGGTATACAGAAAAGCTAGAATTACTACAGCAAGAACGAGATTATTGGACAGAGGTTGTTGAGTTATATGGATTGGGCTCTGAAGAACAAGCAAAAGTAGATGAGGCTTTTACAGCCAAATCCAAACAATTAAAAGATGAAAACTTAGATGCTATACAAGCCTATTTTGATGCAGAGATGGAAATAACTCACGAACAAAATTTATTAAAAATTCAAGAAGAAATAGATTTTCAAAGAGCTCTAATAGAAACAACTATGGAGGCTGGGGAAGAAAAAGAAAAGGCTCTTTCAGACTTAGCTGCTATAGAGAAAAAGAAAAAGGAAAAAGCAAACAAAGAAGATAAAAAGCTAAATGCTCAGAGGGTAGCAAATACAGTAGAAATGTATGGTAGATTAGCAGGAGGTATCGCTGGATATTTTGCAGTAACTGGAAAAAATGCAGAGCTTATGACTAATTTGCAATATATTGAAGCGATTGCAAATACCTATAAGGCTGCTTCAGAAGCATATACAAGACATGGTGGTTGGCCAGGAGGTGTGTTGCCGGCTGCTATATCGGTTACACAAGGACTGGCCCAAGTTGCTCAAATTAAAAAGGCTAGGGATGAGGCTAAAGCAGCTGCCTCAAAATCAGTTACAGCAGAATATGGAGCTAATTTTGTAACAGATGGCCTCACAAATTTAACTGTTGGAGATAACCCTGGTGGCCAGGAGCTTGTTAATGTAACTCCTTTATCTAGCCCTAATATGTTTGGGGACCCTGATGCTGTTGGTGGTGGTGGAGGACAAACAATTAATGTGCAAATAGAAGGTGGTTTAATTAGCTCTGAGTTTGTTGAAAATGAGTTAGCAGAAAAGATAGCCGATGGGGTTCGCAGAGGTGTAGACTTTGGGATTAATCAGTGATACAATTACCAGGATTTATACAATATGAAAACGAAATAAAAGTTTCAACAATAAACTCTTTTGTTGTTATTACTTTTGCAGATGACTATAGAATTTTTATAGGAAAAACTCCAAAATCGTTTGATTACAAAGAAGATGGCAGGACTATTTTTGAGTCATTTTGGGGCTATGCAAATCCACCTGGTGTGTGGATGCCACAAGATAGAAATATTTACCCAAAATGGTTTTTTGAAGATAGGGATTTAAAAATATCTACTATAAAAGAATCTTTAGACTTAAGAAAACATAAATATCAAATTTCAAGTGCATCAATAACAATATCTAATTTAATTGCTAACGGAACAAGGTTTTCGGACCATTTATTTTCAGAAGAAACAGGCGAAATTAGAGAACTTGTTAATTCAAAAGTTGATATTTATTATGGTGTAGAGGCAAGCACGAACATACCTCCAACTGACCCTGCATTTGGGGTAACTGCGGACCTAGTTAGAGTTTATAAAGGAACTATCGAGTCTGCTAAAATGGATGGAAAACAGGTTCATTTGAATGTAGAGGATGAATCTCAGTTGTTTTTTAATAACAGAGAAATTCCTAGAACAACTATTAATCCCCAAAACACACTTAGTGAGTCAGATATTGAAAGGCCTTATCCTATTGTGTATGGAGAGGTTTCAAGAGCCCCTCTAGTTATTCAAAGCCTCTCCCCAAACTCAACGGATTATGGGTTTTTGCCTGACAATATTTATAAAGAAGATGTAAATATGAATGGGTTTGTAGGAAACCTAATGGTCCTTTTAGGGGATAATTATTACAATGTTGGCCAAACCACAAGAATAAGTGGGGATATGTTTTTAGATGAGGGGGCGGATGAGAACTTTAATCAATACACAGGGGCTATTCAATGGGAAGTATTGAACAACAATTATATCTCTATGCCGAGAATTTTTACTGATTCAGATATAGATGATACAAATAACATCACTTATTTTGGAGCTAAAAATCTTCCTGCCAAAGGCTATATTCAGGTGTTCGATGTTGAGTATTTAGACAAGGTTACTCTTACACAAAAATTTACTCCTTCAACAGGTGGTGGAGGATGTGATTATGTTGGAGAGGATTACCTGCATAGCAATTATGGAAACGGAACTTACAGATTTCCATCAGATGGTGGGACCATAGATGCTAATGGAAAAGTAATTTATGTTTCTTTGTATCCTCTCCATACATGGCAAACAGATGAGGGATTCGCAGACTACGATTCTTTGAATTTATCAGAAGGAATTTTAGGTGTTTTAGATGCCCTGGCTCAACAAGAGGACCCATCTCTTGAAGATAATATTGTTTGGACAGACAATGGATATGAAATGGCTTATACTCCTATGTCTTTTACAGAGCTTGGTCCTGAATATAAAGGAGCATCTAGCGAGGGGGTAAGTGGTGCTAATAATTATGAAGGGTTGCATGGAAGGTGTTGGAAAGAATACCTGTTTCTTCTTTATCAGAATTGGCATTACAGTGGGAGTAGCAATATAGTTGAAATTTGGGATGAGTATATAGATGACTGGAATGAAAGAAACTACCCTACTCAACACCCTGATACAAATGATGATGGCAATTTAGAGGAAAGGACTTTTAGATGGGGAATTGTAGATTGGAAGGTTATGAAAGCGGTAGAAAAATTTATCTTTGAGCACACACAGAGTGTAAATGCTTATGGGACTGGTGGGACAATGGAAAATCCAAATTCTAGGTATTCGTGGGGATGGAAAGCCTGTGATGATACATCTAATATAAGATATGTTCCTAGTTCTCAAGGCCTTCCAACAACAGGAGGCACATCTAGTAATGAGTGGGAAAATGTTAGAGATTTAGAGTTACATCTTCCTCAATCATTTTATCTTTCAGGAACTATAACAGATAACGATAATAAGGTTTATCCTGAATCTTACAGTATTGTAACAAAAGGGGCTTCATTTGTAGGCGATTGGGTTATGGCTGGAGATTACTTTGATACTGTTTATGGGTACAATACATCGCAAGGTTACCGGATTAATGGTGTTTTGCCAACTTTTAAAGTTGAACCAATATCTTATGCTGAAGATTTCGATGGTGTCATGGAATGGCATCCTAACAACACTGACTACCAAACTCCATGGCAACAAGTCATGAATATACGATGTAGTTTTGGGTGGAGTGAATGGCCATGGCTTAATTACGGATTAGAGTACCCAAGTTATGTAGGGTCTTGGGCTGATGTGGTGGCTCCAGGAAGGCATCAGCTTGGCACTATGTCAAATCTAGCATGGTCAAGGTTAATGGACACAAAGCCAACATTTTCTCCTCTTATTAGCTATAATGGAGTCTATGGAATTTACTGTGGAAAAGTTACTACTTATTCTTTTGACTGGATGAACCCTAGGTTAGAAAAAGGACTAAGGGGGAATTCAGCCCAAGAATGGTATTCAGGTTATCTTTCTATAGCATTTCAAGACAGAATACATTTAATAGCAACATCTGTTGAATATCGAGTAGATAGCTATCATTTACCTGACTATCAGCAAAGATACAGGGCAATATTTGAGCTAGAATCAAAATCAACAACTAATATGGTTAAGAATTCAACTCAGGCTTTTTATGCCGGTTATATTAATTTTAATGGTGCAACAACAGCAGGAACAACTACCTCTCACTTTCACTCTAGGGTAAAAATGGGAATGTTAAGTGATAGTGGAACACTCGGTCATACAGTTTTCACACACGAACATTTTGCTTCTTCGGATAGCAGTGGTCAAGACTTTAATATAGAGGCCTCTATAAATACCGACACTGGATTTCTTTTAACAAACGACACTGGCAACGGTGTTAATAATATAGTCCCAAGCGATTATATGTTTGTTAGGGACCCTGATTGGAAAAACTTTGGAGATAAATCTGAACTAACATTAGAAGTAGGGATGGATGATTGGGGTGTTGCTGAGCACTGCTTTACACACTTTCAACTAAATACTGATGGGTTGTCTGTGTGTAGATATGTTTTTGTCGAAAATATAAAAGATAACAATTTTTTTATGACAGTCCAGGGCAGAACAGATGACGATATTGGGAGCTACACAGGCCAACCGAACAGCTTAATTAAAAAACCATCGGATATTTTGTGGCATTTAATGTCATCAGAATTAGGGTATGATGGCGATTCTGTTATAGGTTTAGAAGATGCGAGAACTAACCATGGCAGTATGGTATATAATTTTAGCCTTGACGAAAAAATGGATGCTAAAAAATTTGTGGAGGATTTTTCAAAACAAACTAAATTGTTTCCTAAATTTGATGTAAGCACAGGTTTGTTAAAGTTTATAAATGTTGAAGATATGCCTTCGATGCAATATACTGTAAGCGGAGAGGATGTTCTTGATATTAAATTTACAAGAACAAAGGTTTCAGATATTATTTTAAAATGTCGAATTATTTATAATTATGATTATGGTTTAGGAACTTTTTTATCTTCAACTGATGCAGGGATTGTTAGCGATGTTGATGATTTTTTATACAACTACGGAATAAAAGATATAGATTCGCATTACTTAGAGTTGGAGTGCAAGCATATAACAGACCCTCTGACTGCTACAGAACTAAGAAATCATATATTAGAGGTAAATAAAAACCTGAGATTAGAAATGAGGCTAAATTTAGGACCCAAGTATTTGTTTATTGAGGCAGGAGATGTTTTTAATTATAGTCATTTTGACAAAGATGGTAATCCTATTTATGTAGATGGTTTTCTTCCATACGGAATTGATTATCTTAATACGACTTCTGCTATCGGTGGCCAAGAAAGAACATCCTTTTTTAGGGTAACTTCTGTATCAAAAAAAGAAACAGGTGTTCAAGTTGTTGCCGAGCAAGTTCATCGATTAGAGCCTAGCTCAGTTCAATACGACCCCATGACTTATTCTCAGTTAATCTCAAGTGGTGTGGTTATAGATATGCCTGACACTGAAACTTATTATGTAGGAGATGTTAATATGGATGGGATGGTTAATGTTTTGGATGTTGTGTCGATGATACAAGGTATCGTGGCAGGTTCTTCTCCTGATGAGCTAGAGGTGGTAGTTGGCCCATGACGGTAAATAGAAAGTTATATGAAAATCCTCCTTCAATAATGAAAAAAGGGGGTTACCGAAAAGAAGGAACATTGGCCTACGAAATAGAAAAAGAGCCTCAAGCAACATACTGTATTTTAAAAATCGTAAACGATAAAATGATTTTAGAAAAAGATGGCAGAATTTTAGGTCTATGTATTAATTATGAAGGTGCTGCCGATATACATGTAAGCCTTCCTGATGGATGGATTATAAACGAAGGCCTCAACCAAATTCTTATTTATACTGGTGGAACACAAGACTTGGAAGAAGAATTGTTTACTTTTTCAGGTGTTATTAAATTAAAAAACATGGAATATGTTACATCAGAGCTAAAATTAAAAAGAGGTAAGTGCAAAAATGCTGTATTAAATCATTGGAATTTAATGGCTCTTGAGGACCCTTTCATAAGTAATGATGCACAATTATGGAACAATTTAGAGTCATCTTATAATTCTTTAAATAAATCTTTCATGGCAAGAGATGCGGAAAAAAACTTTAAAGTTCGTAAGGATAGTAGCAGAAGAACAAGAATTTTTAAAGATGGAAAAGAGGTCAAAAGAATGACTATAAAGGTCCCAAAAAACAAAATAGACAATATTACAATAAAGGCTCCAAAAAAAAGAGTATATGGCCCTGTTAAAAAATCCGTAAAAATGGCCGAAACAAACAAAGGGTATTAGAATGTCAAACGAAATAAATCAAGTAAAAAAAGTTAGGTTTTACCCATCTTCAATTTTAAACCACTATGTAACAAAAGGGTATACTCCTGTCCCCTATGGTACAAATGCAATTCCTTACCCAAGTATTGTGGGTTCTAGTACTGTTAATGGAAGTTCTTTTAGTCCAAGTTCATTAAGAGCTTTGGTAGGTATGCACCCTTATAAAGAACATAGTTTGGCAGTAAGTGTTACAAGTTCATCAGAATCTATAAATTTTTATTATCCTTTAGGGAATATAAATGAAGATAATTTTAATTGCAATTATTTTGCTTTGCTTGGGAGCAACCTGGGAACTTTAAATGGCAAGATGAGGCTATATGCTCATAATTATTCTAATGGAAGTGATACTCTTTTGTCAGTCGAACCGATTTTAAATTGCCAGATTATAAATACTAATGAAATTACACCTACCTTTAATACAGCTTATTGGACCGACACCGTTGGAGAGAGTCCAAGCATGCCATCAAATGGAACTGTTATGGTTAAAATAGATGACTCTCCTTTAAATCAAACTGCAAATGTTGGCGGTGGGTTAAGAATTGAGATAGTGCCTGAAGCAGGTGGCAACAATAAATTTCTTGCAAATTTCTTTAGACTGGGAGGGTTCTCCTGGGGCAGGTATTACGATATGCCATTCTCTCCTGACCTATCGTATAGCATTAATTACAGTTTTGAGGGAATAGATGTGAAAAGAACAAAGTCCGGCTCAGATACGATTTATGCTCGCTATCATAAAAGACCATTATTTAGCGAAAGATATGTTCCTTTTGTAGGTCATAAAATAGAAGATTATGAAACCACACCAATATATCAGATAGGCAGAAGAACTTTTAAACTAAACTATTCTTCTTTTAAGTCAGGGTACACAAATACTTACGATGAAGAAACCGGATTTCTTTTTCCTAAAACTACATGGAATATGGATGAAGCACATTATAGTAATGACTTTTATTTTAGAGTTATGCACCAAACCCTGGGTGGAAAATTGCCTTGCATTTTTGAGCTAGACAACTCCACTCAAACCGATGACGATAATACTGCAAATAACTCATATTGGCCATACGGAGAGCACAACGAATCTAATTTTATTATAGGAAGAATAGATAATAAAAACACTTCTTTTAAACACAAAAGCCACAAACATTATAACTTCAGTATATCTATCCAGGAAACCTGGTAATGACCTTCTCTAATCACAAACAGCACAGAATACACCTAGTCATTTCTCGTACAATCAACAGATAGGAACTACTAATCTAGCTCTAATACCTCTGATTCCTTCCTGATGGCTAGGTGTCTACCGAAGGGAATCATAATAAAAATAAAAAAAGTTATTAAAATTACTTGCACTATATTATAAAAATAATGTACATTACGATAGTAACAAAAACAAAAGGGGAAACAAAATGAAAAAATTACCAGCAGTTATGGGATATAT
>CEUI01014724.1_pt1 | contig 18216 bp, 20 predicted proteins | sample 531411 | NCBI WGS metagenome assembly CEUI01 (sample SAMEA2622841, study PRJEB7988) | marine metagenome | isolation source: saline water (ENVO:00002010), including
AGTCTATAAAATCTGATATACACTCATTAAAACAATAAAGAGGAAAAGAATAATACAGTAGGAAACCGTATGTAAGTTATTCTTTTCGCCGTGACATAACGGAACCAGATTTTAAAAAGCCACATTCTAGAATCAGTGGTGCAGGCTCCTTCTCTATGCCTAGAACTTCATTTACAACTCAGAAAGCGGTACAGATTGGAAAGGTAGAAACATCTTCCAAGATGGTTCCTGCTAACCAATCTGTACATGGAACAAACAAATACCCGGAACACCAATTTAGACCTACCAGAACATACTACGCAAAGCTTAGAGAAGCAATAACCGCAGGAGATTCAACAAGAGCTGGCTTAGGTAAAGCAGACCTATACGAAGTAAATCCAACAAATGGAGACTACGAGTTAATAAATGCTCTTACTGATGTAACAATCTATAATTCTGGACCAGAACTAAATGATCTATTCTCAATGTTCCTAGTTGTAGAACACTATCCTTCAGGATTATTGTTTCTAGTTCAAAAAGCATTTACTGGAACAAACTTTATCGGAGAAGTAAAAGAAGTAACAACTGAAAGCTGTACAGATAATACAATAATAATTCCGGGTGGTGGTGGAGCAGCTTCCTGTAGTATTCCAATATGTAAGGTTGATTTATACACAGGATGCTTCTCGCCTAAAGAAGTAGGATGTAGAACGCTAGATTTAGGAACTCTCCTAAGTGAAGGTGTATATGTCGGTTATGCTTCCGATATGCCTGTAACTGTAAATGATATAGTTCTAGTGCATCAAACTCATGATGGATGTTATTTTCTAACTGAAATATTCTGTGTAGGAGATGACTCAGCAGGTGGCGGTAGCGGGGGGGAAGTACCTCTAGACACACTTTGTAATACTTGTGATCCTCATCCAAGCGAATTTACTTTGACAGTAACAGGAACAACAGACCCACAACCAGGAACATGTACAACTACATTCGGACTAACATTTAATAGAACATGGATTCTACCGCAAGCTGTAACACTTACATGTGATGATCCAGAACAATTAAGCCAAACACTAGTATGGATTCAAGAAATAATCCATACAGGTAGTGGGGGTTCTGGCGGACTAGAGTGTACAAATCCAGGAACCGGGACACAGCAAGGAATATACGCCGAACTAGAAGGCCAAACTGTAATAAACTCAGATAGAACAAGTGCTACATTAGATTGGATTCTAAGCTTTTATTGTTGCGATACAACTGGAAGAAAAAAGCTATCAGAATACCGTCCAGACGATAATCTAACAGTCTGCGATGGAAACGCTAACAACTGGAGCAGAACATTCCAAAGCCCCACGCTAGCCGAAAACTGGCCGGAAGACATCCTAGTAACAGCATCATAAACACCTCTCAGGAAAATCTAGGATGGCTAACTTCACTTTAGATAAGGGATTAAATGTTGCACGATTAGAACAATCTAATCGTCTATCAAATAATACAACAAGCTCAACAATTAATCCATCTATAAAGATAAACCCATTACAGCACTATTTTGCTAAGCTAAGAGAGGATGCCGAACAGGGAACAGAATTAGCTGCAACTCCCGTTCAAGCAGACCTTTATTATCATACTTCTACACCTAATCCACTTAGGTATGAACCTCTTTCAAAGCTAACAGATGTAACAATCTGGAATCCTGGACCAAGAATACCTCAAGACGAAGAAATGAGGCCAGTAATCCAACACTCGCCAACCGGATTACTAATGCTTCTTCCAGAAGGAACTGCAGGGAAAAACTATGTAGCAAGAGTAACTGAAATACCTACAGGATCAGATACAACATGCAATTCAACTGAACAAGACTGCAAAGTTCACGTATTAAAAGCTCAATTAGGAACCTGCACATTAGATCAAAGTGTTAGCTGTGGCACAGTCTCAACTACAGATTTAAGAGAACAATTTGTAGCCTACTCAGATGATTTTGAACCAAAAGTTGATGATTTAATTTTAGTTCATGAAACGCCATATGATTGTGCATTTATGACAGAAATACTCTGTACAACTGGCGGGTCAGACTCTACATTTGTAGTACTATGCTGTTCAACGTGTGATCCAACTCCATCTCAATGGGAATTCTCAATATCTACAGTTACAGGAATATTTAGTCCAAACCTATGTACTGCTTCCGAATTCAACAGAATGTGGGAATTAGACTTAAGTATAAAGCAATGTACTAGAAACGGAGTAATTGAACAACGAATAATTTGGGAACAGGAATTTAGTACAGTTAAGGCAACGCTTGGATGTACAAATACATTTAATGATCCAATCATTGGTTCTGCATCATGGACACTTTCATTTGGATGTAAATCTTCAGGCGGATCAGCATTCAACCCAGTTGCAAGCTACACAATCGGATCAGACCAAGATATATGTGATGGTGCAGAAAAAATATTTAATAGAACATTTCAAAGTCCAGGAACTAACTGGCCAGCTACAATAAGTGTAACTCCAGAATTCATATAAAGAAAAACCATGGGTAGAGCAACAGTTAAAGCTCAAAGAAAACAACAAAAACATTCAACAAAGTTTTCAAGTAGACAAAGATACACACTAGTTCCATTTGCATCGCCAAATACAATATATGGAGATGTAAATAACTCAGAATCTAGCATAAAAATCGCTGCTGGTATAACCTGTGCAAAACGTCCAATACCTACAATTTTTGACAGCTTAGAATCATGCCGAGCAGCCGGATTCAGCCCTACAATTCACACCGAACCAGAATCAATTCCTGGATATTCTAAAAAATATGAGGGAGTACAATCTATAAATTACACTCCTACAAAAAAGTTCAACAAAACAGCTACTCCAGAATCAAAATCAGCAGTAACAATATTTCGAAAAGAAAGACTTGGAGCATTTGAAAACTTCAAAGCAACTCTAAGAGAACTACTAGGACTCCATCCAACTGCAAACGCCATAGCAGTATTTCAAGATGATGTATTATACGCTAAAGAAATAAAACAGCTTCTAGAAAACCAACTCTGGCCATCTGAAAACACTGGTGTAGTTTCTATTTATTGTCCAAACAAAAAAGAATATCGTTTCGAAGAAAACCAGTCCACTACTAATAAACCAGCCGCTTACCAGATACATACAGACTACATTGTAGCCGCTCAAACGTACATCTTCCCCAGGAAAATAGCACAAGCTATATTAGAACATCCATTATGTGATACCTGGAAAGGATACGGAAAAAACCCGTTGCCTAAAGGAGAGTTAAAAAAGGCAATAGACGGATTTATTACAGCAGTTCTTAAAGACTTAAAAAAAGAAGTATGGTTCTATTCTCCAAGTTTATGCCAACACTATGAACCAATACAAACAAACATTGTAAGTCCAACATCAAGCAATTCATCACTAATTGGACATGGTAAGCATGAAGGATTTAGACGTGCTTACAATTTTATAGGCGAAGAAAAATCAGCCTTAGAAGAATGCTCTAAACAACATGTAACTTTTACAAATAGAGGAAAGCAGAGATTTAATATAATTAACCCTCGCACAGAAAATCCAGTAGATGCAATCATTCCAGGGATAAACTGTTCAAACATAACAATTCAATGTTTAGCTAACGTTTTTATTGGAAACACAGAAAGACTAGGAAAAATATATTACATTGATAATGGATCAGATGAATTTGAACTAGAACAAATAGAAGATTCAATTCCTAGTCAATTACAATCTAAAATAAACATCATAGAAAATCCAGAAAACTATGGATTCTCAAGGGCGGTCAATCAAGGAATAAATCAATCTAATAATGATGTCTTGATATTAAATAATGACTGCAATCTTTCTTCGAAGACAATTTCAATATTAAGAGATCAACTATACTGGCATCCTAGGAATGGAGCTATAGGACCAATTACATGCGATCAAGGATCAAACAGCCTTATACAGCATTGGAACCTAACTCATTTAAGCAAACAACCTAAACCACAAGACATCAATAATACTCTAGGATGGTCAGTAACAAAGAGATTTCAAGAACCAAACACCCGTATCCACTACGTTCAACAACTCCCCTTCTTCTGCACCCTCCTTAGGAGAGAAGCAATTGAAGATGTTGGATTACTAAACGAAGAAAAATTTAGAGATGGGCTAGCTGCCGACGATGATTGGTGTCATAGAGCTACAAAAAAAGGTTGGAATTGTCTTTTGACATTCTCAACATTTGCAGAACACAAGCATAAATACACATTCAAAGCTCTTGGGATAGATAGAATTGAAAAGCTAAAAGAAGCTAATACAAAGCTAAGAGGCTGAGGTAATTAATTACTCATACAGACAGTTTGTCTGTAAGCTTTACAACAAAAATACATACAAAACACGGAACTTCTAAAATGTTAATCTGTAGTATTTGTAACCGATTCCACAATGACGATTGCGATTATACACATTGTCAATGCCAAGCATCAATTGACGAAAACTGCTTCCCAAGTAACCTTGAATTCACGCAAGATTGGACTCATCCAACCATTGATAACATAAAAGAAATGATTTCTACTAGAGTAATAAATCCAAATGAAATTCATAGTTATCTAGAAGTAGGAATTTTTGAAGCTAGATCAGCATGTTTTATGCTTCGAGAAATAATCTGTAAGAATGAAACTTCTAGCTATACAGGTATTGATTCATGGAGCAGATGGAAAAAGAAAACTTGTGCCACAATAAAAGATCGAGCTACTAGAAATTTAGAGATAACTAAAGATTCTCTAAATATCAAAGAACATTCTGTAATAACTATTCTAAACGGAGACTCAGCAAACAACTTATCCAGTATGACAATTGCATCTAAAAAATACACAATTATACTGGTGGACGGAGATCATACATTAGAAGGAGCATTGATTGATATGCTTTTGTGTTGGAAGCTGCTACGTAAAGACGGCATAATGATTCTAGATGACTACGTTCACAGCTCAATGGGTGGGGCCTACGCAGTTGATGAAGCATTCGATTTATTTTCAACTGTACATGTAGGAAAGTTTAAGCAAATAAAAATACCCTCTACATCTCAAATGGTAATTCAAAAAACCACCGAATGAGTGCAGAGGGTACGACGCCTCTAGGACAATAGAATCAGGCATCCTATATACCTAAAAACGTTCAGCCTGAATTAATCAAAATCAATTGGTTCGCTTGGATGTAATCCGCCAATACATACCAAATCTTTAGAGCCTAAGCCTTTAGCTCCCTTCTCCAAGACTTCTTCAGCTATAAACTGTTGCCAGCAATAGAACACCAATCTTACAATTGCGTCCCGGCCCTTTGAAGTACCTGCATTAAGCTGACGATACTTAGCTCGAAGACCACCTACAGGATCAACAGCATAAGCAGCATTCCGCTTCTTGGAATCAATCTTACCAGTCTCAGGATTCTTAAACTCATCTTCAGTGAATTCTCTTGCATGTGCTTCATTTGCAAACAAAGTCCAGAATTCATCAGCATTCTCTTCAGCATTATCAGCCTGTGAGTTAGCCATCATATAATGAACTCCAGCAGCATACCCCAAGGTAAGGTATGATTGAATCTTCTTTTCCATGCCGCCGTTCTCTTCGTAGATAAACAAGCAAGAATTAACTAATCCTTGGCCATATTGATTAAGCATTCCGCTCACATGATGGTCAAGCATTTTTGCAGCCGTAGAGACTTGTCGACCATGCGAGTAAAGCCAAACTAATCGCAATGCAACAGAAAGAATTGCATTCAACTTCTTCTTTTCTGATTCTGTGACAGGAGTTCCATCCTTGCCGCCAATTTTGCATCCATCAAATGCATTTGTACGACCAACCATGTCGTTAGCATTTCTCGAACGTCCAGTATCAATCGTATCTGCAACTGTAGGATCGAGACCTGTAACAACTACATATTCAAACTCTACAGGCTCGTTCCAAACTCCAAGAGTTCCGCCAGCTTCTAGACGTTGAATTTCAGCACAGCAAATAGCAATCAATCGGTGTGCTCCAGTAGAAATTTGACCTTCTGAATCGATACAGATAGGCTGTCCGTTCAGCTTCCAACGTCCAGCTAACTTAGACTCGGTGTATCGTTTAATATCTGCTGTAGACAATTTACGATTATTTTGATTCTTTTCAAACCTCACACGATTGATAACAGACTTGAAGGTCAGATTACCTTGTTCATCTAAAACAGGTTCTTCCGATTCATTTCCGTCTCCGTCCTTGACCTTCTTCATCTTGGCTACTTTAGTCTTATAGCTAAAGCTTTGGTTTGCAGCAGTTACAGGACTGCCGTCAGGCATTGTTGTACTCCAGCCAAGGATTTTCTTAGCTTCTTCAAAATCAATAGTCTTTTTCCCAGTTCTCATTTCTACATTCCTTACAATACTGTTCAAGTGTTAAGTCAGTCGACACAACCACCAAAATTCAAATTAGATAGCTAAGACTACAGTCTACAATCGGAAAGTACAAGAAACTTCTTCACAAAACTACGCACCTGCACACCAACATCAGCCATAAGTCCCTTCCAGGAAATAATTTAAAATTATCAGAATTAATTATTGACATCGATAATCATCTCTGTTATTCTTCGCTTATTGGTTGTTTGAAGACGTTCAAACAGTCACGCAGTTACTGCAACGCTTTACAAAAGACTTCTTTGGTACCGGACCTGCGGCAAAGTCAGTACGTATGAAGTCAGCACCTTTAGCAAGTGTTACCGCAGCCCATTTTTTAAATGAAATGAGAAAACAATGACCGTTGCAGAAATAATTTATGCTATAGAACAAGCAAAAGAAGAAGGTATTCTTCCAGAATTAGCTGTAGCTTCTGATGTATCCTTACCAACTCTATATAGAATACTTCAAAAAGAAAAAATGGGCATGCAGACATTCCAAAAGCTAAATGCATACTTCGAACAGGATGACGAGTAAATGTTTATATTTCAGGAATTAAAAAAATGGGATTCCTGTAAAAGATGCCCACTTCATAAAACTCGACGCAATGTAGTCCACTGCCGACAAAAGATTAATTTTGTAGAGAACTCCGATCAAACTGTAACATTTTTACTAGTTGGAGAAGCTCCCGGAAAAATAGAAGATATCTACAGGAAGCCATTTATTGCTGAATCAGGAAAGTTACTAGATGAAGCAATTGAAAAGACAATAGAAAGAAATTCAGAAACAACATTACAATTTATCATTGCAAACTCTGTAGGCTGCATACCATTAGACGAATCAAATAAAATCAGACCGCCAAGTCAGACAGAAGTCGATGCATGTTCTAAAAGACTTGAATTGATCGATAGAACAATATCTCACAAAAAGTCAAAGTTCAGAATTTCTATCGGCCAAAGTGCAAAATTATCAAAGATAAAATTTGACTTAAATATTACACATCCAGAAGCTATATTAAGAAAAAACGGTGACATAGATTTATGGATCGCCCGGTTTGTAGTAACAATCGAAGACTTAATTAAGGAACTAATACCAACTTCCAATTCCTAAGATATCCTCACAGATTTTTATGAAAAAACAAAGCAAAGCATGGAAAGTTAGAGAAAGTACTATTGCAAAATTATTTGGAACTGAGAGAACACCACTCTCAGGTTCAAATAGCAATCACGGTACATCTTCAGATACTCTACATCCAAAGTTATATATTGAAACAAAAACCCGTGAAAAACATGCTGTGTTCTCATTAATGAAAGACACAAAGGAAAAAGCTAAACAAGAAAAAAAGCTGCCTGTAGTTGCTCTCTGTCAAAACAAAACGCACGGAGCAATAATCTGCATCCGACAACAAGACCTAGATGCATTCATAGAGATTTATCTAAATACAAATCCGAAAAGATGTAATAATGGATAACGTTCAAAGATTTCATATTAAGTTAAACAACGACCGTATACGTTGCATAATTAACGAATTAGAAAGAACCGAAGAGAATTCTGAGGTAAAATTAATATTTGAACAGAATGCAAAAGGCGAAGCATTTCTAACAATTGAAGAAATGAAATCTACAGAAATAGTATTGACTTAAATATGGAACTAACAACGGAACAAATCAGAGGAATATGGAATCCGATTGAATCAGGAATTTCAGTTTCGTTACTCCAAAAATGGGTTGTATGCAAACGTAGATGCTACATGCATTACGTTGATCGGATAAGAGAAAAGCCAAACTTCCAAGCCGATATTCCAAAGCTATACGGTCGAATATTTCAATCATGCATTGATGATGACCCTAGTCAACTACAAAGTATTAGAGCAATATACGGGATTGAAAATGCCGACCCGCTTGTAGAAACAATCCGAAAGCAGTCAGAAATCTATAAAGAATTCTGGAAAGAAGAAGACACAAGATTCGGAAAAGGTCAACGAGAAGAAAAGCTAGACACTCTATACAAGCTTCCTAACGGGAAAAGTGTACGATTAATAGGATACATTGACCGATTCCACAACAACGTAAACGGACATCAATACATAATCGATACAAAAGCAAGAGGCAAAGAGCAGGAACACCTACTAGACGGGCTACACCTAGACATTCAGATGATGTTCTACAGCTTACTCACACCGCACAGCCCACATAAAACAATAATACACGATGTAGTACACAGAATAGGTGCTATTCCTTCCTCTCCCAGGAAAAGAAAAGCAGAATCAATTGAAGAGTTGAAGCAGCGACAGTTACAGCATTGCATTGATAATCCAGAAAAGTATTTTGCAAGATTCAGGAAACAAGTATTTTTAGAAGATTTTTATAACTTCAAAACCTATGTCTTCAATCCACTTCTTACAGATTTTGTTCATTGGTATGAAAATTTAGGAACAGAAAACTCTACAAATTGGATGAAACCATACGGAATATACGATCCTCTATTTTCTGGTCGACAAGGAACATATCATGATTTCATCTGTACAGGATCAACAAAAGGATTAGAGAAAATATAATGCGTATAGTTACAGCAGCCCATGGACATGATAAAGCAATGGGATATCATTTCAGATGTAGAATTGAATCGAGAATCAGAATAACATGGTTCGGATTCGGAAACGAAATAACTGAATTTAGACCAGTTATAGAAAGAAGCTTTAAAAGTTGGAATAACGGCAAGAGTTGGCTGGACTATAAGGTTGGACTCTGGACAGATAAACAAACCGCTACAGAATTAGGAAACAAAATACTTGATGATTTAGAATCAACTCCGCAGGGTGAATATATTTAAAGAAGGGAACTAAGATGTTTGAACAACTAAGTAAGCTTGAAAAGAAAAAATTCTCACTACTACTTTACGGAGTAGAAGGAATCGGCAAGACATCAGCCGGAGCGTGGACAAGCAAACCATGCTTTATTACTGCAAAGAAAGAGCACGGCGTCTACCGGCTATTACAACGTAAACTAATCCCCTCAGGAACAAAAACATTACAGCCAGTTTCAAGTTATGATGAATTTATTGAGCAGCTAAACTGGTTAAAAACCGCTAAACATGATCGAGCAACCGTCGTAATCGACTCGATCGGATTTATTGAAGAACTTGCTAGGCAAAAAGTATGTAAAGAGAAATTTAATGACGATTGGGGAGAAACTGGATTTACAGCATTCCAAAAAGGTCCAGCTTTAGTATCTGATGAACTCTGGCCACAAATGCTAGATGTTCTAGAAGACTTACGTTCTAGGATGCACATCGTAATTCTTGGACACTCAGTAACACGTACACATAAAAACCCAAATGGTACTGACTTCGAACAATACACAATTAATTTACATAAAAATGTACTTGATAAACTCTATGCATGGGTTGAAGCTGCATTCTTTTATGAAAGTGATGTAGAAACACAAAAAGAAGGACTTCGAACAAAAGCAACGGATATCTCTAGAGTTTTAGTAACTGATACTCAACCCTATTGCAGAGCCAAAAATAGATTTGGTTTAAACAAGTTTGAAACAATCCCCGACAACAAAGAAGAAGCTAAGAAAGTATTTCAAAACATCTACAAAAAAATGATGACTTAATTAGGATAATAAGAATCATGTTAATTCTAGCTGCATGCTTAGTAATTATCGGCATTGGTATTTTATACTTACTTTGGTTAGCATTTAAAGAAATTGAATTTTAACCCGTAGTTGCTGTTGGAGTCGAAAACCAACTGACGTACTGCTCAGTGGAAAGACACAGAGCACTGGGCCTATAGCTCAATGGTTAGAGCAACCGACTCATAATCGGTAGGTTCTAGGTTCGAATCCTAGTAGGCTCAATGAGTCCGTGGCGGAATTGGTAGACGCTATGATTACCTAGAAGAAACCGGTAGTTGAGCGAAAGCAATAAAACTGGCGAGCGTTTTTTCGTGCAGGTTCGAATCCTGTCGGGCTCAATAAACAATTTTACTCTTCTAAACGAAAGAACAAAAAATGAGTGTATTTTCAAAACTAGACAAATCTACAAAAGATATATCGAAAACAAAGAAAACGGCAAAAGAAAATAAGACTTTTGCAAAACTTCCAGATGGAAATTATAGAGCTAGATTCTTTGAATGGACTGAAAAATCTGACAAAGAAAAAGGAGACTCCGTACGATTTCAATTTGTAGTTGAGCATGAAGATAAAGCACTAGACAAAAAACGATTCTCTAAATTCTATGACTTCAAAGACCATCCGAAGTTTAGTGCAGAAGAAAAGAAAGCTGCCTTCCTTATCGATATTGAAACGTTAGGCGGAGACGTTGACAGTATTGAATCATTCTCAGACTTAAAACAAATCCTAGACAATCTATGTAAATCTCTACCTCTAGCTGACGTAGCAATCGTTACAAATAAGAATAACGCCAACTACCAAAATTACTACATCAACGGAGTCCACGAATCAGAAATGGATGATTCAAACTCAGAAGACGAAAATGAAGAAACAAACGAAGACGATAACTTCTTCGATGAAGTTGATGAAAACCTAGAAAAAGAAAATAACCAAACTAATGAAGCCAGCAACGATGATGATGACTTCTTCGACGATGACAACAATGAACTTGGAATCCCAGAAGTTGGACAACAAGTACAATCAATTGACGGTTCAAAAGCTGCTGGACCATTTGAAATTGTCTCTGTAGACGAAGATGCAGAAACAGTAACAATTAAAAACTCAGACGGGAAGAAAAAGAATAAAGTTTCATGGAGTAAATTAGTCTTCGATGATACTCCATTTTAAGAAACTTAGCGAGAATTAACACTCTCGCTTTAGGAGTCGTGGCGAAATGGTAGACGCTGAGAGCAACTATACTCAAGCAATGTTAAGGCTTAACAGCACGGTAAGGAAATTTGAAACCAAAAATCGTAAGCATTGCGTGCAGGTTCGAATCCTGCCGACTCCAATCAAACAGAACTGTTGAAAATGGAACTAGCAACAGACACTGAAACAACCGGCCTATTCTGGAAGCACGGATGCCGCCCCTTCCTCATATCTAATCTATCAAGGAAGGGATGGAAAGTATTTCAAGGAGATGTAAACGGAAACCGACATGTATCCTGGAATGAATCCCAATGTTCTCAGCAATTTGAATTATTTGAAAAAGCAAAACGAATAATCTTTCATAATGCTTTATTCGATATTCATATGCTTAATGAGTTACATAAAGACATCTACAAAAGAAATTGGAGTATACCTTGGAGTAAAATAGAAGACACAATGCTTATGTCTCATTTGGTTAACTCCAAGGAAAGTCACAAACTGAAAGACCTAGCTTTAAAGTATCTCTACATATCAGATAAAGATCAATATTTGCTTCAAGTAGAAGTAAACACTGCAAGAAGAAAAGCTAGGAGCTATAATCGTCAAAAAGGAGAAACAGTAATCCATATAGCCGGATTACCTCACCCACATCTAAAACCAGCGGGAATTAAAGCTAAAGCAGAAACAACCGAAGAAGAGGGATCATGGTGGCATTACGATATGTGGCTGCCAAAATACCTAGAATCTATTGGTTTGCTTTCTTCAAGTGGAGCGGTCGAGAAATATTGCGACCAAGATACATACCGTACAATGGGCTTATGGATGCTCTATAGAAATGCGTTCAACTATAACTCCAAAGAAGAAAAAATAGATTACTGGAGTCTTTACGAAAGTCAAAAAAGACTACTACCTGTTATCTACGAAATGGAATCTATAGGAATAAAAGTAAAGAATGAAGAAGCTTCAAGCCAAATAGAAAGCTTAAACTCATTTGCTATCGAAGACCAAAAAGTATGTAACAGAATCGCTAAATCATACACTTATAAAGAAGAAATCAATCTAAATAGCTCTCCACAACTGCAAGAATTATTTTACGATAAGTGGAAGAATCGAATAACGAAATACACTGATTCTGGAAACCCATCAACAGATGGAGATACAAGAATAAAGCTTAAAGAGGCTGCAAAGAATCCACCTAAAGCCGCAAGCAAAACAGACATTGCAAAAAGACAAAGGGCAGACCAAGTAGAATTCCTAGACTCCATGACTAAAGTCAAAAAGTCCGAAAAGTCACGACAACAAGTCGAACGCTTCTTAAGAGAGTCACATCACTCCTTCTCCAGAAAAAATGGAAGAATTGTTAAGGATAGTACTCTACACTTCCATGTAAATCCTACAGGAACAAAAACAACTAGAGTTAGTAGCGATATTCAACAAGTTAGTAAAGGTCAAGATGCATTCGATGATTTAGACATCGATGAAGAATTCAAAAGGTCACTAAAAAACCGTAGGTGCTTTGGGCCAAGAGACGGATATGTTTGGTACGCAATAGATTATGTTCAACTACAATTACAACTATTTGCATACCTGTCTAATCAGAAAGAATTAATAGACGCATTTAAACGTGGAGAAGATTTCCACGAGTTCATGGCTAAAGCAATATTCAAGCTAGACACAGATACAAAACCAACAAGCGGCCAACGCCGTATAGCCAAAAACACCAACTTCGGATTTATATTTGGTGCCTCTCCAGGAAAAATTGAACAAACAGCTAGAAAACCTGGACTTTGGAAATTACTACAAGATAAGTTTCCAAATGCAATTGACTTCCTTACTTCGTCTGCTGAAGAAGCTAAACAAAATGGATATGTTACAACATCATCTAAATACCCGATGATTGTTCCTTCAAATGAACCATTCAAAGCAGTCAATTACAAGGTTCAAGGTGAAGAGGGTTGGCTTGTAAAGCAAGCAATGATTGAATGCTACAAGTACTGTCAATCAGTTAGATTTCCAACTCGATTAGCTCTACAAGTTCATGATGAATTAGTATTCGAAGTTCGTCGAAATGATTGGGAAGACGAAATAGCTATTCAATTATCCAACATTATGTACGAAATAACCTGTAAAGCTAATATGCCGGTACCTGTAGAGATTACAAAGATCGAAAACAACTGGGCAGAAGGCATAAACATTCCTTGGACACCTCCAAAACTAGAAACATAGTAATTGAAAGAATTTTCTAATGACTGAAATAACACTGACATCTGAAATCAAAGTAGAAGCAACGCGACAAATGGGCGGAGATCATATGGTTGTAGCTGCCGCAAGGGTAAGTACTGCTGGAGATGATTGTATGCAGTACAACGAACCTAATTTTACAGAAGAAAACTACGGACTCATTAACTACTTAATGAAACACAAACATGGTACTCCATTTGAACACGGATCAATTACATTCTTCGTACGTGCTCCAATCTTCGTTTGGCGGGAGTGGCATCGTCACAGAATTGGATTTTCTTACAATGAAGAATCAGGGCGTTACAAAAAGCTTGAACCAGAATTCTATATCCCAAATTCTGATAGGCCATTATTCAAGTTAGGAGATAATTGGAAACCTGGACACCCAAAGTTCAGAACGATTGATAAATTATCAGACGAAGACTTTGATAAATTTGAAGATTTAAATTCTAATCTAATAGAATTATACAAAATAGCATACTGTTGTTATGAAGATAATTTAAAAATGGGATTTGATCCAGGTATCGCCCGTGCTTGCTTACCTGTAGCTATCATGTCAAGCTGTTGGGTAACTTGTAATCCTCGATCATTAATGGCTTTCTTAGCTCTTAGAACGCATGAACCAACTGCTAATCATGTAAGTTATCCGCTTTACGAAATTGAAGTAGCAGCTAGAAAATGCGAAGACATATTTGCAGAATACTGGCCTCTTACCTACAAATCATTCTGTGAAAATGGAAGGACAGCCCCATGAGTCAAATTACTTATACTGTTTCTGGATCAAATACAGAATCCAGTAAACATTCCGGAAGTAAATACGAGAGAAAGATAGCACATCTACATAATCCAGCACATGTAATAACTGTAGACGTATATTCAGTACTCGAAGCATTCAAAGTAACCTGCCCTGCCAGACAACATGCAATTAAGAAATTACTATGCTCTGGTCTTCGCGGAAAGGGAAGTGTAGAACAAGACTTAAAAGAATGCTTAGATGCAATAATCAGAGGACTTGAACTACAAAAAGTCAGAGAATTAGAAGAACAAAAAGGAATGGCTAAGGATGCTAAGTAAATACGAAGATTTAGGATTAATCTTTACAGGACCAGACAAAAAAGGAGAACACAAAGCACTTGAATGCCCTAACCCAGAATGCGGAAAATCAAATAAATTCAGTCTTAAGAATGATCAATACAAATGCTGGTCATGCGGGGTAACTGGAAACTGGTATACATTCGTAAGAAGTCTATACAGTTGGGCAGAAGAATCTGTAGAGTTATCTTCACTTAAAAAGATTCCATTCTTCAATAATAACAACGGAGAACATCCACAAAATATTCCTAAGGTAAACCCACTTAATCCAGACGAATACATAATTCCCGCATATAACTGTGATGGAAAAATATGTAATCTTTGGAGATATATTCCAAGTAGCAATCGTATTATGGTTCCTTCAGACACCGAACACTATCTAGTCGGTGCTGAAACAAGGAATCCAGATTGCAAAACAGTAATCATTGTAGAAGGTCATTGGGACTACTACGCACTATCTGTAGCTTTGAATGTAGAAGATTGGAGCAAAGTAGACTTATTTGCCATACCAGGAGCATCAGTCCAAAAAGAAGAATGGTGTAAACAATGGAATGCAGAAACAGTAATTTTACTCTACGACAATGATGTTGCAGGTAAAAATGCACTGAAAAAGACACGTGATTTACTTCAAGAAAACTGCTCAAGTGTTCAGAATTTAAAGGCTATGCAATGGAAAGGAAAGCCTCAAGGATATGACGTAAAGGATTGGCTGATAGAGACTTACGGAGAAAACTACGATCAAGCTACAGATGTTTTAGATCAAATCTGCAAGCTTACAAAAACTGTAAAATTTAAAAAACCCACAAAATCGGGAAGACGTACAGAACTCTCTGAGAGGAATTCCCTTATATATAATAAGAGAATAACTACAGTAGACGAGTGGTTTTCAGAATTACAAAACCAAGGAGTTCAGCTAAATACAAAAACCAAGAAAGCCATGCAAGTAGGATTAGCAACGCAACTCGCCGCCCAACTTCGAACCGCCCATCCACTTTGGATTTATTTCGTTGCACAATCAGGTGCAGGCAAATCCAGATTAATTGATTGCTTTCTAAATTCCGAGTACAGCTACTATCTCACAAAGCTAACTGGCTTAGTATCTGGATTACGTGGAGCACAAAACTCAATCATTCCAGACATTGATGGCCGAATGCTGACAATTCCAGAGCTAACACCTCTACTCAAAATGGATGCAGTAACACGAGACAAAGTTTTTGGAGAGTTACGAGAAATCTACGGCGGATCAATCCGAAACGTTTATCTCAACAACGTCGAACAAAACTACGAAGATATCTACTTCGGAATTCTTGCAGGTGTTACCGATCAAATACGAAAAGTAAATAACACCGATCTAGGCGAAAGATTTCTCACAATCGACGTCTCGCCGCCAGCATCAACCCACAGATCATTAATCCGCCTTGCAATCCAAAACGCCAACACAACTCAAGACCAAGCCAAGGAACAAGCAAGACACTGCCAAGCCGCAACCGCCGGTCTTCTACAAAATATTCTAGAACGGTCAAAAGAACAAATCCAAAAGAAAGAAAAATACAAAACGACCTACGAAATGTCTGACGGTACAAAATTAGAAACGCCAATCGATCCACTTCCCCAAATCCCCGACAAAATAATCACATGGTTAGAAGCAATGAGTCTTGTTGTCGGCAAGCTACGCTCCAAGCCAGAAACAGCCAACCCAGAACGAGACATGGTATTCACTTCCCCCAGGGAAGAATTAGGAACTCGGATTGCAGTTCAAATTAGTCACCTACTTAGATTATTATCTTTAATCAACAACCGTCCAATTGACAGAGAAATCTACGAAGTAGCAATGGCAGTCGTTAGAGATACAATTGGAACGACATCATTTCCATTCAAAGCAATTCAATTAATCTACTCACATCAATCAGAATCAATGAGCAGAACCGATATTGACACTCGACTAGATTTAATGAAACTATCAGCCAAAACAGGATTCCCAAAAGAAACCGTAAGACGTTCAATGCAACATCTTCGACAAATCAACGCAGTTCAATACCAGCAAAAGAAATCTGGAAAAACTCAATTCTTCCAACTAACTCCAGACTTCTACGACCTAGTACATGAATCCCGAATTCTCAATCTGTAATTACTGGAAAAGAAAAAAAATGGAAAATTCAGAATTAAAAATACTTGCAGCGGAGCATCCCACGTTTTTAAATTGTGGGAATGATTGGAGAAAACAACACAAAATCTAAAACATCCATTATTGACATTAAGAATCACTTTTGATAATATCCGATTACCAATAAACTTCAAAACAAATTCTACTTAACTCAAAGGAACTAAAATGTCTCAACAAAATCAACAGCAAACGCCTCAAAACCAACTAAGCCTACAACACTTCATCGGAACATACTTTCCTGCCGAAACACCGCTAACAGCAGACGATCTAAACTTTATTGTTTTAGTCAATACTTACACTAGATTAGCATCGTCCGAAAAGACAAAGAAAAGTGCAAACCCAGTTCGCTACATCTCACAAGATGCAGCCAAGAAAACACGCCTCTACCTAATTGCAGTAATCTACTCAGTTACTTACAACAATACACCATTTCCAGAAGTAGAAGGCGAAAAGAAAACTTCTGAAGTATTCGAACTACTTGTAAACCTAATCTCACAAAACCAAAAACTTCTTACAGACTTCCCACACCTCGATGTTTTCAATGAAGACACACAACTAGAAGACCACCCAGACGCAGTCAAAGATGACGGCGGTCCAAATGAAGAAGACCTACACCCATACTACAAAGACAAAACCGAATTTATTCCAGAAGAAACAAGAAAGACACTTCTAGGAACTCCAAGTCCACATACAGAATTAGAAAATCAAAAGCCTACTCAAAGTTCAATGACAGACGAAGAAGAACTAGAAATCTACGAAGAAAGAGGAAGCTCAAGGTGATTTTCTTTCACTCATTCCTTCCAGTTCATACTTCCTAAACCATGCCCATTACTCCAAAAATAACTGATGCAGAAATAATCCAAATGTTTGAAGACAAAGTAATAGAACTTACTTCAAACGGAACTTGGGTAAAACATCACAAACACTGGAGAAACGGCAAAACAATAACAAGAACTTTATCATTCAGGATAATAAAAGATCATAAACGCTACACAACAGTAATATCACTTCCAGCAGAAAGAAATAAACAAGGTGTATTAAGTTATAGACAAAGAGTAATGTTTAGATACAAATTACTATGGCTTTACACAACAAGAAAACCAATTCCAGAAGGATTTGAAATAGATCACATTGATCATGATTGCACAAATGACAAGATACAAAATCTAAGGCTAATAAGTGCATCTGAGAACAACCAAGAAAATTGGTCTAAATCACAAATGGATAACTGCCTAGAATTTTTTGATAGGCGTTTAGCAGAACAATACGGAAGCAAAGGAGACTTCTAAACATGCGATGCCAAAAATGTGGAGCACCCACGCACATAATCCGCACCAAGAAAGAAGAGGAATCGCCATTAGAAAGACGATCAAGAGAAAGACGTTGCCAAGTATGTCAAAACATCCAAAGCACAATTGAAGTTGACCGCAGCGAAGTAAACACTAAAAAAGTAGAAGAGAACAACAAAAAGAAAAATTGAAATCTCTCTCTCT
>CEUI01064493.1_pt1 | contig 18215 bp, 14 predicted proteins | sample 531411 | NCBI WGS metagenome assembly CEUI01 (sample SAMEA2622841, study PRJEB7988) | marine metagenome | isolation source: saline water (ENVO:00002010), including
ACGAATATCGCTGCTACAGGTGCGACAAACGCTGCTGCTGCCGCGACGAACACCACCAATATTGCCTCTACCGGAGCGACCAACGCCGCTAACATTACAACGGTTTCTGGTTTAATTCCAACATATACTGCTGGAACTGGTCTCACCCTTGTGGGAACAGAATTTAGTACTTCTGGTACTGGTTTGTTTAGCCATATTCAATTTGGTGATGATTCTGTTAGAATCGGTACAGATGCAGGTGACGGTGCTGGGGGTGATTATGATGTTATGATAGGCTATCAGGCAGGTAAGGACTCAGATGGTGATCATAATATCAGTCTAGGATATCAAGCTGGTTATAGCATGTCTGCTACATCCGATTATAATCTATGCTTAGGTCGTAACGCAGGAAGAAGTACTGACGGTGATTTCAATGTTTTCTTGGGTACGCACGCAGGCTATGACTCAGATGGAACTAGAAATATATATATTGGCTATCAAGCTGGTTTTGAAGCAGATCCCGGTAGTAATAATATTGAGATCATAACCAATTCAGTCTTTGGGGTTACATCAACTCTAGATGGTTTAAGCAATAAAATAAATATTGAAAATACCATAATGGGTGACACTGCCGCTAATAAGATAGTTATCGGCACTGGTACTACAGCTCAAACGGCAAACTACAGCCCTGCCGCCACGCTTGAAATCAAACCTAAAGAAACTACAGACACTGCGCTGATTGTTCACTCTTCTGGCCTATCAAATGTACTCAGTGTATATGGTAGTAATGTATCTGTTTCTGGAAGGTTGCTTGGTCCAATTTCTGCGCCAGTTCTTGAAGATACTAACGCTACTGTTAATGTAGCTTTAAGTTCTGGTAATTATCATGAGGTAGAATTAGCAGCTGCTGTTACTAAAGTTATATTTAAAGAAGGTGCTGTTGGACAAAGGTTCATGGTTAGATTTGCTCAACCCGCTGGAGCAAACTATACAATAGCTTGGACTAATGTAGATGTTGATGAAGGTGGAACCGGTGGAACTGTTAGTTGGGCAGCAGGAGGAACCGCACCGACTATGACCGCCACAAATGGTAAAGCAGATACATATGGATTTATTCAAAGAAGTGCTACTACTTTTGATGGATTTGTAGTTGGACAGAATATTTAGGAGAAATTATGGAACTTATTGTAAAGACCAAAAACCATCCAAAGGCCGAGAGATATCAAGACGGTGATATTATAGAAACATTTACAGATGTACAAATAGCAAACTGTCACGCCCAAATAATTTGTCATCCTAGAAAATTCCCCATGAATACTTTTGGATTAAGGGATAGATATACTTTACTTGAAAAATATACGGCGGCGGTTAGCGAGTTTAGGTTTACTAGATTAAATAGTAATGATGTTCAAAGGTTGAATCTTATTACGGGTGAAGCAGACATTATAAGCAGTACACCCAACAGTAAGGGCGAAGTAATGGATGTATATCAATTTCTAACCCGTAGACTTAAAAGCCCCAGACATAAAATTTTTGGTACATCGCATGGTAACGAGGTTTGGTATACTGGTAGCAGAAAGATTACTTGCGATGTATGTGATGGTTGTTGGAACGATATTGAAACCCATACGGATAATTTAAAAGTTGATCATGAACATTTTCCATTTTCCGAGACAGAAAAAAGACATTTTTTAGCCTTAAATTGTTGTGGTTATAAATTTGATAGAGCAACGTGGAGTGGAGGCTGTTGCGAGGTTTCTTACGGCACTTGTGGTGAAAGAAAAGCTTGTGTCTTGAGAGAGCAAGTGTTTGAAGAAGACCCTGTTCTAGATAATGGTGAACCTAATTATGAAACTATTGTTGTTGCTAAAAGACAGTGGCAAGTTCCTTATTGGGATTTAACTAGTGAATTGGGTATTGATGTAGATGATGTTAGAAATAGAAATAAAGAATTAGATGTTAGAGTAGATGGCCCACTAGAAAATCGCAGCAAGATGGATGATATTAATGTGGACAAAGTGGCAGAAGGGATAGTGACTATATAATGGCAACTGTAACGAAAACAATTGGTGCTACTGGTAGAGACTATTCTACAATAGTTTTATGGGAAGCTGATTTAGATGATGCTGATGATTACAACGCCGATGACGACGCTGTTGGTGAGTGCTATGACGATGCTGATTTCGATATGAACGGAGATTTTACCCTTGATGGAGGAGATCTAGATGACGGTAGTGGTGACTTAGCTACCGTTAGATTAACAGTAGCTGAAGGTCATCGACACGACGGAACCGCTGGAACAGGAGTTAGGGTTTATACTTCTACTACTACGGCGTGGAGATGGATTCCTGTAGCTCTACATGCAATCGCCTCTGCTGACGGCCCTTATGATTTAATTATTGAGTGGATAGACTTTGACGGGAGTAATGAAGGGTCTGGATCACAGATGTTTAGTTTTAATTCACAAACGGCAGGTAGTCACGCTGTATGTTGCCTTAGAAACTGTTTGATTCACAATCATGAAACTAGATGGGTCAACGCAACGACTTACGATGTTGCTTTATTAAATAATATATTTTATGCTTGCGGTATAAATAAAAATTCCTCCGAAACGATTGCTATATATAAAAGGGGTTATAGACACTCCGCATATACTTACAATAATACATTTCATTATGTAAGAAGTGGTAGTACGGCAGGCCATGCCAAGATTCATGGATATAGACATGTTCATAATTATAGTGAAACTAGAATAAAAAATAATTTATCAACAGGGCATGAGTTACCCAATAGTAGTAGTACTGCGATTTATGGATATTATGCTATAGCATCTAAAACGCCGTTTAGTAACACCACCAGATATAGTCATAACGCAGGAGACGATAGTTCAGTTATCGATATTATGTTAGAGGGAACAGTAGGTAGCTCACTTTGTTTTAGCGGGGTTGTTCCTTCAGATATATACGTAAGTTCCACATATGGTTCTGAAGACTTAAAATTAAAAGAGAATACTGGATCTGGTCCAAATGTTATAGGGTCTGGAACAGATCTTGGCAATGATAAGAATATAAATTATGATATTACAGGATATGATAGAGACGACGCGACTACTTGGGATATTGGAGCAGATCAGTTTGTAGCAGACGATACCGTAGGCGCCTCATTCGCAATGTTTGTAGATTAAAGGTAATATTATGTTAGGTTTTTCACCCACTGCAAGTACTCCGATTAGTGCAGTACCGGAAACTAAGGTTATTTTTGTAAAAAAAATTCCTTTACAGTTTGGAGGAACTCTTGTAACTACAGCTGGAACTAAGCAAATTCCTATTGAAATTGGTGGAACGATAGTATCTACCATTCATATTCCAGTTGAGATTTTAAAAGAAAAAACAGCTGACATCCCTTTAAAATGGGTATTAACTGGTAGAGGTTCTCAATGGACCTTAGAAGGTAGAGATAAAAAGTGGACTTTAAACTATCAGGCTGGTAAATGGGTATTAAATAATCAAGATACAACATGGACACTATCACCTAAAACATCCAAATGGCATATTAATTAGAAAGACCTAGATGAGTGTTGTTAATAGTAATTTAGTAATTTATGTATCAGCCAATATGCCTGAAAGTAATTCTGGTTTAACTGGAGGCGCTATTGATAGTGGTGTTAGAGCAACGTATGAAGATATTACATCTCCATCGCAAATAGTATCATATAGTAGTAATAATAGTGATAATCAGTCAGGCACTATTACTGGTCGAACTTCTGCTGGAATAATAGTATCTGAAAATATAGCTTTAAGTGGAACAGGTTATGTAACAACCGCATATTCATATGAAAGAATTTTAAAGTATTACTTAAATTCTATTGGATCTGGAACTGTTACTGTGAGTGGCAACGGCGTTAATAAGATAGCTGACATTCCCGTAGGCGAAAGTGGTTTTTGTAGACCATTTTATGACGTAATAGCGGATAGTAGTGAAAATAAAACATATTATGAAAAATTATTTGTTAAAAATAATAATCCAATTAATACCTTAAGTAGTGCAAACCTAATCGAAGTACCGAGCGGTGTTTATCAAAATGTTAAATTTGGAATTGAAAATACCAAAAAATCTACGCAGAGCGTAGCTAATAGAGAAATCGAACCAAGTTTTTTATTGGATCATACAGGTGTTGGGCAACCTTGGGGTAATGGACCATTAGAAGTAGTAGGTGCGACATTGCCGTCAACAGATTACCAAGGTTTTTGGTTAAAGTTAGAGTTGACTGCTGGTCAAACAGCAGAAAAAAGTTTTTATGAAATTCAAGTTTCTGGTACAACGGTGTAAATTATGGCATTAACAGCAAATCAAAGATTGTGTAAACAACCGACTGAGACTCGTAAATTCGAAATGGACTTTACTAATATCTTAGCTTCAAGTGAAAGTATAACCACAATTTCTTCTGTAGGTTCAGAAAAGGTTGGCGGCTATGCTACAGATTTAATTATAGGATCTACGGGTCTTTCGTCAGATTCTAAAACATTTGAAATGTATATTGAAGGTGGGTCTTTAGGAAGCACTTATCGTATAGAGGTTTTAGTTAATACAAGCGCCTCTCAAGTACTTGAGGGCGATGGCATTTTATACATAACGGATCAATAATATGGCTACATGGCAAAATACTAGTTTGATAATGTTGCGCACCATGCTTAATGACGCAGGGTGTGATACTGTTAGATATACCCCACAAAGACTGGAAGATTTATTAATTACGTCGGCCTACCTGTTACCACTTGATGTACACTTTAAAAGTACTTATGTGGTAGATGTAGAATTGCGTACTATTACTCCAAATCCAATCGATCAGGATGATGGAGATGAATTTATTAATTTATTAGTTCTTAAAGCTGCCTGTATGGCAGATGAGGGTAATTTTAGAACAGCGGCTTTAGCTCAAGGCGTATCTGCTCGTATAGGTCCAGCAGCATTGACAACCAGTAGCTATGGTCAATATTTGGGAACGCTGTTAAATGAAGGTCCATGCAAAGCGTATGGTAGATTAGTTGAATTGTATAATATGAGCTATGATGGCTCAAAAATTATTCGTGCTGTAATGTCTCCGTTTGTAGCCAATGATTATGATCCAAGTAATAGTTTAGGTTCTGTTGGGTCGTCTAATAATCTCGGCTTAGGAAGCACATATCCTTAAAGATAAGAGGTTTAAATCATGTCAGATATTATTACTAATGTAGTTCCATCTGGTCCATACGGAACAACCACAATTAATAATGGCGGTTTAGTTGTTGGTTCTCCTCGTGGTTCGGGTTTTTTGGATGGTAGCTATACTTTGGGTGCTGGTTATTCGGGAACAGCAATTGCTGAAACGGCGATTCCTGCTACCGGAACTGTTGGAACAAAATATGATACAAGATTTACAGGCTGTGCTCCGTGCCAGTAGTATAAATTATGATTAATGCTTTTAGCGGTATTATAGACAGTAGTTTTAAAACGGTGTTTAATAATGCAATTTCTGCAATATTAGATAACGAAGCATTAACTATTGCATGTACATTAGATTATGGAGTTACAAAATATGATAATTGTGTAAATTGTATTTATGATGCAATTGGCCAAAAATCGGCAAATAGATATCAAGACGGTGGTCCGGCTCCATTTCCGTTTGGCGGTATTTGTCCCATGTGTAATGGTGCTGGACGACGACCCGTGACTAGTTCAGAAGATGTTAATTTAGCGGTTATTTTTGAACCAAAACAATTTTTAGAAATTAATACTCCTGTTAATAGTGCTGATGGCTTCATACAAACTTTGGCTAAAAAAGAAATGACTCCCAAACTACAAAGAGCAAAAGAAATTATTGTAGCTACAGATATATCGGGCTTTTTTTCACATAGATATCAACGTGTTGGAGAGCCTAGTCCAATCGGATTGGGTAATAACGAATTTGTGTTGTGTATGTGGAGAAGGACTGGGTAATGGAAACTGTAGCCAGACTTAAGCTAGAAAGTGGGTTTTCGTCTAAGTTTAACACATATGTAGTTAAAGAAATTGCTAAAAGAATTAAACGCGAGTCTAAGCAAATTCAGATGGTCATTTCTGATAAAATTAAAGAGATTGTTCGGACCAGATTGGTGAATACGCAGGAGTATGGTTCAATAGTTAGTGGGAAATTACGTGGGGAGCTAGGTATACCAGAAGCGGATTCTCGCATTATACAGGTGGTAGAAACTTGGATAAATGGGATTGAAGTTAAACTTACTACTGGACTTTCTCCATTTTTAACTATAGATATTGGTGTTATTAAAGACGATTATAGTGATGTTTTAGGTCTTGCTGCTTCGAGCTATACTTATAGCGGTCGTCGCGGTGAAGGTAATATACCTTGGCTAGAATGGTTATTGTTAGAAGGTGATCGACGCATAATTAATAAATATGAATTTTCTTCTAGTATTAAAAGGGGAAGTCGAACTGGTATGGGGGTAATGATTGAAAAAGCTAAAGGGTTTTGGCAAGTTCCACCTGAGTTTTCTGGAACGAGTGTTGATAATTTTGCAACGCGAGCATTAGGTGGTATAGAGATGGATATAGATAAAATAGTAAAAAATGCTTTGGAGAGTAGGTTAAAATGACTTCTTGTGATATTACAACTACATTTAAGAGTGTTAGTCATATTGGTAACACTTTATTAAATTCTGAATTAGAATCTAATCTTAAAAGCTTTTTAGATTGGGGATTTTTGGGTATAGGCGGTTGGTTTAATGTAGAAATACCTACTTCGGGAGCATGGGGAGGAACGTTTGATCGTATGCGAGTGGTTGATGACCCTTCTTATACTTTGGGTCAGGTCTGGGAAACTCCTCGTAAAGATTGGGTGTGGGAAAGCACAACCCCTTATGCTGGAGGAAGTCCGATACAAATTTCCGGTGTGTACGTTGATAGCTCTTTAAAAGCAACAGAAGATTCTACTTATGGACATCACTATAACTATCCATTAGGTAGGGTTGTTTTTGATAGTGCGATTCCTACAACCTCTACTGTTCAGATAGAGCATAGCTATAGAAATGTGCAGGTGTATATTGCGGATCAAGCTCCTTGGTGGGATGAGCTTCAATATAACTCTATGAGAGTAGATGATAGCACTTTTGATCAAGTCTCTTCTGGTAATTGGAGTATTTTGGCCAACCATAGGGTTCAAATGCCTGCCGTAGTTGTAGAAGCGGTTCCCAAACGAGTATTTAAGCCATATGAACTAGGGTCGTCTTCAAATTTTGTAACTCAAGATGTCTTATTTCATATTGTAGCGGAGTCAAGATGGTGGAGAAATCAGCTGATAGATATGATTTCTATTCAAAAAGATAAGACATTAATGCTTTACGATTCAGATAAATTAGCTGATTCGGGAGCTTTTCCGTTAGATTATCGAGGTTCGATTGTAAATTCAGGCAATAACTATTCTGGTATCGTTAATACTCAACAATATCAATATACAACCGCTCGTATTACTCACATGGCTGTGACAGAGATGGATTCCTATAATTCTAGACTATATGAAGGCACGGTTCGAGCTAGTTTTGAGCTTATTTTTGCATGACGGTGTATATTAAGGTAGATTTTCGGTTGAAAATTTAAAAAATTTACAAAAACAAGGAGAGATTTCATGGCTAATAGAGTATATTTTGCAAATCAACAGGTGGCTTTTAAGCCAGATGGCACGAGTGCAGGCAACCTCCTGACTGCTCATGGTGTTCAGTCTGTAGCGGTCACCACCACTTTTTCTTTAGAACAAGCGTTTGAGCTAGGACAACTAGCAATTTATGAAAATATTGAAGGCGTACCGGATATCGAGGTAACCTGTAGTAAGGTTTTAGATGGATATCCGCTTCTTTATCATTTAGCTACACACGGCACCTTCGCTGGCGAAGTCGATAAGTCTCCGACTTTAGCAGGTAGGTCTAATCGTAACTGCGTAGTTAGTCTAGGTGTTTGGCCTGATACGGTTGACGCAGCAACAGGCCGGCCGCAACAAATTATGGAAGCTTCTGGTATGTTTGCTAGTTCGGTCAGTTATAATTTCCCACTTGAAGATAACTTTAGTGAAGATCTTACTCTGGTGGGTAATAATAAGGCTTGGGCAGCAGAAGGTCACGCTGCAACTCAAGCACGCGGCTGTGCAACACCCGGATGGTTTTTGGATTCGATGACTGTCGGTGCTTTTAATAGCGAAGTTGCAGATGAACCGATTGGTACTGGTGGTATTAATAGACGTGAAAATCTTGCGTTTAATGCAACTACTGCTTCTAATGCTGGTGGTACAGCCTATACTCGCTTACCTACGGACATCCCGGGTGTAGATGGTAATGGTTGGATGAATCCTAGAAATCCAGATAACGTTGCTCATCTTCAGAGTATTAGTGTTTCTACTGACTTAGGTCGTGAAGAACTATTTGAATTGGGTACGAAACAACCTTATGCTCGTGTTGTTACATTCCCTGTGGAAGTCACATGTGATATTGAGGTATTGTCTTTGAGTGGTGACTTAGTTAATGCGTTAGCAGATGGCTGTAGTACTTCAGAGGATCCATGTGCACCCGGAGGTGTTGTCGATAACTTGAGTAATCAAACTATTCGAGTTGCTACGTGTGAAGGAACTAGAATTTATCTTGGCACTAAAAATAAGTTAGCTTCTATTAATTATGGTGGAGGTGATGCTGGTGGAGGTAATGTGACAGTTACTTATAGTTATACCACGTTTAACGACTTTACTGTTTTGCATCCGCAAGATCCAGATATTTCTGGTTCAAATTGGTGGACAAACCAATCTCGTTGGTTAGGTGGATAAATGTAAGAAGATTGACAATAGGAGGAGGGGCTTTGCCCCTCCTTCTTTTTGTCAGTAGTTGAAGCGATAGCCTTGGCAAGCAATAATAAAGGACTAGAGGCGAGTTTTACTACTGACTTTAGGAGATTGATATGGATCAAGCCAGAAGGAATTTTTTGGTTTATCAAATAATAAGCGGTATAAAATATATAACGATAGATGGTTATAGGTACAAACTAATTACGCCGTCTCTTGAGTTGCGATTATTATCTGAGCATATCTATCAGGATACTATGAACGATTTACGGTTTAGTAATTTAATTACTAGAAATAAAGCCACGTTGTTATTAAGAGCTTTAGATATTTGGCATCCTAAAGATGATAAGTCGCTAAAAGACTTAGAAAAATTTTTAGATAGTAAAAAGATAGCTTTATATACCAGTCTATATGATAAGCAACAGCAGGAAAAAAATAGAAAAGCTATCAAAACAGCTAAAAAAAGTATTAATCAAGCATATATAAAAAAATATTCTCTAGATCATATGACATTAGAATATCATGCTTTTTTAACACAAAAAAAATTTTTAATTGCTATGTGCCTACAGGATAGAAGTGGAGCTTCGATATATAACGAAGATACATATAATACTGCTGATGCATATATTTTAGAAAAGGTGATAAACTGTCTTGATAATGATATAATATCTATAGAGGAATTTCGAGAATTAGCTAGGCATGATCCATGGAGGACTATGTGGAATTTGGGTAAAGAATCATGTATTGTTAATACTGCTTCTGAATGGAGTGAGGATCAAAAACATTTAATGACATATGCTAAAATGTATGATAATGCTTATCAAAGCATGGAGTGTCCTCCTGATGATATCTTTGAAGATGATGATGCGTTCGATGGTTGGCTGTTAAAACAGAGACAAGATAGAGAAAAAGAACAGAAACAAAAACAGGTTGACACTCTTGAAAATATACCGGATAGTGCGCAAGAGGTGTTTGTATTTGCTCCTACTAGAGAGGATGCTAATAAGGTCTACGATCTCAATGATTTAGAGGGTCGCATGAAAATTAAACAAAGGGCCGCATATATTGAGAAACATGGAGTTGTACAAGCACAAGACTTGCCAGATACTAAGCTAGAACTACAAAGACAGCAAATAGACGAGTATAAAAATAGAATTAGTAAAGGATAATGACATGGATAAAGATGATGAATATTTAGAATTTAAACATCAGCAAAATATCAAAAACAGTAATCGTAATCATAGATATAAAGAAAGCTCTAAACGTAGGCTATCTAATATTTTAAAAAAGAAATTTGATACTACTATTATCGGATCTTTAGCCGCATTTGAGGAAAGGTTTGGAGAGCTATGGGGGCATGGCCTTTCTCTTAGCGATCTGGATGAAGATCAACAATATTGGAGAGATTTGTGGATGGAAACTCGGTCGAAAGTTTTAGATAATGGGAATGCAAACTTACGTGCGGCTCAAAATGAGATTTCTCAGTACACACTTTCGTGGAATAGATATGTAACTTATAATAAACAACAGGATTAAGGAGGAATTTAGTATGATAGATGATACAAAAGAAAAGAAACGACCATTTGAAGTAAATGGAAAGACATATGCCGTGAGAGTGCCTACGGTAGATGAAATCAAGGGTGCGAATGAAGCAAGGGCAAAAGCTTTTAATGAAGCTTTAAACAGAGGAGATTTACTTAGAGATCAATTAGAGGGAGAGCTTAGGAAGAGAAAATTATGGAACGATGATCGAGAGCAGACATATCAGACACTACGTCAAGAAGTGCTCGATGGGGAGTTTGCCTTAAAAAAAGGAGGAATCAAACTTAGCGAAGCAAAAAAAATTGCGTTAGAAATGGGACAAAAACGCACCGAAATGGTGGAGCTATTATCCTCTCGAACAGACTTAGATTCTAACACATGTGAAGGGAAGGCCGATGCGGCTAGGTTTAATTATTTATATGCTCACTGTTTGGTGTATAATGACACAGAAGAGCCATATTTCCCTAATGGAATAGATGATTATTTGGCAAATACAGAAGATGAGGTGGCTAGTGCAGGAGCTACTGAATTTTATTATTTAATGTCAGGTACAGAGAACATTGATCATTCTCTTCCTGAAAATAAGTTTCTTCATAAGTTTAAATTTGTAAATAACGATTTAAGATTAATTGACAAGGATGGACGATTAATTAATGAAGAAGGTCAGCATATAGATGAGTATGGTAATTTGATTAAGTGGAACGATGATGGGTCATCGACCAAGGTAGATCTTACTGGAAGGCCCGTAACAGATGAAGGTAGGTATTTTGTTGAACATTCTGCATTTTTAGATGATGACGGAAAGGAAATTGACGAATCGTCTTTTGATACAGAAGAAAAATCAGCTAAAGAATCAGTTGAAGAAAAGCCAAAAACACGTAGAAGAACAAAAAAAACAGTAGAGTCTAAAAGTTAAAATGGACAGTGGTCGTACCGGAGACAGTTAGTCTGTGTACCGGTATGGCCATTTTTTATAGACATAGGGGCATTGTATGGCTTTTAATATTAACGCACATGTAATTCTTAGTGGGCCTAAAAATATTAAGGCTGTTACTAAAAATATACAAAAACAGCTTGGTGATGTTAAAGTTCGTATTAAGCTAGACGCTCCTAAAAGTCTTAATAAAGATATTGGTGGTTTGAGTAAGTCAGTAGGAACTTTAACTACTAGGCTTGACGCTCTAGCCGCTTCTTCTAGTAAAGCCAATACTAATCTTGGAGCATTAGCAGCACAGTTTCGCTCTTTAAACGCATCTAGCGCATCAATGGCAAAATCACAAGCCGCTGTGCAAAGCTCGTTACAAAAAACAGGCAAGGAAGTAAGTAAGGCCGGTAATGAAATTGAAGCTTTTGGTAAAGATGCAGCATTAGCAGTTAGAAGATTTGCAGCATTTACAGTTGCTACAGGCGCTGTGTTTGGATTTGTAAGAGCTATACAGACTGCGACTAAAGCAGCTTTGGATTATGAGCGGGAAATTACCAAAATTATTCAAGTGACAGGAGCTGGAGCAGCTCAAATTGGTCAATTGAAACGAACAATTGATGAACTATCTACAAGCTTGGGTGTTGATGCAAATGAACTTGCAAGTTTAGCCAGAACTTTTGCACAAACAGGACAAAGTATTGATGAGGTAGGTGCGTCTATTCGAGCTGTTGCTAGATCAAGTCTAGCCCCTTCTTTTGGAGAGATGAAAGATACGGCAGAAGGCTTGATTGCTGCAATGGCACAGTTTAATATTGCTGCTAATAGACAAGAGGAAGTCTTAGCGGGATTGAACGCTGTAGCCAAAAAGTTTGCGGTAGAATCTGAAGACATGATCTCTGTTATTAGGCGTGCTGGTGGTGTGTTTTCTCAGGCCTCTGGAAACATGAGCGATCCGGTAGATTCGTTAAATGAGCTGATCGGTATTTTTACCGCTGTTAGATCAACTACTCGTGAAAGTGCAGATACTATTGCTGTTGGTTTAAGGACTATCTTTACTCGTATTCAAAGACGGGGAACGATTGATTTCTTAAAGCAGTTTAATATTGAACTAACAGATGCTCAAGGTAATTTTATTGGATTGTTTCCTGCATTTCAAGCCCTGTCTAAAGGCTTAGATGATATTATTAGACGAGGAGATGCGCTTACTCTTTCTGCAATTACAGAGGAACTGGGTGGGGTTCGACAGGTTGGTAAGTTAATACCTGCAATTACTCAATTTAATAAGGCGTTAGCAGCCACAAAAGTAGCGGGAGATGCCGCAAAAGAAGGTTTGGGTGCAGATGTTGCTTTAGCGTTACAGCCTTTAGGTAAACAGTTTGAACTACTACAACAGAGATTTGTTGCACTTATTCGTACTATTAGTGAATCCCAAACATTTCAATCTCTTGCTAAGGTTGCGCTTTCTTTAGGGAATGCTTTTCTATCTATGGCCGAAGCTCTTACGCCACTCATTCCTCTTCTTACTACATTTGCTACTATCAAAATAGCTAAGGGACTTGTAGATTTTAGTACTGGATTTGCTGGCGGTTTAAAGAAAGGTGGCGGTGTTCAAGGCGTTGGTGAAGCAGTTGGGGGCGGTCTTACTGGTGCACCGTCAGAAAAAGACGCTGGTGCCACTGCTGCACAACAAGCATTAACACAGGCAATAGGAAACTTAACCACATCTCAAACTGGAGTGATCACTGCTCTTGATAGAGTAAATGCTACTGTTTCAACAGCTAATAGGTCTCTGGCAGATCAAGGTTTGGATCTTGAAATGGCCATTAGAAAGCTGGATGGTTCTATAGGCGCTCTTATAACCAATCTCAGTTCTTTAAAGTTTTCTGGAGGTATGGGAGGCGGGTTTAGTCCGTTTGGAGGACGTAAGCCTAGAAAGTTTGCTAGAGGTGGTCCTGTTCATGGTCCATCTCATGCTCAAGGAGGCGTTCCTGCTATTCTCGAAGGTGGTGAATATGTTATTCCAAAAGGATATGCAAAGGGCGGTCGCATTCTTGATGAAACAAGCATAGGTGCGGCAATACTTAAACCGGGGAGAAAAGCTGCACAAGCCACTTCTACTACTGTTACTACTGAAGAGATTCAGGCATTAGCAGCAAAGCAACGTAAAGATGCTACGGGAGTAAGTGGAAAGCAGTTTAATTTAGTACGGGAGGCCTTGTCTCCTGAAAATGAAAAATTATTTAGGACCACTTTACATGATAGTATTCGTAAAAGTCTTAATAGTGCGGGAAGAATAATAGCTGAAGGCTTGGCGTTGGACTTTAAACCAATTGCTAAACCAGCTAGTGATGCATTTATAGATAGTATTAACAGAGCTAGTTTAGGAAATGCTTTTGAAAATGTGTTGAATGCCCTTGCTACTGGAAGTACATTTAGTGGCTTAGGAGATCCGAATAGATTTTTTGACTTTGAAACAGGGTTGGGTGGAGCATTAATCGATGACTATAAAAATCTTGCTGAACTAAATTATATTGATGCTAAAGCTAGTGTTGCGGCAGCTGCTCCTGCTGAACTTGCAAATAAGGCTCTAAATACTATTGTTAAACAACTACCTCCTTTATTTGATGAAAATCTCTCTAGTGAACAAGAATCTCAAATTAGATCGATAGTAAATAAGAAAAGACCGCAGGACAGCGATTGGGACGATTTAGCAAACATTACTGGGAAAAGTAAAACTCATCTAAAAGGTATAGGTATCAGAGGCTTGCGTTCAAGATTTCCGATGGTTGGACCTATTGCTAGCCAACCTCTGAGGACGCAAAATAAAGCTGCTGGTGGAAATATCTTTTCTCGTCGAGGCACCGATACGGTGCCTGCCATGCTCACTCCCGGTGAGTTTGTAATTAATAAAAGTTCTGCTCAAAAGGTTGGATATGGCAATCTTAACAAAATAAATAGATATGCTAGTGGAGGTGTTGTTGGAACACAATACTTAAAGGGTGGTGGAGAGGCTATGGGTGGTGCGGCAGCAATGGGTATGGTAGCGTTGCCCGCATTAATGTCGGGAGATGTAAACGGTGCGTTTATGTCACTGATTATGGTGTCTGACTCTTTAGAAGGCGCTATGACGGGTGTTTTAAAGCCTGCGTTTGGCACCAAAAGAGAGCTGGTGAAGTTGCGTCGAAAGATAGCTGGTGTGGATAAAGGGTATGGAAAGCAACTATCAGCTATGGATCGATTTCGTTTTGGCACCAGCAAGGCTACGGATGCGTTAAAGAATATGCGCAAAAGCACTAAAATGATGCTGGGTGCGCTAGTAGGAACGCTAGCTAGCCAAGTTACTGATGCTATTGCTGATGGGCTACGAGGAGCGCAAATTACAATTGGGAGTCAGACTGGGTTTGAGAACACTACCGCTGGTGAAGCTGGTTTGGCTGCGGGAATCGAGAGCGGTGGACAGTCTATGAGTACTGTCCTGATGGCTGCTCAAACTAATAAATGGCTTGGTATTGTTGCGGCTGTTGGAGGCGCTCTTCATGCTCTAGGCGATGCTTTTGCAGGCGCGGAAAAACAGGCACAATTTCTAGCATTTAGAGAATTAAATATAGGACTGAAAGGAACCACAGAAGTTTTAGCTGACATTAATAAAGAAGGAAAATATAACGCTGAAACTATGAGAAAGGGAAATAATGCTTTAGACGATATGGGACCAGCCATGGATAAGTTTGCTGGCGAATTTATGGGAGCTGATTCGAGAAAAGAACAACGTCTGGCTAAATGGGCAGGCACAGGAGCAATTATTGGTGGAGTTGCCGGGGCGGCTATTGGTGGGGTTGCTGGAGGGGTTGCTGGTGCTGGCGCAGCTGGTGCAGGAGCAGTTCCCGGAGCGTTAGGCGGTATAAAAGCGGGCTCTCTGATAGGAGGTGGGGTTGGGGCGCTGGCTGGTGGAGCGCTTGCTTTGGGTGTAAACTTTTTTGATACTGATAATATAGAAGATGCAGCTAAAGCATTTAACTTACTTACAGAACAAATGGGTGGAGAATTTGAAAAAGAGCTTGATAAAATGATAGATGGTTCTTCTACAGCATTAGCAGAAGGAGCTACTTCAGCTATTTTAGAGGGATTGGCTGGTATGCAAACCGCTGATTTATCTGCTCAAGGAGTTACGAATCAAGAAATTAAAGCAACTTCAGACGCTTTTAGACAATTAAATGCTATAATGAATCGATCTACTGGTCAAACCAAACAGATGATTCAGGAAAATAAAAGATTAATCGCCACTGACATATTCCAAGGATTAACTCAAGACCTTGATAAAATGGCCGAAATGACTATTGATCCAGATGAGGCACAAAAATTAGAAGCTTTTGGTTTACAAGCTATGTCGGCGTTACGAAAACCCATTCAAGATGCTGTTGCTAGTGGTAATTTTTCAGCTTTACGAGATGAAATTAATGCGCTAGATGGTGCCACTCAAGAGCAAAAAGACACTATTTATGAAAATATTCTTGCCAGTGCAAATGCAGGCGTAGAAAATATCAAACTGAAAAGTACGATGGAAGTTTTATCGGACGCTGCTATAGAGGCTCGACGAGGACTTGACGCTTTAGCTGCTGGTGTAGAACAGTTTGCGTCGAGAGCGGAGGGTGTAGGTAGTTTTGCTGAACGAGCTGGAAATCGCGCACAAGAAGCCTTTGCTCAAATTACTGGCACAAGAACGATAGGTCAGGTTGATAGAATTAGTGCATTTGCTAATCCTGCTAATGCATCTGATGAGCAAATTAATTCTAGCGTAGCACGACTTAGAGGTCTTGGACCTGAAAGAGAATCTGGCGTGGCGTTTCAGGGTGTAGAAGCTGCTGTAAGAGTTCAAAGAGATTCTCCACTTGCCATGAAAAAGACGATGGATAGGCTTCGATTTGATAAAGCTGAAGATGAAGATATTTCAAATATAGAAATAAGAGATGCGATTGCCGATGGTTTAGGTACGACTTTCGATCAGCTACCGAAAGAAATGCAAAAAGCCATTACTACTAAATTAGAGTCTCTAACAGCAAAAAGAGAGGGAGGAGAGGTATTTACTGCGGATAAGATTGAAAAAATGCTTACTACGGAAGGAGGAATGGAGGAGATTACTAAGTCTGCTAAGTTAGTCACGGATAATTTGGCCAAGGCAGATAATGCTCTATTAAAGTTCCAAAACTCTATTCTTAATGTTGCAAAGCTTGAGCAGGAAATGATGCAACGAAGATTAGAGACGCAAATGGCTATTATGGATAAAGAAAGCTCTATTCGAGACAGGGTTAATAAGGTTACGGGCAAATTCCCTAATCTGTTAAATCAGGCTTTTGGAGATTTACAAAAAGAGATGACCACGTTAGCAGGTGGTGGAGTGCAGGGAGGAACTGCTGATTTGGTCGGATCGAATATTTTAGATCCTACTGTTTTAGGTAATAGAATTACTACTCTACAAGGTGAAGCTGATAAAAAAGCTAAATCTCTAGGTATTGGTTCTGACGAAAGTACTGATGAAGTTATGAAAAGATTGGAAGCTGAAGGAAAACTGACTACGAAACTTCAAGATGAAGCTAATGAACTTGCTGCATTAAATCAACAAATTAATGGTTCTAAAGAAGCGTTAAAAGCATTAGCTAATGATACAAGGGTGCTAGCTGCTCTTGAACAACAAGCGGCAAAAGCAAAAGAAAAAGAAATTGCTGCTCAATCCGGTGCTCTTACTATGATACAGGGTTTACAAGATCTTCGTGCTGGAAAGATAGATCAAAAGAGCTTTAATGAACGCTTTATTCAACCGCTTCAGAATGTGGAAGATGCTTTTTCTGGTAATGTGAGCGCAGAAGGAGGTTTGGATGTTATTCAACGAATGATGTCGGGAGATCAGTTAGCTGGTGGTCTTATTAATCGAAAGATTTCAGAACTAACTGCTCAAAGACAAGCCGAGGATCCGAGTGTAACTGAAGATCAAGTTCGAAGCGAGTTTCTCGATCAGCTTGTACAGAACTTGGGAAATGCAGAAATTGCTGCGCTTGGTGGTGATCGAGAAGGAATTGCTAATTTCTTACGACAAATGTTAGGAGATGTAACAAGTGCTCAAGACGAACAAAAGACCATTGGACAAACAATGCAAGAGTTTGGAGATCTACAGATAAGAGCGTTAGAACAATTACATCAAACAGAAGAGGCGGCGTTTAGAGATTTAATGCAAGCCGCTACTCATGACTTCCATGTAGTTGCAAGTGAATTCCACAAAGCTGTTATTGAGTTCTCTCAATTTAGAGAAACCGGTATGAGTCCAGATGAAACTTTAGATAGGCTTAATAAAGCTGATCAATTTATTAGCAATTTGAAACAGGAGTACGCTGGTAGGACAAACGCTCAAGGTGAGCCGCTACTTCGAACCGATGAACGCGGAAATATTACTAATCTTAACGAGGAAAATAGAAAGAAATATGAAGCTATATTAGGTCCACAACTATACCAGCGAGTTCATGAGGGATCAGCAGGAGGTGTTGGACATATAGCAAGCAGGGAAAAAGAACGTCAACAAGCCACGGAGAGAAAGTCAAAAATGGCCAATATAGACCATACTCCTACATGGAGATTGGATGAGGACGCTAGGGCAAGAGATCAAGCTAGCGCTGGAACGGCTAGAGGTAATTTAGCAAACGTAGGACAACCCCAACCACCTGCGGTTGCTCGTCAAGCAGAAGCTAAAAAACAAATGGTCCTTGCTAATACAAGAACAAATAGGCAACGTCACAGACTTCAAGGTAGTATTGAATCTGACGAAGAACGATTAAAGCAATTAAGAGATTCAAATGCACCAGCAGGACAAATTAAAAGAGTAGAAGCTGGCTTGCAAAGAAAACGGTCAAATCTAAAAGGAATGGGTGG
>CEUI01015745.1_pt1 | contig 18158 bp, 3 predicted proteins | sample 531411 | NCBI WGS metagenome assembly CEUI01 (sample SAMEA2622841, study PRJEB7988) | marine metagenome | isolation source: saline water (ENVO:00002010), including
AGAGGCGCTCAAGGCGTTAACATGCTTAAAGGGTTAGGTGGAAAAATACCAAGCGCGGCACAGATCGGCCAAAGCATGGGATACAGAGGCGCTCAAGCCGCTAATGCGTTTAAAAATATACCTAATTGGTATCAGGGTGGTGGTGTAGGAAAAATGGGCGAACGTATGGGATACAGAGGTGCTCAGGCTTATTCTTATTTAACAGGTAAAGCTGGAGGTTTAGGCGGAAAAATGCCTTCGATGGCTCCCAATACCCTTGCAGGAGGTGGGGTAAGAGTAGGTGGCGCGTTATTAGCGGGTTACGCAGGAAATAAACTGGGACAAGCCGCTTTCGAAAGCGAAGGAGCCGTTGGTGAATTTGCGAGAAAAAGTATAGATATTAAAGGTCAAAGAGTTTACGGTGGAGCGGAAGCAATATCTGATGCAGTCGGAATCGGTGGTGGCGCACTAGCTTTAAGAGGATTAGCGGGAGGCATGGGTCCAGCAGCCGTACCAATGGCTATGATGGCTGGAGGTAATGTAGCGAGAAGAGCTATGACCGCTTACGGCGGCGAAGGAAGTACGATGGATGTATTAGGAGCCAACGTAAGAATGGGTGCAAATATCGCAGCAGGATTTAAAACTGGGGGAGTTGCTGGTGGAGTTGTAGGGGCAGGAATAGGCACTTATCAAAATATCGCAGAAGTAGTAAGCAGAAGTAAAGAGGTTGAAGCGATTTTAGATGATGCAGTTAACACAGCTAAAGCAAACGCAAAACTCGAAAGAGCCCAAGGTAAAGCAGCAGCAGAACGGTTAAGGCTAGAAGGTGGAGATAATGCTAAATATGCTAAATTCGAAGAACTGAAAGGTCAATTTGTAGCGGCAAACACAGACGCTGAAGCGAGTAGAGCTAAAAACATTGGCTTGGGTCACGAATTATTTGGTTGGATGCCGGGAGTAGATAAAGCTGGATCGATGGAAGATTCGGCTGTGGAAAAATTAGCAGACGCAACAGAGGCTTTAAGAAAAGAGGCCGAAAAACTAACTGGCAAGTCAGTGGAAAAAGGCTTATCGGGTCAAGAATACGTAGGCATAATAAATAACTTTAAACACGCACAACAAGAACAAACCCTTCAAGCCAGAAAAAAAGATGAAACTAGAAAAGAAACGCAAATTTTAAGAAAAGGCGAATACAAAGGGCTTCACACAGCAGCGTTTGGCTTAATGGGTTCTAAGAATACCGCTACAGAAAAGGGCCAAGGTATAATTGCAAATATACTAACTCAATTACTTAAATGTTGCAGAAACGAAGATAATGATTTTGTGGGAATTAAAGAAGCGGTAGAAGCAAGTCAAGCTCCATTAGCCAGAATACCAGAAAAAGTAAAACAAGGAAGTAAAGAAGGAAGCAAAGAAGGAGCCAAAGATGTAGCGGGAGAAGTGAAAGATGCTTCAAATGAAGCTGCCACCAAAACGGGAGACGCTGTAAAAACTGCAACCAAAGAAGGCTCTAAAGAAGGAAGTAAAGAAGGCTCTAAAGAAGGAACGAAACAAGGAACCGAAGAGGCAATGAGGTCAAGAAGACCTATCCAATTTGGAGGACAAAATAAAAATCCAAGTATGCGGTTTCAAGACATAGAAGCTAGAAGTAGACATTATAAAAATTTAGCAGAGTCATGGGGAGGTGGACGTTTTAATGAAGCTATAAGACCCGGATCAATGCCTAACCCTGATGATATAGTAATTGGTCCAGACGCAGAATCAACTGCTTTAGCTAATCCTAAACCCGGATACAGACCCGGAAGAAAAAGGACTTATATAACTAGACTTCCCGGAGATCGGAACGTAAACCCATCAGAAGATTATATGCGAAGAGGACCATACGGTGACCCAAGAAGAAAAGTTCAAGTCGGACCGCCTCATATTCCAAGTGTTCATAACGCTGATTTGACAACTGAACAAATTAGAAAAATGGAATCTATGCCGGATGCTTTCTTGCAAGATTTTAACGCTAATACTGGTCAGATGGTGGAAGGCAACAGAATAATGTCCAATCAACTTGGGACATTAAACAGAACGCTAGCTTCTCCAATTCTAGGAACCTTAAAAAGTATGGACTCTAGCCTAAAAAAGTTGTCAGGAGGAACCGTAGGAGATGTTCCAAACTTTTCTAATAATGTAAAAACAGCATATAATAAAGAATTTAAAAGTTTAAGAGATAGAGGTTTTTCTGATAAAGAAATTAGAGATTCTATTTATATAGCTAGTCATCCACAAATAAAATCTAATTCAAAGAATTTAGGAATATTTAATAAATTTGATGAAGAAACTCCTCAAGTTGGAATTGATCGCTCCTCGAAAGAAGGTAAAAGCCCAAGTACTTATAACATAAACACAGAACCAACTCCAAGCGACAGAGGAATCAAAGGTAAAATACCTAGTTTTTTTGGTAAATGGCTTAAAGAAATGGGGCAAGGACTTGGAGTGCTTTGGGACGCTACACCAGCCGTAACCAAAAAGGGTAAAAGAAAACGAGAAGAACTAATAGACTTAATGGCTCGTGACAAAGAATTCCGAGAAACGTATGCAGGTACAACACCAGCGGCGTTAGGAACTGGAATGCAAAAAAATATTAACGTTGTTCAAAGCGCAACAATGGCTATTGCTGGAGGAGGCACAGGTGCGCTCAAAGATTCGTTAAGAGATTACAGTAATTACAAGGTAAATGAAGCGCCAGAGCTTACCGCTCTCAAACAAGCTGCACAAGAAACGGAGGGTTTTGGAGGAGCTTTATCACGAACTTCGCTTGCTGCCCAAGATGTAGGAGTAAGAGTAATTACTACTGGAGGTTCTGGGGGTGTGGGAGTTTTACCAAGATTAGGGGTAGCAGGAGCATTGCAGACAGACGAAGAAGGCCAAGGTAGTATCAGTGTTAAAGAAGGTGCTAAATTCGCTGCGGTAGGAGGAGCGGCCACAAAAGTTGCTGGTAAGACTTGGGCAGCTACGGCTGGAAGTAGTTATCCGGTAAGAGCCGCAGCAACTTATGGCGCGGGTTCAGGGACTGCGATAGGTACTTCACGCGGCTTTAGTGAGACTGAAGGAGCGATGGCTGCTTACGGCATTCCCGGAGCACACGCTCAACCAACTTACTTTAATTATAATAGACAACACGGAGATGCACTTCTTAGTCCAGACGCCGGAAGACTACTTTTAGATGACACCACTATGGCGACAATGTTTGCTCTTGGCGGACCAGCGTTGGCTGCGAAAGGACAGAGTAGAGCGACACCCGCACCTCTTAGCTTGAAGAACCTTTCTCAAGGTAAACTTGGAAAAGGTCAATTAAGAGACCCATTAAAAAGTCAACACCTTAGAGAAACAAAGTTACCAGAAGCTTTGAGAGTCAGAAGACAGGCGCAACAAGACCAACTAAAAGAATTAAAAGAACAAGCAGAAGCTGCACGGACTGACTTAAACAGTAAAAGTATGTCGCAGAAGAGAACTAAAGCTCAAGCCCAACTTTTACGAGAACAAGCTAAAACACAACAAGCAGAATTACTATTTGATCAAGCTCAACAAAAGCCTGTTGACTTCGTTGGTTCAGAATTTTTATTAGGAAAATTACAACAAAGTCAAATTGCGACTCAAGGAAGAGGAAAAAATGCAAAACCTGAAGCTCTTAGTGCGGAAAATCTAGTAAGATTCCAAAGAGAATTTGAAGCAGGAGTAACAAAAAGAGCACAAGGCGCAAAACCCGGAGCTACACTAGAACAGTTGCAACAAATGCAATTTGAGGCAATGACGCAACAAACCGTGGCGAGCAGACCGGGCCGAGGTGGCGGCAAAGGGAAATTCAAACTCAACCCCAAAGCCAGATACAACCCAGACGTAGTTCTAAACGAAAGAATGCCTACGGAAAGAATCGGACAAGCTAATAATCCTCTGGAAGCATTACAAAGTATAAGTCGAAAAGGCAGCTACGCTCCGGCTTTGTTACGGGGCAAAGATGTTCAAGGTATGGACGCTAACATAGCTGCTGCCCAAGGGTTATCACGCGGCCAAATAACCCCAAGACAACAACAATTAGCGGAAGCGCAACGACGACTTCTCGCCCGAAGTAAAGTAACACAAGATTATTCTGTTGGTGAAGGAAGACTTCCTAAAGGTTACGCGCAAGAACCAACAAAGCGAGCAGCTTTAGATCAAAGACGAAGCAATATTGCAGAGGCTGCAAAACAAGCCGAACAAGCGGCCAAGACTCAAAAGGCAGCAGAAGCAAGAAATACCCAAGCTCAAAATGCTAGAAATATAGCCGAAAAAACGCTTAGTCAAAAACAGCAAGGCATAGAAGCTGCTAAATTAAAATTAGACAAAATGCCCAACCCGAAATTCAAACCCGGATCACTTACCACTGCGCTTGAGGATGTTCAGAATTTCAGACAAAATTTAAAAGACGGTTATCAGACCGGAACAGCAAGGCGAGCAAGCTTACCCCCAAAGAAACCTTATGAAACCCTTAGAGATCAATTCACTGCCGATGCCGTCAAAGGAGATCAACTTTTTGCTTCTCCAAAAGATTTGGGACCGATAGGAAGAGCCACTGTCGCAGCTGGCCGATTTGCTAGAAAAATTGTTCCGCCGAAATCAAAATCAGTACAATCCGCTGCTGCTGAATCGTCCGGAGGGATTATTGGTAGATTAAGAGGCACTAAGGAACAACCGGGTATATTACGTCCAATCGAATTAGCACGACGGACAGCAGAAATGTATCAAGAAGGCGCTAGGGCTGAATCAAGTAATCAGAATTTTGGGCAAGCTAAAGACATTGGCCAAGTCAAAGGTGGTCCAGCAAGAACAGCACCAACGCAATCAGGCGCTGCACGTTCTGCAACCGCCTCGAAAGGTCAACCAGTTGGCGCTTCTTCGGGTAGACCAAGCTCGTTGAAACCTGCGGCATCAAGCACAGGAGGGGTTCAGGTTAAAACAACAGGAGCCAAAGCCGTAACCGGAACACAACAAATGGCGGAAGCTACAAGGCAAGCAGCACCAAAAGTTCCTCGTACTTCAGAAAGAGGAACACCAACCATGCCAACCAGACTTGGAGAAGTGGCAGGAAAAGCAATTCATGGATTAAGAGGATTAAGAGGTACTCCAGAAAAACCGGGTATATTACGCCCAAGGGACTTAATGTCCCGAACAATAGAGGCATATCAAGAAGCTAGGGCTGAAGCCACAAAACCAATGGCGGAAGCTACAAAGCAAACAGCACCGGGAGTTCCTCGTACTTCAGAAAGAGGAACACCAACGCAATCATCACGTGCTGCAAGTTCTGCAACCGCCTCGAAAGGTGAATCACCAGCAGTTGTCGCTTCTTCGGGTAGACCAAGCTCGTTGAAACCTACGGCTACAGGCGGAAGAAGAGGTCGGATTTCAGAAGAAGTAGCAAGGGCGGAAAAAGAAATGCAGATGGAAAGAGGAGGTGGAATTGAAGCCGAAACGGTAAGTGACGCTTTAAGAGTAGCAAGAACAGCACCAACGCAATCATCACGTGCTGCAAGTTCTGCAACCGCCTCCGGTCAACCAGCACCAGCAGTTAGCGCTGCGGGTAGATCAAGCTCGTTGAAACCTGCGACATCAAGCGCAAGAGCGAGTCAGGTTAAAACAACAGGAGCCAAAGCCACAACCGGAACACAACAAATGGCGGAAGCTACAAGGCAAACAGCACCAAAAGCTCCTCGTACTTCAGAAAGAGGAACACCAACGCAATCATCAGGTGCTGCAAGTTCTGCAAGACCTCGCGCCGGAAAAACAGAAGTTAGCGCTGCGGGTAGACCAAGCTCGTTGAAACCTACGGCATCGCCGCGCACGCCAAGTGCGCCAGAAATTCCTTCAACCAGAGTAAGAGATTTTATAGGTAGAGGGAAAGAGTTACTCGGTAAAGGAAAAGATAAGGCTCAAGATGCAATTAGAAATGCCATAGAAACCGCCAAAAAAAGAGCCGCAGAAAAACAAGAGCTAGATAGAAAACGTGCTCAAGAATTTTTTGATGATCTAAGACAGGGGGCTAAAGATCGAGCAAGAAAGATATTAGAAGGAGCGAAAAAAATTAAGCTCCCCCAAATCAGATTACCTAGACGCCCCGGTAGACCTCCTGCTAGACCTCCTGCTAGACCCGTGGTTCCACCAGTTCCACCAGTTCCACCAGCACCGCCAGCAGGAAGAGGTCAAGGTCAACAGCCTCAAGGAGCACCAGATGCAGGGAACGTTCCTGTAAGTGGTTTAACCTCTCACCCAAGACCTCCTAAACCTTTGAGTAGTGATAAAGATAAAGATTGTTGTTGTGATGAAATGTTAAGAGCTATTAGAAGAGTGGAAAACGCTATAATAAGAACAGGGAAAGGAACTGGCCCATTCGCTCATCCATCAAGATATCATGATCCGGAAGACAAGAAGAAAAAACCTGAGAAGAAGCCTGATAAAAAACCATTAAAAGAGCCAAAAGAGCCTCGACCTCAACCTCAAATGGGCGAAAGAACTTTTAATGTTAATCCATTTAGATTTAATCCAAACACTCCCAATTTTCAAACGGGTTCTAGAACTATGCCATCTGGGGTATTTGGTCATCAAGTTGGACCTATGAGTTTTGCCAACGGAAGACCGGGACACATGGTCAATCCTAGTATAACATTAAACGATGATCCAATGGTCGTTAAAAATTTAGAATCAGCAGAGAAAGCTTTAAGTCAGGCTAAATTACAATACGCTCAATTAGTTCAACAAGCTGACGCAACAGGAAGTGGCGTAACCGAAAGTCAGCTAGCCGGTGCTAGACAAAATATGGTAAACGCTAATGAAAGAGTTAATCAAGCGGTTGGCGCTCATATGAAATATTTTAGCCCAGAGCAAGAAAGAGAAAGAAGGTTGAGTAGATATGGAGTATCCGGATTCAGAAGCGTTGGAAAAGCTCAACGAGGAATAGTAACCCCGATGTTCCATTCTGGCGTAGGAATGAGTGGAGGAACAACTCCTTCTAGGCACGCGACTTACCAAAGATTCCATTCACTTAAACCTAGCGGGGGGGATAGCGGAGGCCAACATGGAACAACTCAGGGAGACAAAGGAAAAGACCCTGCTGCCAGCGAGGTTAAAAGCGGGATGGAAGGCATAATGCAAGGAGCGAGTCAAAGCGTAGTCAGGCAAGATAGAATGATAGAGTTACTAAAACAGATCAGAGATTGCGTATGCAGATACGACGCAAACCCAAGACAATCTGTTCCCCAACCGCCCCCTGTACCAAAACCATCTAATCCAGACACGGCATATTCCGGAAGAGTACCTAACTTGAGGCAAGCTGGAATCCAACTAGAAGAACATCAGTCTTCAAGAATATCAGGGTACGGAAAACCAAAGGGTATAATGAGAAACGATTTATACTCAGGAAAGAAAGTTCCCATGTTTGTAAACGATAAAGAATCTATACTTACTCAAGATCAATTACAAAGCATGGGTCTAAATGCAGATGGACCTCTAATTATGCCCCCAAACTCAACCACAGTAGGAAGAAGGGCTAAACAAGATTTAAGAACCAAAATCAATACCATTCCTAACTTTATATCAGTTGATAAATTAGGCTACGGACCGGGTGGGCGTGGGCGTCCGGGGTCTATGAGTGGGCGTGAGATGGATGAGTTTAAAGACAGGCTTCGAGGTGGACAAACTCGCGCTCACCCTAGGCCCCCAAGACGCCCATACCACAAACCGGGACATGTAAATATTGGAGGAGTACAACACGAGGTTCAAGATAGGTGGATACAACACGCTCACAAAAAAGGAATGGAATTACAAAAACAAGGTAAAACCAGAGAAGCTGCTTGGTGGTTCACAAGACGTAATAGTTTAGGAAAAATTAAGTATCCAGAAGCAAACTACGGAACAACCGATCTTAATACAATGTTGGAACAACTTTTACCTGCTTCTAGCAGAATGCCAACAGCAAATCCGAGACGACCAAGACAACCGGGGCAAATGGGTTGGGGGCAATTTCAATTAAATCCAATGAGATTTAGAAACAGTGGTTTAGTTCCGAACTTTGAAGATAAAGTATACACGGCTACTGAGAGTAGAAAACCTTGGTTTAATCTACAAAATTTTGGAAGCAGAGAAAAAATTGCCGAGTATCAACAAAAACATAGATTGTTGATTAATTACGGCATGAACAAAGACCCAAATTGGCAAAGAAAAATACAAGCTTTTAAAGATAAATACGATAGAGGTGAATACAAAGATGCTAAAGGTCACAGCACCTTAGATCAAATGGCTAAAGAACTTGGAGTAGCTGGAAACTATGAGAAAACTGGTACGCCTCTATTTGCTGATGAGATAATTACAGAGAGAATGGCCGCAGACATGTGGAAGGATTTTGAAAAATGGTTTACCACTAAAGCTAATAATGGATCAGGATATCCTGCGAATTTTTTACAACAAAATAGAAAAGTAACTGCGGATAAATACAAACAGTGGATGGACTTTTATTATGGAAAAAACCAAGCTAGTATCGCTCAATTGGCGCAAGAACAACAATATTTTGGTATTAATCAGGCTTTGGCAAACCCAAGAAATAGAAATAAATTCACAGGATTGATACCGAATTTCCAAGACGAAATACAACTTTTCCACGGAACACTGGAACAACGGTGGGCAGGAGATAAGGCGATGCCAAGTATAGATCGCCCTGAAGCAAACTGGTCACATCAAGGCCCCGGATTTTACACGGTCAAAAAGCAAAAAGACGCCGCAGGAATCGCAAAAAACTTTGCCAAAGAAGCTGCTGGTGGTGGAACTCCAATTGTAAAAAGCGGCCAATTTCCATTAAAGGATTTGGCTCCTGATTACGAATTTACATCTAATAAGGCTATGGGCGACTCGTTTGGAAAACGTAGTAAAGAACTTTCAAACTTAGCCAACGAAATAATCAATAAAAAGGGTGGTGCTGGGTTAAAACTCGATATGGGGTTTGAATACGATGTAAAAGGTGTGGAGTTTGATGGAAAAAGAATGTTAGTTACAGTTCAAAAGCAAGCGCCCCTACCCGGAACGAGCAACAGGCCGCGAAGAAAAGGTTTCTCATACAACCTTAACCAAGACCGAGTTTTCATCAATAAAGGACTCGCTAGCGAAGGTGTTCCGCGTGGTGAAGCCTATGGTAAAATAATGGATAAACTTCGAGAAGCCGATCCTGATTTGGTTAGAAGTGTAGAGCTTCCAGTAGTTATGGACGAGGGTACTCAAGCAGTAAGATATATTGGAAAGAAGCCAATCGACGTTACAACTTCAAGCGCAGATGCCACTGTACGCCCTCCGGGTAGCGCTCCTGCTCCTGCTTCTACTTCTACTCCGGGCCACGCTGGCCGCATTATAATTAATCCCGATGGCACAATTAAGATTCCATCACGGGGCGTTCGAGGTGGAAGCAAAACTGGACAAACTCTGGACAACTGGATTGACGCATTAAGAAAGGGAGACAATCCATCAAACGTAAATCTAATGGATCAATACATCCAACAAGCAACGGGCGAGAAATATGGCCACGGACTAACGACTAGTCATACTGAATTTGAGGCGTTGAAACAAGAAAGATGGCAAAAAACATGGGACGCAATGTCTCCAGAACAACAACAAGCCGTTAATGACTTTGTAGCAAAGAATCCGCAACCGAAATACGTCGATACAGAAATTGGCGCACTGTCTGATCGCGGCAACCTCGGAATGAAGGACTACATTCCAGACCCATTGAGGATGCTTGACGATAAAACAGTCCATGGGCGGGACTTTGGTCGAGTATTGGATCAATTAAATGAAAGTCCAACTAAACAAACTCTAAGAGGTCTTTTTGATATGCCTAGAAATACGTTGACCCAAGATCAAATACAGATGCTTCGTAATCGCGCTCATGAAGCTACGCATAGCGGTGTTAGAGATCGAGGGCCAGCAGCCAAAGGATATTTCAACCATGGTGACGACGTTTTGCTGACACCGGAGCAACATCGGGAAATAGTTGAAAGAAAATGGGCAGAATTAACCCCAGAACAACGAGCCCTATCCGAACAACAATTTAAGCGCGGTATCTATGATTATTTATATGATCCAGAGGCAGGACCTAGACCTGAAGGCAAGCTGTACTCGTCGGATAAAATTCCAGAAGAACAAAGAGCAAATATAGCCGAGGTGGAGATTCAACAAAAAATAGACGCCGATGTGGCAAGACAAACGCGAAATGTTCAACGTGGTCAAAACCTGAGAAATGTTGCTAAGGTGGGCGGTAAGGTTATTGGAACAGCTGGTTCTGTTATCGCAGAGCCAGCGGCTTTGATGTTACAAGCCGGAGATGCCTTTAACGCTATACCAAAAGATACTATGCAAGAACGACTAGCAGTCGAACAATTGGGTGGTTCAGATTACATGGCTTTAAGACTGCTTCGTGAATCTTTAAAACCAGCTGTCGGAGCAGACTCGGTAATAATGCAAGAAGCTGGCTCCCAAATGGCAGGTACAGGAAGACATGGTGGTGGCGTACAAAGAATTGCAGGAAAAAAAGCTCAAAAAATTTGGGATAATATGTACAACGCAAGTCTCCATGAAAAAGTTTCAGGCGCAAGCGAAAATCGTCTGATCCAAGGAGGATTAAATACGGGCGCTTTAGCTCTTGACACGTTTAAAGATGCCCAGATGCATGGAGTGGGAATGGGGGTTAGTCTAGCTAACCTTGCCCTAGATGTATCTCGCCAGCAAATCGCCCCCGCAGAGATTTTGTTTAATTGGCTGTTTAAAGCTGAAGGCAACGTTCCAAATTTCATGGATAAACAATTAGGAGACGCTGTAAATAGAGAAACAAATGCTCTTATGGATATGTATGGATTATCCAGAAAAGAAGCTCAGTCTCACGTAAAACTCGGACAGCACAGTTCTATAAAAGCAAATAGTTTCGGTGCATTTGTATGGAATGATTTACAATTTAAAAATGCAAAAAGCGACTTAATGGCCTCAAGCAACAATAGAAACTTAATAGGTGGAGGAGCAGCAACAGGGTCAGTACCTAATTTCCAAGCCAGAGATGCAGAAAACCCACAAACATTTAATTTAAACAATATAGAACGATTAATTGATAATACTATAGAAAAATTAAAGTTTGGTGTTGAATCAATATTAGAACAGGTACAGGAAAATACAGGAAATGAACAAGCAGATCAAGCATTGGATATAGGACCAGTTAAAATTGATGACGCTTCTATAAATGCATTAGCGTCTCAATTCAATGTTTCAATGGAAGCGCAAATATCCAGATTAATTGCAGTAGTGAGAGAGGCAGCGGCGGGTGCTGGAGAAGGAGCATCGGCTTCAGAAATAATGGGTAACATACAGCATAAACTTTCAGTAACGCATAATGGAAATATAAGTGTGGCTGCCGGAGATGTTATAAAACAAATTTGGCCACAAATAGAAAGTTACGTACAACAGCAATTAACTAGAACAGTAAATGGTAACCCAATGCAACCAAGGCCGCCGCAAAATACGGGACAAGGAACTCAAGAGTAAAGGAAAAAGTAAATGCCGACTTTCGAATGTATAAAAAGCAAAGGAGTAGATGTAACTAAAAAGTATAGCGGCCAAGGTTTAAATTACCAAGACGTTATAGTTACTACTCTTGAGATTTTTTTTAGTAATTCGACTGACACGTTATCGCAATGGGAGTCTTATATTTCAACGTACAGAACCGCAGGAACAAGAACCGCTGCCATCACCATTGGAACTATAACATTTACCAATGCAAGAATAATTGATTTTCAAGCCACCTCATCTCCAGACGGAATGAACAATGGCTTAAGAGGGGTAATAACATTAAAAATAGAAGAAATAGTAAACGGAGATTTATCTAATTTAACTGGTGAACTTGCCGACTTCGGTATTCAATTAGCGATTAATGGAAAATATATAGAAGATATAGAAGAAACTTTTTCTTATACAGCTGGAGTAAATAATCAATACGATATAACTCACAGTGTAAGCGTTACGCCAAATGACGTTACGACTTCAAGTGTCACGGGACACACTTTAGCTATGACTGTAGCCAAAGCCATTGGAGATGGTTATTTGTCTTCGGGTTCTAATATTAGTTCTATTCAATCCACTTTAAGAGGTGCTGGAGTAATAGGAAGTATATCTACGTCAGAAAATAAAATAACTGGAGAAGCTACTTTTACTCGAAAAATAGCTACTTTATCTAACATAAATTCAGGAAATAGCGCCACTAGTGAGTATACCCATAATCTAGTTTTAGATAAAAATGGAATTATAAATATAAGTGAATCTGGTAAGATACTGGCTTTAAATAAAGATGCTTCGGGTCACACGAATCTGTCTAATGCTATTTCCGAATTACCAACGATTTTAACTGCGGCGGCATCAAGGTGTTCAACTATTTATACAAATTCTACATCTGCAATGGGAGTTACAGCGGGAACGCTAAACACCACAAAACCATTAGAAACAAGAAAAAATATAAATAAAATATCTCAGGAAGTTTCATATACGGTAACCTATACAGATGATCCAAATATAGGATCGTCATACACAACAGATCGAGAACTAATATTAAATCAAGATAATAATGGAATTACTGAAGTATCAGAACGAGCTAACATTATGATACACGGCACAAAAGGAAACTTATCTGTTACACCATCGTCAGCTTATTCCACGGAAACAGCGGGTTCGTTATCAAGAGCGCAAGGATTCCTTTCTCAAGCTGGCTTATCATCTAAAACTCTTTACGGTAAATCTTCAGAGGCTTCTTATAATCCAAATGGAAAAAATTTAAGCTATACAAAATCTTACACGACAGACAAAAATAGAGACCCTAGTTCGGGTATTAAAAAAATAAGTACAGTGGTTTCAGATAAGCCTCCCGTGAGGATGATAAATGAATATCCTATAGCGGGGTGGAAAATGCTGGCTCACGATCCACATAAAATATTAGGAAATGGAGGAGGTAGGCAAACTAAATTAGGAGAAAGAACGGTAACCGTTTCATGCGTCTTAGATAGATCAGTTTTAGGTGGTGGATTTTTATCTGCGCCAGCTAAACCAGCCTCTTTAACTTACGCAGCACAACAAGTAGAAGACGAACTTAAGGTAGTTTTTATTGATTTAGGTTTAGCGTCGAGAGACATAATCTTAACTGAATGTAGTTATTCAGTAGATTCTAAAAGAAATTTAACAGTATCTGCAACAGCAGTGTATCCACAGGAATTATAAATATGGCAGCAACAGTATCATACAACGGATCATCACCATGGGGAACTAATACTCCCTATGTGAACGTTAGTACTCAGCCTCTTAATTATGGAAATAAATGGGGAAATGTAACGAAGATAAGTATAGCTGGCAGTGCGGCAGAAAGTATTGTTGGCAATTTAGAAACCTTTAAAGACAATTTAATAACCACCTTCGCAACTAGCAAAGGAACTTTTTCCGTAAACGGTACAACATTTAGTAACGCTTACGTAGATTCTTTAAGTATTCCGAATCAAAGATTTAAAGGAAAATTAGATTATACAATTAATTTAACAAATTATGATTTTGATGGTACTGATATTTTAGACCCTTCTGAAGATGTCGTAGCAAACGTAGAAGAAAATCAAAAAGTTTCCATAACTCATACCGCTTCAGCTAGAGGATTAAATGGCGCAGCAGGATTTTCGGCAGCAAGAACATGGGTGCAAGCGAGATTAGCTATAACGCCAACTTGGCATTCGGCAATTACTACTACTAAAACGCCTGTATTACTAGAAGAAACAGAATCTATAGATAGAACTAAAAGCTCATATTCTGCTGTTAAAAAATATGTAGTAGATGAAATAGGTTATGATTCTGGTTCTGGAATATCTAAAAGATATAATGTATCTATAACCGATTCATTAAATGGTGATTTTCAAATAGTTGAAGTTATTGGCGAATTTTCTGGAGGAGCGAGCACATCGATGTCTACTATTCGAAGCGGCATGGGTTCAGCAGCATCGTTAAAAACGATTGGCGAAAGTTCTTCAGGCTTAACCTTGAATCCTACACCAACTGATCAAGCTATAGATGAAACTCCAAATGAGAAAAAGATAACATTAAAATGCGTATTTAATAACGACACATTATTTGGCTCTCAGGATTACTATTTTGATTACTCCGTATCAGTAAGCGAAGACATTGTTACGGGCGTAACGTCTGTTTCGGTAGATGGAGAATTAATAACCCGTGGGTCTATCGCTGAAAGAATTTCTTCAATTAATGCATTTTTGTCAGCAAACAGTCCTCCAACAAATTATTTACATGGTTTCTGTAATACCGCTTATAGCGATATAACTGGTGCTCCATACACTTTAAATACAACACCTAGTTCTATAAACGTGTCAAAAAATACAAATCGAGGCACTCTCAAACTTTCTGCTACATTTAGTGATGAAGATTCTATAACTGGGTATTCCGAAGCGGAATGGAACGTAGACGTTACTCCTTCTATCCCTTATATAAAATACGCACCTTCTGCCACGGAGAATGGTTACTGGTCGTTTCAAGACTTTGGCTTTTTGACAAGAGAGACGGTTGCATCGAATTGCAACTTGGTAGCCCATCAGGAAGTAATCGGTCACACTCAGTCGGATATAGACACCCAGAACAGCAATCTAACTAATTCCGTACACTCAGCTTTTCAGGGAGCAGGAACTCCTTATACGGTAAACGAAGGAAGATCAGAACAAGATACTGAAAATCTAGGAGGAAGCAAACAATTACAAAAAAGCTATGAATCTGGAAGCCCAATAATATCAATGTAAAATGAAAACAACGAGAGAAACATTAAGGATATCTTTAGAAAACGTCAGCCTTTCGCTCACTGACGCCGAAGTTTTATATAACTGGAGCAACCTTTCATCTTATACTAACTCTACCCCGACCACTTATATATTTAATAATTGCAAAACCTTGAGCGAAACTTTCATAGATGAATCTAGTCAATCCCAACCTTCTACAAGAGCGGTTCTCGGCATAAACAAGGGTACAACGAGTAATGCAATAAACAATACAGCGGGAGAAGGAACTTTTGCGGGAACAGATTTAATAAAGTTATCAAAAGACCAAGAGCTAGATGATTGGACTATATTAATTAATTTTGAGTATACAGGATGTCCGGCAGACGCCTCTAAAAGAAGAATTATTTTTCATAATTATTCAAGCACAACTAATACTGGTTTTAAAATAGGAATAAATGGAACTAAAAATTTATTTTTTGAGTATTACGATTCAACAGGAACTTTAGAAACTCATACTTTAGAAAAGGTGCTTTCAGAAAAAAATGCAATAGCGATAAGTAATGATAAAAATTCAAAAACCGCTAATATGTATTTATATAATCCTTTAGATTCTTCTAATACTTCTAAATCTATAGTCTTATCAAATAATATAGCAAAAGGAAATGAGTGGTATTTAGGAGGATTAAATTCTATTCCTAGTGCATCATCTTTTAATCAAATGTTCGTGGGCAAAATTTATGAATTTATATTACTTAATACTTCTACAGGAGAATCAGAAATAAAATCAATATTTGATTCTATGTTTTGTAGCGATATAACAGAAGATACTGTTGGTTCTACGACGGAAACTTATTACGTTCCGGCCAGCTTCACAAATCAACAAGTTCAAACTGGAACAACAATTACAGGATACACCTCTTCGCAGACAACTATCGTAGATGGTAATGGAGTCGCTCAAACTTTTTACGAAGAAACTCCAGTAACTGCTCCAGTTTACGAAAATAAAACTGTTTACACAAACTCTTCTACACCCTCTACGAGAACTGTGGATCAATTTATAGACGGAGTTAAAACTTTCGTTTTTTCTTATATCGAAAAATATGCTCCAACGTGTTTACTTTTAAAGTCTCCTGACGGAACTACCTCTTACGAATATCAAATTACAACCAATACTAAATACACCTCTGACTTGAATAATTCGGCAACTTTCAACGCTAGTGATGGCTCATTTACTTTGAAAGAGGATTACGGAAGTTCAAAAACTATAAATGTATTTATAAATGGATTATTTGTTGAATCTGGTGCTGATTATACTAGAAGCACAATAAATATTAAAAAATATACAGGCAAATACACAGAATCTGATACCTGTGTTTACGATATCGTAGAAAACGGAACCACTTATTTTGTGGATTTCACGGCAGCTGGAGACTTAACTCTTAATGGAAAAGCTGATCATGATGTTTTTTTAGATGGCAAAAGATTAAAATTTGGAACTGATTTTATTCATGTAGGTAGCGATTTAAAAATACTTTCATCTCAAGTACCAGCAGGAAGATTGGCTGTTATTTCTAGGCACGCTAACTTTTCTGAAGTGATAACAGGCACTATTACTACGTTTATTTGCCCTTCTGGAAAGTATTTGATAAGTGAATCTTTATGGTTAGATGGAATAAGGAAGAAAAACGCAGATTATCTATTAAATAACTCTTGTGATCTAGCAAATTCTACCACTATTATACCCCAAAAAAGTACAGTTATTTATGAAAATCAGTCAACTTATTATAATATATAATAAGCAGAGTTGTTTTTTTAAAAAAAATTAAAAAAGTGTAATTATCGAAGGAAAAAGGCGCAAATGGCAATAAAAACTCTAACAGGTGTGATATATGATAACGGTCCCAACGGTCAGGCTTTTGGGGGCGGAATATATAATATTAACGCCTCCTTCGGTGGCTCCACAGAGCCGACTAAAGTTGTCATGAATGTAGTTAGCGAAAATGGTCAATATCAAATAGATGACTCATTTTTAGATGCTACTCCTACAGGTGGACACCAAATAAAGGTTGGCGGCGTAACGCTTTATAATATGTATTTAACGAAATACGGATTTAATCAACAAGCGGGGCAAAGAACTTTAAATGTGGTATTTCAAGACGCTTCAATATGTTTAGATAAAATTTATGTTGGTTTAAACGTAAGACATGCTCCGGCTACTGCGGCAGGATCACGATCCTACACGTTTGATATACAATGCCAAGAATGTAACAGTTTAACTCCCAATATGTTGCAAACTACTGGTTCGGCTTCGAGGCAACATTTTTCATCGGCAGTTGGCACTACAGTGGGGCATCCTATGGCTGGTGGATATATATTAGTTGGGGAAGAGCAATGGAGTGATGGCGCTTGTGAAATTCCCCAAGTAGACTACAGCTTTTCTGAATTATTGGCTGAATTAAATAAATTTTCAATACCCTTGAGTACTAATTTAGGCGCTTTCGAAAGAAGTCCAACTTATAGAAAAAATCCAGTAGGAACTTTAAGAGAAGTCTTAAATGGTTGGGCTTCAGACTTTGCTTTTGAATTTTTTATGGACCCGTTTGAATCTGCTTTCAACTTGAAAGGAGTAGACCTTACTTCTCCAAGTACTACTTTAGATGCATTAAAATCAGCAATTAATAGTGGATTTAGCAGTAGTTCAGGGGCTGGTGAAATGGTAAGAAGCTATGAAGAAAGTAGAAGTTTAGAAGGAACCTATTCTCAAACGCCCATAGTTACAAGCTTAAAAAAAGGTGGTCAGTTTACAAGAAATCAAGTGGCTTTCGAAGAGGTAACCATAAAACCATTAAAGGTTACAGATGCAATAGGGTATGAAGGACACATGGGAAGAACAAATGATCAATTATATACTTCAATAGCTTTAGCTAAATACCAAACTGAAGCCAGACTCATTTGGTTAAGTTCCGTTGTGAGCGATGGAGGGATTAGTTCACCGGCTTGGCCAAGTCTAGGGTTTATACCTCACCCAACCAAAGGAGAAGTAACAGACGATGATGTAAAACAACAAATAGTTGACACTATGGGGGCAGGTTTCGGGGCGGCTGGCGATTCGGTAACTTGGTCGCACCCAATATGGAAAAATCCAAGCAATTATCATATGTATGTAGGTGTTTATAATGAGTCTTTCCAAAGATGGTGTGAATCATTCGATCAAGAGTTGGCGGACTTTATAGGAAAATACGGATATTTTTCAAAGGGAGGGTTAGTGAATCCTCCCGAATCGTTTAGGCGTTGTCCAGATGTTCAGCCTGTGGGTGGAGGACA
>CEUI01063979.1_pt1 | contig 18145 bp, 20 predicted proteins | sample 531411 | NCBI WGS metagenome assembly CEUI01 (sample SAMEA2622841, study PRJEB7988) | marine metagenome | isolation source: saline water (ENVO:00002010), including
CTTACCACGGTGTGCTCGACGGCGTCTGGAAGGGGACTCACCCCGACTTCCCTGGCGAGGTTGTCTTGGGTGAGTGGAAGACTGCAGCCCAGGTCAGCAACGAGTACATGCAGAGGCTTGAGATTGACTTTCAGGTCAGTGCCTACTGCTGGGCTTCGAGTCAGTTGTTTGGTTCACCTGTCAGGAAGGTGGTCTACCGGGTCATCAAGAAGCCAACGATCCGCCAGAAGAAAACAGAAGAGCTTGAGGAATATGTCGAGCGACTTCATGCGGACTATGCCGAGAGGCCAGACCACTACTTCTTCGACACGGTGGTGACGAGAACTACAGAGCAGCTTGAGGAATGGGCAGAGCAGGCGTGGGCTACGCATCGAAGGATCCTTGAGATCCAGAACGGAGCCACCGCAATCAGGAGCACGCAGTCCTGTCTCAACAGAGGACGGTGTCCCTACTTTGATTTGTGTGTTGGTGCGGTTGGTGAGAACGCGTACCGAAAGTTGGAAGTGAAACACCCTGAGCTAGGAGAAGAAGCATGAGCCTTATCCCCAAAGAACCCACACCTCCCAGCGCTCGAATGAGCGACTACACCTGGGACTTCTTCGGAGTCCCTGGCGTGGGGAAGACGACTCTGGCAAGCCAGTTCCCAGACCCTCTCTTCGTGGCGACCGAAGCTGGAACAGAAGCGATGTGGGCAGCGTCAGCGCCAGTCCGAGACTTCGAGGAGCTTCGAGCTGTCATTGATGAGCTGTCCAAGGGAGGTCACGGTTATAAGACGGTGATCCTCGACACCATCGACATCGCGTACAACCTCTGTGAGACCTACGTCTGTGAGCAGAACGGTTGGTCGGATGTGGCCGACGGCGACTGGGGTCGAGGGTGGAGGTCTCTGAACCGCAACTGGACGAACATGATCGCCAGCATTCGGAGCCTCCCGATGTGTACCGTCTTCATCGGACACGAGAGGAGCGAGCCGATCATGGAGAGGATTGGTTCTCGGGACGTTGACACTGGTCGGATGAGGGTCACGAGTGCGCTGCCGAAGGCTGCGAGGCAGACCCTCCACTCAGCAGTGGACTTCCTTATCCGCTGCGAGTTCACAGAGGACAACAAGAGAATCCTCCGTACTCAGCCAATGGAAGGGAAGAGAGAGCGAGTCGAAGCAAAGGCTCGCGGACACCTTGGGGCGATGCTCCCCGACACGCTGGACATGAGCTTTGAGGCTCTGTCGTCAGCCTTCAAAGAAACCTTTGGACAGAAGAGTGAGAAGAAGTGATGGGAATCAAGGACCTTTTTGACAACACCCCTGCAGCAGAAACCAATGGGAATGGAGCAACGAAGAAGGAAATGGACACTGTCCCCGATGGCGTTTACCAGGCTGAGGTCACGGACTTCAGCGTCTTCGCAAGCAGGGCCGGCGACTACTACGTCCGGTGGTGGTTTGAGGTGACGACCGGGCCTGCGTCTGGAGCACAGCTCCGACGGTTCACCTCTGTCACCGACCGAAGCGTGGGTGTCATCAAGTCCACCGTGAAGAAGGTGGCTGGTGATGTGCCTAAGTGGTCTGACCTCTTCGAGGACGGTCGCACCGGACGGATCTACGACGACATCGTGGGCAAGAATGTTGAGATCGTTCAGCGGACGAACAAGAAGAACAACAAGAGCTACATCAACATCTACGTCAACAAGCTGATCGACCCACCTGCCAACAACGAGGCGGGTGAGGAAGTGGATGTTAACGACCTGTTCTAACTAGGGAGGACCACTCCGTTTAAGCCCCGTACTTCTGAGGTCCTCCCGTTCATGTTTCAGAAATCAGTGGCTATGCCTGCCGGTGGAGGAGAACGGAGCCCTGCTTAGAAGGGTCTCAAACCGGCACACTATCCTTAGCAAAGCTTTGAGAAGAACAACCCACAACACGGAGAAGAATGATGCGCTACGAAGATATGGATTGTGGTATCCGCGTGGATACCCCCAAAGGTCCCGGTGTCGTCCGCTCTTATGACGCCAAGGTCCCTGAACTGCGAGCCATGTTCGCGGGTCTGGGTTCTACCGCAGTCCCCAACCCTTTGAAGGCGGTTGTGGAACTCGACACCGGTAGCATCGTGAAGGTGGCTATTCAGCGCCTCGCCAAGCTGTAGGGTGGCTTGAATACTTACCACCTCAGGGAGGAAGGCTGTTGTCTGGGTTGCTTGCGATGAGCCCCCCAGATCGCCACACAAGGCGATCAAGCAGTGCCCTCTGTGTGGTGGATCGGGAGAGGTAAGAGACCCCTAACCGGAGTAAGACATGCCTTACAACAACGAGGCCCCATTCGTGGCCGGCTCAGAGACTTCAAAGGAAGCAGCTAAAAGCATCGACGCAGGAACAATCAGGTCACGGGTTCACAAGCTCATCGAGGACATGGGCTGCCTGGGGGCCACAGACGAGGAGCTTGAGAAGAAGCTAGGCATGCGGCACCAGACCGTCAGCGCACGGCGCAGAGAGCTTGTCCTTATGGGCAAGGCAAAAGACTCAGGAGTAAAGCGCCGCACTGGGTCTGGAAGGAAGGCCGTCGTCTGGATTTCGTGCGACGAGCCCCCTCAGGGGCCGCACAAGGCCGTCAAGGCATGCCCCCTATGTGGAGGCTCAGGGAAGCTCAGAGAGCCCTATCCTGGCGGCGTAGAGCAGCCCTCTCTGTTTGATTGGGGGGACGGAGACATGAGGAGAAAGCCATGAACGTTGATTACATGCGAGGAATTGAGGACGGAATCCCAAAGCAGACGATGGACGGGCTCAAGTCCTACATCGAGGAGAGGCGCAACCCTGGCGGCTTTCTTACGAGCGTCCTTGAGAACAACCTCATCAACGCTGTGTGCAGGGCCGACAGGAAGAACACAGAGGCTCTCAGGACAATCGTCCAGTGGGTCTACAACTGTGCTCCTGGCAGGTGCTGGGGCAGCAAGGACAAGGTTGAGGCGTGGCTCAAGAGGGAGGCCGCATGACAGACAACAACTACGCGGCCCTGGTGTTGAGGTCTCTAGGCAATCAAGCCAGGGACAAAGTCCATCCCGTGCTGGCTTACTGTGGAACGTGTGGACACAAGACCTACTACGTTCCAGACGCCTGTCCTTCGTGCGGCAGCCGATACATCAAGAGGCGAAAGCAGAAGTGACCGACCACAGGCACCGCTTCGGACCGTGGAAGCTCCATAGGCCAGGCAAGTATCCAGAGCTGTCAGACAAGGAGTACCCGAGAGCAACCAACTTCCCGCCATTCTGGGTTCAGAAGTGCGAGTGCGGATGGGAGCACTGGTACAGGAGCATGTCGAGGCCAAGGGCTTCGATGCGATTCAGGGAAATGTTCAGAGCGAGGGTTATGTAAGCGAAGAGCGCCAGGGAGGAGGTATCTCTGGCGCTCTTCTACCCGCAGGGGAAAGGGGGGTATTCCTACGGGGTGGCGAAGATGTCCACGTCAAGGTCTGTCGGTGACCCGGTCCCGTCGTTTGCCTGGGAGGCTGCAATGGAGATCTCAGTGTCGAACGGGATCCCCTTGTCGATGTAGATGGTCATGTCGGTAGACGCCTGGATGCGAATCAAGCATTCCTGTGTGTCCCAGGTGGGGGTTGCACCATCAAACACATCCCAAAAAGCGACGTACCGATCGCCAGCATCTCCATTGGAAATGTGGAGCGTGTAGATAGACGCTGGGGCTCCAATGCAATTCCTTGAGCCAACGTTGTCAACGTCGAGACCTTTGAACAGGTAGCTCTGTAGGTCTGTTCTGAACGGCGACGATGTGTAGGTGGGCATCTATGGGGTCTCCATCATTAGCTGAGCTGTAATCGTCCCAGCCGGGAAGCTCTTCGCCGACACCGTGGCCCCGCTCGTGACGCCGACCCAGGTCTGGTTCATCGCCATCCCAGGAGAGAAGGTGTACTGGATCTTCGTGGATGCCGGTGCCTTGATTGTGATCTCAGGACGGACAGTTCCCACGCCACCTCCACCAGAGGGGTCTGCCTCCCAGATCTTCAAATAGCTAGCCGTACTGTTCGTTGTGTTGTCGATCTGAATCGCAGAGATACGACGAGCAGAAGTAATCACCTCCTGCGCGGTAACGAAAGCAGGGGAGCCATCGCTCTGAGTGAAAGTAAAAAGCTCTGAGCCAACAGGGGCCAGAAGACTTGTCTTGGTTACAGCCACAGTTACCTCGCACTCAAGAGAATTGCCAAAATAGTAGCAGCAGCAACGCCACCACCGACACCGGCACCAAGGAAGGCTACTTCGATCTGCCTCCTTCTCGCCATCTTTAAAAGCTCTGCGATCTCCTCGCTCTCCTTCTGGTGACGCTCAGCAGAGCGGACAGAATAATCCTGCCAAAGCTCAAGCTGGTTCCTCACTAGCGGGTATCGCTCCCGAGCTTCCCGAGATACCACCCACACAGAAGGAGCAATAGAGACACTACGACATCGAACAAGCCCATCCTCACCGACCGCAGGATGACGATCACCAGGCTCGATGGTGTCAATCACCCCACCCAACTGATTCCAGGGAGCTTCATCCCACGAGCTGGAAAGGTCGTTAAAGGTGAACCGCCCACAGTCCAGGCCAGCCTGCCAGGCCGGCGTAGTCAGAGTAGGAGCCTCGATTGGCTGCGGAGGTTCGATTGGATTGCTTCTCACATACTGGAGAGGGCCACACCCGGCACAAAGCAAGAGAAGGACGAGTAGTCTCATGCCTTGAGCCGGGTCCTCTTTGGCTTAGTCAGAGCCTCCTGCTCTTCCTCAGCCCCCTCGTGGACAGCCTCCTCCTTCTTAACCTCTTCAGCAGCAGCAGCCTCTGTCTCTTCAGCGTCCTCTGCTGCCTCCCCTCGACCCTTCCTCAGGCTCTGTGCCGTCTGGCGGATCTTCACATTCCTCTTGTGCTCCTTGCTCGCAACGAAGAAGAGCACAAGCGTAGTCACCAGGGCAGCAGCAGCACCCGCCACACCAACAGCGGCAGCACGGAACTTCTCACTCTTGACTGCGAACACAACCGCAGCGACGAAGACCGCAAGAGAAATGATGAGAATAGAGAGCCCTTGCCCAGTCATTTGCTTACCGATCCACCAGAGACGATCTTCTTAATCCGCTCAGGCAAAGCCTTAGCCACTGCATGGTGAATGGCTGGAGCCATCGAACCACTGATCGCTCCGATAAGAACTCCCCACCAGGCTTGAGTGAACCACTCAGGCCAAAGAGGGAGCATCCCCAGGAGAGAGCCAACGACGATGCACATCGTCCTAGTAAGCCAGCGGAGAAACTCCTCCTGCCTGCCGCTCAACCGCTTGACACCCCTCTTCGCAATCATGCGAATGCCAGGCTTCACGATGTGACCGATGAGAGCGTAGGTGGCAAGAGCAATCCCACCACCCCTTACTGCAAGCTCAATGTAGTCCTCGACGCTCATAGCCCCCCTCCAATCATGTCCCAGACAAGAAGAGCGCTAAGGACAATCAAGCCAACAACAATCGCAGCCCCAGTACCGCGAGCGATCTTCGTTCCAGGGCTCATGCCAAACCCAGGTAAGCCTTGCTCAGTAGAGCTGAATACTTCTCTACATTCCCTGGGCCGTTGTAGTAGCGAGCCAGGTTCTCCCAGTCCTTTGTCTTAGCCGCAGCCAAAGCACGAGGAGAAGCCTCAAACCACTTCACAAACAACTCGTAAGAGACACCCTCTGGGTCTGAGTAGAAGTGATCTGCCGCGCTGTTAGCTGAGCCGTAAAGGTCTAGAAGGTGCTGACCCATGACCTGATACAGGCCCCAGCTTGTAGAGGCTACAGCGGCCTCTGGGTCCAGCAGAAACGCATACTCAAAGGCAGACCTGTTCGTCTCTGCCCTAGTGACGCTGAAACCCTTAGGCCCCTTAGTGAAAGGAACAGACTGCTCTAGGTCTGGCCTCTTCCTCAAGAAGACATGCGGCTCAAAGCGGATCGCATCTGCTTTGCCGGCAGACTCAACCTTCTCAATCGTCTGGACAACACGGACCGGAATGCCGAGAGCTTCTGCGGCATCCTCCTGGGCCTTGGTGGGCTCTTCACTATGAGACCAGCCCTCTTCCTTGGCCTTGCTGAGGGTCTTCGCACCAGCGATACCGTCAGAGACCAGTCCACGCGACCCCTGGTAGAGCTTGATAGCTTCATGAGTCTTAGGCCCTGCGATGCCGTCAGCGATGCCGTGAAGGAACTCCTTTACGATAAGGAATTCCTGAAAGGACTTTACGTGCGCCCCTTGTGAGCCTCGCTTGATGACCATCGGTTACTCAGCGGCACTGAGCACCAGTCGCCTGGCAGATGGCAGCAAGGCTCGCGCTCTGAGACTTCAGCTCGTCTCGCATTTCTCGCTGCTCTTCAACGATGATGTCGAGCCTGGTCTTCGTAACTGGGTGAGCCTCAAGGGCAACGTGCTCTTCGACTTCAACCTCGATCTCAGCGACCTTCTCGGTAAGGGAGGCAGAGGTAGCACCCACCATCGAATAGAAGCCGCCGGCTCCGAAGATAACCGGCACAGCCCAGAGGAGGACCTTGAGGGTCTGTTCCTTGTTCATACCGGGACTTCCTTGTGGGCGACGAGGTTCTTGTCCGCGTCGTAGAAGTAGCAACGTACGACACCGGGGATGGTGTCTCCGTCGGTGCCGATGTACGTGTAATCGTCTGGGCTCAGGCCCAGCTCTGCGATGGCGGTCTCGATTGCTTCACGGGTCTGGTCTGGTGTGCTGCTCATCGAAGCCTCAAATATCGGACCTTGTGGACCGTCGTCATGAACGCAAGAGCGCTCGGCGTTGCCGCAGCGACCTCCAGGCGAGCGTTGGCGTAGGTCGGATCGCTGATGCCATCGTTGTCAACCGCACCCTCCGTGTCCTTGATCACCGCACTAGCGTCGACACCGTTAAACCCTCCAGACACGCTGAGCGGTGCGCCTGGCTCCGGGAAGCTGCCGGTCCATTCGCCAATCCGTCCTCGCGGGTTGGCGAGGTTGTTGCCAACAATAATCTCAAAGAAGTCCGGATTGCTGGTGAGGCTGTACTGGGCCTGGTTCGATGTTTTGCGATTCACGCCCGCAAAGGTAGACCCAGCATGGCTGACGAACGCCCAAAGATACTTGTCGTATGAGCTGCTTGTGTGCTTGTCGAGAATGATCCCGAACCTGCGGTAGTTATCAGTCAGGGGGTCATCGTCAGCCGTGATATACGCCTGCATGCAGACGATGTCTTCGAAGTAGTTGTAGGCTGGGCCGCCCGATGCCTCGACTGCGGTAGCGATGAAGGGACCGACCCGAGGGCCTCGACAAGTGGAGCCCCAGAAGTCGCTGGAGCCGTCCACTGGTCGGATCTGCAAGCCGTTGGCGTTGATCTCAAAGACGGTGGTGTTCGTGTTCAGGTTGTTTCCGTCGGCATACGCGGTCCAGTCGAGGCCGTCGAGGGTCTCGGTGTGAGAAGACGCTGCGACACAGAAGTCCTTTGCACCGTTGGCTGCGAAATACTCAGCGAAGTCGATCTCGTACTCAGTGACCCACTTAACGCCTGTATATTCTGGCGCTCCTCCACCCTCAGGAGGGGGGAACTCTCTGGTTACGCCAGATCCTCCTGGGAAGACAGTGCCCATCAGTCAGTCGCCTTGATGAAGAAGCGGACCCAGTAGTCCTTCGTTCCACCCCCAGCACCAGAGGTGGTGAGGGTGTACGTGGCAGCCTCAAAAAGAGGAATCGGGGAGATGGTGTCAGAGCCAGAAGTCCCAGCGGCAAGACTGATGTCCACCTCGTACAGGAGGTTTGTCTTTGCGGCCTCAGAGTAGACCTTCACTTTTGCAGCGTGACCCGCCCCGTTGGACGCGCTTGTAGTGACAACAAGCCCTCTAAGTTCTCCGCTTGTGATGGCTACGCCACTGCAATTGATCGTCTTGTCTGCGCTGGTGGTTGCATCAGCAATCGCTCCGAGGGCCTCTCGGTCAACTGGGGTCCAAATAGCCATACCTTCTCCTACACCCCTTCTAGCGAACAAATTGCCTTGCAGCTAGCTGGTTTTGAATCTTCCCAAAGGGAAACTATCACACTATCCATCGTCTTCTTCGGCAAGCGGAGCCCCTGGCTCTTCGCTGAGCTTCTTTCTGAGGTACCTTCGTTGACCGACTGCCATTGGGTATTCCTTCTGGATCATGTCGAGCATCTCTTCTTCCATATCCCTTGAAGCTCGATACGCCTGATAGTCCCAATCAATCGCAGTCTCTCTCCACCCGAAGTTGAACATCATGAACTTCTCGAAGTCAGACGCCCTGGCGTCCTCAAGCTCCTCTGCTGTAAGAGCGGACTCCATCGCATAACCATTAAATGTGTCTGCGGCGATGGTCATGTACTGGTTCATCCACCTGTACCCAGGGAGCTTCTGTCCCAGATAGAAGATGACTGGACTAGTAGACTTCCTTACCTCTCTAGTGCGGCCTGTCTTTACTCCGTCCTTGTAAATGGGGACGTAGTAGTTGGGCTCTTCTGGATAACCAAAGACCATCTTCAGAAGAGGGGGGGCGTGCTTGAGCTGATTGATGTTGTTAAGCTCATCAATTGGCTTCCCGTAGTAGAAGCTCCTGCCTCCACCAAAGGTCATCTCAAAGAAGGACAAGATCGCGGGGTGAACCCTGGTCGCAAGCCCCTGCATCGGGTAGCCCTCTTTGCGCCTAGTGAGCACCTCAAGCATCGGCTCGTGAGGAAGGCCAGATAGGGCGATCACCTTCGCTACACCACTCTTTACGACGACCTTGTACCTGTAGTGCTCGGGAAGAGAGGCAAGCTCATCCTCATCAAACTGCATCTGGTAAAGACCATTCGTGATTGACGACATGGTCCTGACTGCGCGGGGACGATTGCGAAGGAAGTCAAGCTGGTACTTCATGTTCCCAGCTTCCCAGGTGTAGAAGAAGAAGAAGCGCCTGAAGATGTTCTTCTCAATCGGCGTCAAGTCTGAGTAGTCACGAAGAGACGCATTGACTCGAATCAGAGCCTCTTCTGGGGGGACTCCGTTCCTAATCAACCCAACCGCCATAGACAATCTCGCCTGAGACTCAGCGGATCGGTTAAGACCACTCATCATCTGGATGTAGTCGCCAATGGACTTCTTCCCGATGTGAGCGCCGATAGCTGCTCCGATGGGACCGGCTGCCGAACCAATGACTCCACCGACAATGGCCCCCGTTGCCTCGTTTGCCACCTTTGGGATGCCCTCTGCTGGAGCTTTCTTGATCTCCTCTACAGAGTCCTTCACGAAGGTCTTGTAAGAAGAGCCTCCACGAACAGCCTTAACCCCAGACCACCTCTTGCCAACAGCTAGGCCAGCAGCGCCGCCAGCAAAGAAGAGAGGCGCTCCCATCCCAAGGAAAGACCCAAGGGCAAGGCCAGTGACAGCGCCAGCCCCGGTGGACAGGACCTGCTTGGCTGTCGCCTCTGAGGTCTGGACTTCCTTCATCACAGCCCCAACGCTGTCCTGAGAGAAGTCTGTAGACAGGGCCTCATCAAAGAATCCGCGCTCGGAGAAGAAGCGTCGCCATTCAGCAACAGTCAGCTCCTCGTCTCCGATCTTGACAATGGAGTCGAGAGCCTCGTCGCCCCAGCTACCCCAGATCCTGGCTGCGGCAAACTGGTTGCGAGGGTCAACAGCGCCGAGGCCGATCTCCTGAACGAGGGAGATCGTATTGCCAACGATGTTCCGACCGATGTGAGCCAAGGCAACAATAGTAGCCTGAGTCTTCATCCAAGCCTGGATGCTGTCCCACCACTCAGCTCCGAGAGACTTCTTCGCAAAGGCAGCGTCAGAGGAGTTCCGCCAGTTCAGGTACTCCTTAACCTGAATCGGAACATACGGGACCTTCAGGTCTGGACTGCTCATGGCTCGGATGATGTCGTCGTCAACGTCGCCAACCTCTGCTCGGACAAGGTCTCTCACCTCGTCAAGCGTCGCCCCCTGGAGGACTCGCTCCTTCAACACCTTCGCGAGACCCTGAAGACCCTTAGGGAGCATCTTCTTCAGCACCGACTGAAGGTGCTCCACCTCGCCAAGGGGAACGAAGCCAAGCTCTGCAGCGGCGCGAGCCCTCTCCGCAGGCGGAAGCTCAGAAATCAACCTGCCCTGAGGGAACAAGTCCAGAATCGTCTCGATGAACCTGGCGTCAGCAACAGCCTCGCTTGCACGCCTGTGGTAGTACTCCATCACCACAATTGGATCGGATTCAAACAGGGCGTCGTATTCAGCAAGCAGTGGGCCTTGCTTCATCTCAGCGACAAGCTCGTCGTAAGAAGACCCAGTTGCGTCTAGGTACTCTCGAAAGGCCGCTTTGCCTCTTGCCGCAGCCTCAGCCGCTTCAGGGCCATAGCCTCCTGTCTTAGCGACGTGCTCTACAAGCCTCTTGGCATCGACTTCCTTGTACCTGTCGTTGATGTCATCAACGAGACCGGAGAGCTTTCTGTTCTCTGAGAAGTAAGACTTCAGAGCCCTGCCGATCCTCTCTCCGCCAGACCCCTTAAACGCAGCATTCCTCTTGATTGCAGACTGAGACAGCATGTGAGGGAAGTAAGCGCCAACGTCTACACGGGCAAAGAAAGCAACTTCATCGAAGTCCTTGTCGATAGCACCAGCCTTCTTCAGGGAAGCAAGGTGGTCATCGAAGAACTTCTTCATGAGCCTGGCAACGCCAATGACTTGCTGGAACTCTTCAGGATCTCCTAGAAGTCGGAGCTGCTCTCTGTAGCCACGAATCACTTCACGCTGCTCAAGAAGAACCTTCTCGGTGACATCTTCGCCCATTCGAGCAAGACGAGACTCAGCGGAAGCGATCTTCTTCTCAATCCCCTCGATGTGCCTACGGACTCCATCCGGTGTAGCGAAGGGAATGTTGAGGACAAGGTTCCCTATCCTGGGGTCCTTGACGAGCTTAGACACACGGGCCTTCTGGTCACCCGTGAGAGAGCCAATGAACCGGAGAGTGTCTGCGTCTCGGAGGGCCTCAAGTCTCGCCCTGAAGAGGGCCCCCTCAGCCTCTAGGATGTTGTAGCTAGAGTCCAGTCTGCTCTCAAGCTCTCGGAGAGCGTCGTCTGGGTGCCGGAAGTCATCCTCTCTTTCTCTCAAAGTTTTGAGAAAGTCATCGACTTCTTCTTTGAGAGCTTTCGAGAACGCATCCTTCTCTTCGGTTGGCATCCTCTTCTTCTTCGCTCTTCTGGTGTCTAGATCAGCAAGAGCCCTGCCAAGGTCAGTCTCATCGAACTCGTCTCCAACCTTCGCGAGGCGCTCCCTGATGCCAGCGATGTCCTTCCTCAGAAGGGCGGCTCTCAGAGCTGGGTTCTTTTCCTTCCTAGCCCTGTTAATGGCCTTGCGAAGAAGGATGTCCGCAGACAAATCCTTTGATGCCGGAAGGCTAACTGTCTTCCTGCTCCCGAAGAGGGCGTCAGAAAGGAGAGCGATGGCCTTTTCAAGATCCTTCTCGTCTGCCTCAGATACAACGCCTCTCTTTACAAGCCTGTCGTAGAGGCCAAGAATTGCCTGCCTTGATTCTTCTCGGATCTCTGCTGCTCTCGTTGCGACCTGAGCAGTGATGCTAGCCATCCTGTTCTTGTAGTGAATCTGGAGAGACTCCAAGATCTCCCGACCAGGCGAGCCAACGGGGTGAACAAGGTCCTCTTTCGGCTTCTTCGGGGTGAAGATTGTCTTCACCATGTCGCTTGAAGCTGCCTCGAATGCCCGTTCGTAAGCAGCCTTCGCAGCATCTGTAGCCGCAGAGCTAGCCCCAGTGATCAACTGGTCAATGGTCGCGATCTCGTAGTCTCTCCTAAGAGAGGCAAGCTTCGTGAGCTTTGCGCTAACCCCCTTCGGAAGCCCGAGGGCGCGGGTGCTCTTAGCCCCAACAAGCGTTGCGTCAATCGCATAACGCCGACCCGACGTATCAAGGACCGCCTCAAACAATGAGCTGAGAGGGATCTCCTTGCCACTCTTCCACGCAACAGACACTGACTCCACATACGCCTGGACCGCAGAAGCGTTAGAGACACCTCCTGAAGCAAGAGAGGACGTGAAGCTATCAAGGGTTTCCTTGTATGCGTTCAGATGGATGTCTCTTGCCTGAAGAAGCTCGTCCTCTGAAGCACCCTCAAGCCTAGCCAGAGCCTCATTGATCGCACTAGACTCAGTGGTTGGCTTGTCTTTCTTGGCCACAGCAGATAGCTGCTCGTCAATCTTGTTCAGCTCATCTGAGATCCGCCCAAGCTCAGCCTCGAAGTCTTGTCCGATCTTCCCAACAGCAAGCTCAGTCTGATGGCGAAGCCGGCTCTCAACAGAAGCCCTGGTGGCTGCGTCGAGGAAGTCAGCCTTCTGGCGGAGAGAGTCAAGGAAAAGAAGCTTCTCCCCCCTAGTCGCTAGCTGAGCCTCAACGGCAGCCAGGTTCTCCAAGACAGCACCAGACTGATCCACATACCGATCAAGAAGATCGTCAAAGGCATCTACGTCAATGCGAGCAGCCGTCTCCACCACAGCAGGCTCAAGACGACGAAGCTCTGCAATCGCAGCCCTCGCTGCGCTGACATCCTCATCAGATAGCTTGGTAACAGCGCCAAGCCTCTGGACTTGAACCTCGTCGCCAAGGCTCGACAGAGTAGACACAAGCTCTCTGAGCCTCTCGATAGAGGCGAGCCTAAGGAGGTCGTCCGCCGTAGCCATCGAGTTGTCTGCGTTAGCCCAGCCAAGCTCATAGGCCTGCCTGGCAACCCTCAAGATCTGTGGACTATCACCAGCAATCGCTTCGAGCTTCGCCTTAAACCTAGGCCACTCAGACCGAAGCATCGCCTGGTTTGTCAGACGCTGACGCTCCTCAGCGACCATCCTGTGGTGCATGGAAGGATGAAGGAGAAGCTCTCTCTTTATTGGAGACCAGTCACCAGCAGCGTCCTGGGTCGCATACGCAGCAGGCTTTGTCCTAAGACCCCCAACACCAGATGCGCTCCGACGAACACGGTCAAGCTGGGGGAACCTCTTAGCGATTGCGTAAGACAATGCGAACGTAACCGGCTCGATGTTCTTAACCAGATTCCCAGCCTTGATAGCCATCGCTTCTCTGGACTTGCCAGAGATACCCTTAGCCAGGACAGACGCAGCCTTGCCAGCAGCCGTGTAAAGAGTCGGCCCGATGTCGTCCAGAATGATCGAGTCAACAGCCTTGCTGGAGAGGCTTCTGAATCTGTCCTTCCCAAGCGTCTTCTCCAGAACGCCAGTGCCTGGATAGTAAGAAGCAACAGCAGCCTCCCTACCGTAGAGGCCAGCACGGGCATTCTCATAAACCTTCGCGTCGCCAACGCTCATGAAGACAGGACCCGTTGACTCGATCTTCCCGCCAGACTTCTTCAAGCCAAGGCTCACCAGAACCTGACCACTCTCCTCAGCCTGCCTCGCTGCGTCAGACCAGAAAGAGTTCACCCTGTTTAGTTGGGTGAGGAAGTCCCCTTCGGAAAACATCTCACGGACAAGGGCTTGAGCATCAGAAAGCTCCTCGACTATCCTCCCGCCAACGAGGGTCTTGACACCAGCCTTAAAGGCAAGGTCCACAGCGTTCTGGATCTCTTTAGCGGCGACCTGAGAAGCCCTAAGGTCTAGCCCACCGAAGAGGGCTTCAGTGCTAACACGAGACTCACCCTTGAGTTCCCTGATCGCGTTGTACGCATCGTCAAACTGAGACGAAAGCTCATCCCTCTTAGCAATCTCAACAGAGACCTCTTCGGACAGCCTGCCAAGAGCCTCAGGCGACAAGTCGTCTGCAACCCTCGTGCTGTTCGTCAGGTTGTCGATCTGCTTCTCAACAGACGACATCTCCTCAGAGATAAGACGAAGACGACCAACCTCTTCAGGGACAGCACCTAGGCCCTCAACGGACTTCTCAAGGTCATCAACCAAGATGCGCCTTGCCTGACCCCTTGCCTGAGACTCAAGGATGTTCGTGTATGCCCTCCCAGCCTGGGTGAGCTTTATCCCACTGCTCTCAGCAAGAGCAGATGCCTTCGTCCCCTTCGCAGCACGGAACGGGAGACCAACCAGATTCAAAGGGCTGACGAGGATATGGCCAAACAAGTTGAGTCCCAACTCTCCGTACTTAGCCTTTCCAATCAGCTCCTTTTCTTTTGCGTCCCAGTCTTCTCTTGCTTCGAGGATCTGCTCTGCTTCGTACCTGCTGTCAGGGCTTCCCCACGTAGATGCCCAGAGAGACAAGTCTCTAATCGCATCGCTGCCCTCAGCAAGCTCACCCTTTGATGTTTCCCAGTTCGTCTTGAGCATCTCAAGCTTTGTCTTGAGAGACGGCCCTTCCTCCCCCGCCAGGTAAGCCGCAGCTTCGGTCTCCTGAATGTCTCTAAGGGTCTTGATCGCCATCCGAGCTTGACGGTCACCAAGAAGGTCAATCCCAGCAAAGAGCTTCATCAGACCTTCTGGCTCTGGCTCACCCTCTTCGGAGAAGCCAAGTGCTTCTGCTCGGTCTGGATCCCATTCCCTGATGAACTCACCAAGGATCTCAACCCTCTTGCCAACGTCTCTAGACCTACTCCAACGAGCAGAGGCCACCCTGAGGCGTGCGTTAAGCTCCCCCTTGCTCAGCCTCCCAGGGTCATCCTCAAGCTCCTGTGGGGCAGACGTAGGCAGCCTGTCTGGGATGCCTACAAGCTTTCCTCCTGAGAACTCAAGGCCAGGGATCGCAGGACCCTTAACGCCGAAGCCAGGGAAAGAATCAAAGGTCGGCTCAGAGGGACCAAGTCCGCCAGGGTCAACCCAGACAGAACCACCCGCGCCCTCCGGCACTACCGGATCGGTGTCCGAAAGGCCATCTGGGGGGAGGAGGGGTGCCGCTGAATCTACAAGAGAAGAGCTGGCCTCATCCGGATCTACCCATACTGAGTTGGCTTGATCTGACATTTATTTTGGGAGGGCTCGCGCACTGGCATAACCGTGCGCTCTCTGGAGAGCGTCAAAGCTCTCCATTTTGCTCCTAAGGTCCTTCGCATTCGCGGACCAGTTCTGCCCAGAAATGGGACTTCCGATAAGGGAGCTGAGTTCTTTGTACTGAGCCTGAAGAGTCTCAAGCTCTCTGATGTACCCATCAAGCTTGCTAGCGATGTCCTTCTGAGCACTGAAGTCATTGTCTGTCTGAGCTTGAGCAAGGCTAATCCTGAGCCCAGATACAGCAGACTCAATCTCGCGCCTCTTGTCAGCAATCACAGGCATATAGGCAGCCCTATGCCTGTTGTAGTCCTCAACGCCCGCAGCCCCAAGCGTGCTCTCGGCCTCCGGGCTAAGGGGAGGCACGAATTCAGTAGGGGTATCCACTGGCGCGCCAGACCCAACAAGCTCACTAACAAGCATGTCAGCGTAAGCCTCAGCATCGGCACCAGTTATGCCCATGCGATCAAGATCCTTGATCACGGCAGCCTTGTACTCACCGATAGAGGCTTCTCGATCTGAACTCCCCTCAATGACCTCTCTAGGAGAGAAGCCAGAATGCCTACCACCAGTAGCCCTCCTGTCGAAGCCAAGCCTGAACCCAGACAGGATCTTATCCACGTCAACAGGATCCGAAATACCAGCAGACCTCCGCCAGGCCAGCAGCGCCTCCGTATAGACCTCAAACGCATTTGCTACTGCAGACTCAGCCATAGCTATGTCTCTCTCATTCCCGAGAGATCGGATATCAGCAAGCTTCTTTAGAGCGTCCCTCCAGTTGTCAGAGAGCTTCTCCTTCCTCATCCAAAGCCTCTGGTCGCCAAGGCCCTTGCCACCACCTGCGCCACTACCCCTGGTCTTGCGAGCCTTGGCCTCATCGGCAGCACGCTTCTGCTGTGCCTCAGTATATTTCCTAGCTCGCTCCATGAACTTGGCGACATCGTCTGGGTCTGAGTACGCAGAGACGACACCAGCAGCCACAGCCTTGGCGTGCTCTGGCTTCCACCCGTAACGAACAAGCTCGTCTGCGACGACCCCAGCCTGCTGCTGCTGCTGCTTGGAGGCAGCGGTAGCCCGCTCTTCAATGGCAGCCTTTCTGCGCTCCTCACCGATCTCAGAAGCCTTCTTCTCGGCACCACTGACAAACTCCCTGTACTCAGCGTAGAGACTTGGAAGCTCGTCAGCCCGAACAGGCCTTCCAGCAATAAGGTTGATCAGGTTGAAGTCACCGTTCTGAGCCTTTAGGACACCCTCTGCCACAGCGCGGAGAGAGGGCGTGTAGCCCACGTCTCTACCAAATCGCTGGAAAGGATTGATGTACCCAGCAGAGCTGGCGTCAAGCTCGTCAAGCTTCTTGTAGAGAGCTGCGATCTCTTTCTTCTTGTCCCCGAGACTATCTTCCACCTGAGCAAGGACACCGCGAGGGGCGTCTTCTCTGGGGTCTGCCGCCTCACCTGGGGAAGCTTGCGTCGTTGACAGGTCCACCTGCTCACTTCGAGCGACAACCTCTTCAACAGCCCTATCAAGGGGAGCTGCAACTGCCTCGCGAGGAGCATCAGAAGGCATCGGTGGAGCGGCTTCAGGCTCACGCACAGCCACCGCATCCGAACCATCAAGGATAGACGCAACGTACTCTGGAGTGATCTCTCTAGTCTCTGGCAGGTTTGACCAACCAAGCTTTCCGGTAAGAGCCTCCTCCAGCCGAGCCGAGTCATTGCGGCGAGCCTGAATGTACTCCGGGGTAATCTCTCTCGTCTCTGGCAAGCGATCCCAACCAAGCTTTCCAGAAAGAGCAGCCTCCAGAAGGTCAAACTCCTCAACAGGAGGAGCCTCAAGGAGCGCAGCCAACTCGTTTCTTCGGACCGTTTCGGGGGTCTCTAGCTTTGCATCGAAAAGACCCACAGCTCTCTGAAGATCTTCCCTGCCACGCTCAGCCTCCCTAAGGGCTTCCCGAGTTGAGGCTATGTCAGCCTCTCTCTGGAGACTCTGAGCCTCAGCCGCTTCAGCCAGAGTTACTGGATAGGCAACGCCAGCAGCAGAGCCAGAAGACCTTCGCCTAGAACCACCCCCTGCACCCAGAGAGCCAGACACCGAAGGGCCATAACCCTCAGCCGCCACAGCCGCCTCACTTGGGAACTGAGCTGCCCTAGCAAGCCTACGAGCCTCCCTGCGATCCTTTGCCGCAGAGGCCACGCTGTATGCTTTCCTGAAAGCGTCTACTGCCGAGTTAACCCCACCAAGTGCAGCCTCAAACTCGCCACGGGCTCGGTAGCCTCCGTAGTCGTACCTGGGATCTTGTCTGTCGTTTGCCATCGGGAATCCCTACTAGGTGTACTCAAATCCAGTCTTACGACGACGACCGCTGCTAGGGAATAGCTGGCCAAGAGCGCTCTCAGTTGTACCAACAGATGCAGGGGAGCCGGTTGTGTCAGCAATCCGAGAAGACCACTTCGGAAGAGTCACAGGGGCAAGGTCGCCACGGATGTCTTCAAGACGCTCCCTGTACTTCTCAGTCTCCACAGACCCGCCAATCTTCAGAGGGGCACCGATGGCACTGAGAAACGCAGCAGCTATCCCCCCTGCCGCCCCACCAGAACTTCCAGTGTCCGTAGCTGCACCCGTCATGCTCCTCCCCTGCTCTGCCCAGTTCGACGCGTTGGTCATCTGACCACCGAACCCACGCTCTGCCGCAGCAAGGAGGTTGCTCGCTGTAGAGCCACGGGCAGCAGACCCCTCAATGCCCTCAGCGATTCGCTTCTCTCCCCGAAGAAGGGCCTGCTCGGCTCCAACCCCACCGTAAGAGGCAAGCGCTGCAGGTAGGCGTGCCTGGAACTCAGACTGTCCCTCACCAAACCGAGTAGCCCCTCGCCTTGCAGCCTCAGAGGCAGCCCCCCTTCTCGCGCGCTCGATGCCAGAGACAATCCCCTCTCGGCCAGACTCCAAGCGAGCCATCTCCTGAGGTCGCTCAAAGAACTCCCAAACATCCGTAGATGTGTAGTCCCCAACTCCAAGCTTTTCCCGTCGCTTAGGGTCATGGACACCCATGCGGTTGACAAACTCTAGGTAGTTAAGGATGTCCTGCTTGTTCTTGACTTCCCAGGTGCCAGTGCGACTCGCTCCAACCCCAGCACCACCAAACGGATCCCGCCTAAACGGAAGTCCACCACCACCAGCACGCCTAGG
>CEUI01008282.1_pt1 | contig 18101 bp, 7 predicted proteins | sample 531411 | NCBI WGS metagenome assembly CEUI01 (sample SAMEA2622841, study PRJEB7988) | marine metagenome | isolation source: saline water (ENVO:00002010), including
AATTAGACGATAAAGTATGGGCAGTTTGTAAAGATAAATTATTATAAGTGGCCAAACAAGAGTTTAAAATATTAGAGTTTCATGGGGGGTCAAATAATAAGTTTGACCCAAGAGATATTGCTGATAATCAAAATGTTTTATCACGCCTATCAACTAGAAGTCCTGGAAGACTTATAACTGAGGGAAATGGAAAATCATTGTATGATAAGACGAATTTAAATGGTCATACAACCTCAGACATTACTGCATCTTCTGGAGGCTATGAGCAGGGATATGGACTTCATGCATTTTCTCATGACTATAATCTTGGAAGAACAGATATTATTCAAAATGGAACTGATTTTGCAAGTAATTGGGCTGATAGAGACGCAGGAGGAAATGATGATGGCTGGGATATTAATAGCGGAAGTTCTGGATTAGCAGCTTTTCAATATTCTGATGCTGAAGATGCTTCATTAATCAATACTCTTGGAGGGGGAGCAATAGATGCTGATGTAACCTATCAGTTGTGGTTTGATGTAGGTGCAGCATCGCTAAACCTTGCAATTGGAGGAGCTAATCAGGCTACGGGAAGCTCTCCAGATGAGACATATATATCTGCTGCAGATTATGATATTGGAACTCATATGGTTGAGTTTACTGCACCAACAGATAGAAGTCATTTATGGTTTACCGCAGACCAATCAGCTTGTGCAGGAGCAGGAACAATTGATAATGTATATTGCTTCAAAGCTTTTCAAGAAGCTGATGATGCCTTTAATGATTTAATAATTTTAAATGACGCTGCTGATATTGATATATATGACTTAGATACAACTACTTGGCATTCATCTAAGTTTTCTCTTGGCAGCAGAACAGCAACAGTTAAGCCTAATTATTATAATGTTGATGGAGGATTAAGGGTATGTGATTCAAATTTTGATGTTCAAAACACAAACTATACTCTTAATGGAGCAATATTAAAAGACCAAGCAAAACTTGTAACTACAAGCGGAACAATCGCTAAAGGTTCTATTATACAAATTGACCAAGAGGTTATGTATGTGACTACTGGTTCTTCTAGTGGAACAAGTATTGTAGTGATTAGAGGCTTTGCAAATACAAAAGCAACAACTCACTCAGATAATTCAATCATTTATTACGCTAATGTTCCTAAATATTTTGGACACATTAAAAAAGATAGATTATTTGAATGTTCTAACTCAACTTCTGTAAATGAATGGACTGAAGACATTCAGACTCCACAGCCTCCAAACAATATGAGAAAGGGTTATCCTTCATATTTAACATCTCCAACTAATGTAAGTTGGACAGAACAAAGCAAAGGAAAGCCATCTTTAACGGTTGTGAATGAAATAAATTATGGAACAGATGGGACTCCATCATCAGGATGGCATCCAAGAGAGGGAGAAAAAGTTGCGCTTGAATTTGCATCAGGAGGACTTAGCGTTGGAATAACTCGTATTGAATGCCCAGGTACAGGAATACCTATTACGAACCCTAGAGTTTATACAAGCAGTGCTCATGGATTTACTGAGGGGGACGAGATAGTTATAAGTGGAATGGTAGACCTTAGTGGAGACAACGAGAATATGTCAACTTATAATAATACTTGGACTGTAAGCTCAGTCGAAACCTCAACAACTTTTAGGATTGATAATGATGATGCTATTTTTTACATTGATGAACATGATGCCACAGCAGAGCAATATTATGCTGATATAACTGGTTCCTGGGTAGATTTAGAAGAAGCATCAACATCAATCCCAGGAGCTATTGAGGTCACTTTAGGTGAAGATGACATGCCATTTTTGAATAGTAGCGATGATGACTATGATAAATGGGCAGATACTGCATATATTGAAATTACAGGACAAACAGGACTGCCAGAGATAAATGGAATATATGAGGGGAAGAGAAGTAGCGCTGATAATAGCAAAGTTTACTTCTATCATGGGTCTCATGATAAGGTTGGAAATATTTCTGGAACAACTCAAGTTCGTCAATTGCTTGGCAAGGCATCAAGCGTAGCTGACCAAGAGCTGATTCCTCCTGATTTAAAAAGAAAATGGAATTTTGCAATGTCATTTACATATGATGGACCAGGGCAAGAAGTACAAGAGTCACTAATGACTATGGGGCATAAGCTAGAGGTTAAAACAAATTCAAGTAATAATACGACCAACCTAGTTGATAATGGCTCAGGAATAGCTGATGATGGCACGACCATTGCTGTTGATAGAGGAGATGATTTTTCAGCTGGAGACATTATACAGATTGATGTTGCTGGAGATAGTGCAAATTATGATAGTTATTATCACGAATATCATGAGCAATTAAGAGTAGATAGCAAAAACAGTAATGACTTGAGAGTTGGGGTTGGAGGCACAAACACAAAAGGAAGGGGTTATAATGGCACAACTGCACTTGCCATTACTGATAATTCTAAGATTTATAAAGTTCAAGAACTATCTCGAGATGTTACTGTTGATTGGACAGGAGAGAGAACAATACCTGAGTGTGTAATAAAATTTAGATATAAAAATGGAAACAATCATGGCACTTGGAATCCAAGAATTAATGGATTTAAAATATATATGAAAGATGTGACAAATGAATCTTCTTCTCCTGATTGGTTATTATTTTCAAGTGTTAATTTTGATAAAGGAACTTATCAAATATTTGCAGATACGGAAGATGAACGAATCCTCGCACAATCAAGTGATTATAGCAGTACAGGAAAATGTTCAACCATAAAAACAGAACTTAAGGGGAAGCCAATTTATACATATATAACAGAAAATAGATTTTCCCCAGAGACAATTATTGATGCCAAGTTCAACGTATCTGCTCTTGCTGGAAGAAGAGTATATATAGGGAACATAAGGCAAGGAGGCAGAAGTTATCCTGATAGAATGATAAAAAGCCCTATCAATAGATTCGATATATTTCCTGAAACTAATTTTCTTGATGTTGCTGTTGGTGATGGTGATGAAATTACAGCACTTGAATCATTTGGAGATAGACTCCTTCAATTTAAAAAAGATAAATTATATATATTAAATATATCGGGAGAGTTTGACGTTATTGAGTCTGAGCACCCTAATACAGGTGTTAATAAGCCTCACCAGGTAGTAAAAACAAGTAACGGTATTGCATGGATAAATGATATAGGTTTATGGTTCTTTGATGGGAAAGGGGTTGAATGTTTGACTCGCCACCTTCAGAGCGATGGTTTCACTATAGGAGCTACTTCTTTAATAGGATATGACGAAAGAAGTAACAGACTTATATTTAGTCCAGAAATAAAGAGTAGTGGTAATAGCATATGGCTTTTATATGATTTAGAACTTAATGCCTATCAATCATATTTTTGGGGAAATCTTTTTCCAACTGTGACCTCAGATGCAGGTGGACAATATTATAGTAATTTCATAAATATACATAGAAATATGGTGTTTGCATATGTCACTGCTACCGATAATACAGAGGTTAATTTTTATAAATGGAGCAATGATTCAGATGGAGAGGGAGACCCAACCTTAAGCACAGATACATATCCTTTGTGGAAATCCAAAGATTTTGATTTTGGAAGCCCCTCAGTAGATAAAAAAATATACAAAATATATGTTACATATAAAACGACAGGACACTCAGGCGTTAAGATGCTGTATGGAACAAACGGAAGTGGGACAACAAGCTCCACATTTAGCAATTCAACCTATTATGATACAGCTGCAGGAAAAGGATTTTTAAATACATCTGGAGAATGGCAGGTGGCCGAATTAAAACCATCGGCATCAATTAATAATATTAAAAGTATTCAGCTTGTTCTTTCTTCAAACCCTGTGGGAACAAGTTCTCCTGGAGCAACTACCTGTGTATCAGGGGGAACAACAACAGCAAGACTTCATGGAGACTTGGAAAGTACAGATTATAGTAATTATATTTTAAGTATTTATGATGGCCCTGCAAGATATAATGTTAGAAGGATAACTTCCTACAATACAAGCAATCAAACAGCTACAGTTAGCACATTTACAGAGCGTGGATATGGGAACTCGATAACAAGTAGCTCAAAATATATCTTAGGAGCAGTTTCCCCAGACTTTGAAATTAATGACATTACAATAATATTCAGACCTAAACGAGTTAAGTAATGAGTATTAGAAGTACCCACACAACAAGAAACCTTGATTCAAGAAAGGCATCAGTTCCCACTATCGGAAAAGGAATTCCTTCTAACAAAGATGGTAAAGAAGGAGATATTACATTTAGAACTACTCCCGAAGCATTAAAACTATATATTAAGGCAAATGGGAAATGGCAAGGGGTTAAGGTAGGGGATTCATTTAATTCTCTTGAAAATCAAATAAATAATATTCAAAAAGCCATAGGAGCGTCCAGACGACTTTCTTCTACTTACTCCGTTTTAGGCAGCCTTACCCTTGATTCAGGAAATGATATTGAATTAAATGCTGATGGTGGAAAAGTTAGTATATATGACGATACTGCCAAGCATTTTGTATTTGATTGTGATAATACAAGATTTAGAATATTTGACGATGCGAATGAGGCTGACTTTTTTGATATAAGTATTGGAGCTGAAGGAGCAACTACGATAACTACTATAGATGCTGATACAGCGGTAGCACATTTAACTTTAGACGCTGATGGAGATATTTATCTTGATGCTGTATTATCGAGCGCAAGCGATAAAATAGGACTTAAAAATGCTGGCACATTATTTGGTGACTTTCAAATTCATCATTCTGCTTCTTGGTTTTATTTATATGAAAATGGTGGAGCTTCAACAGATGATTACTTATCTATTAAAACAGAAGCTCATGGAGCTACAACGATAACTACTAATGATTCTGCGGCCCATGCTGCAGATTTAACATTAGATGTTGATGGAACTATTAATATTGATTCTGAAGATGGGATAATTGACTTTAAATGGTCAGGAACTACTATAGCTAATATTAGTTCAAATAGACTTAGAATGTATCATAATGCTGACCAAGCTGATTTTTTCAATATTGCAATAGGTGCATCAGGAGCAACTACTTTAGCTACTGTTGATGATGGTGCTACGGTAGGTCATTTAATTTTAGACCCTGATGGAGAATTGCAAATAACTCCTGATGGTAATATGACTTTAGTTGCACCTGTTGGTTCTGCCTTTAAATCAGACAATTCTATACTTTTAAAAGAATTGCCTGGAGCTGTTTCTGATGTGTCTGGTTATGGACAGATATGGGTTAAAACAGGTTCTCCTAATGAATTATACTTTACAAATGAACATGGTGATGATATACAGATAACAGATGGAAACTCTTTAGCTGCCTCAACACCAACAACTGTTCAATATTATTATGAGAGCAAGATATGTAACTTTATGGCATCTTCAGGAACATCTTATTACATCCCTTTACCTGGGTATATTATTGAAAGGACTACTTTAAGCAACTCTACTGAGTATGCTACTATGGTTGCACCTTATAATGGAAGTATAGAAAAAATATTATTTAGAAGTGAGATTGCACAAAATGGGACAATAGAATTAGACATATATGAAGCAGCTGATGCAACTGAGGTCCCAGGAAGTGTTACAGGAACAAAAGACACTGTTGTTAATATAGCTGACGACACAACTCAAGATATTAGCTTTTCATCAATGACGAGTGGGGTTAACACTATGACAAAAGGCAAGGTGTATGCAATTAAAGTAACAGTTCCATCTACATCTTACGATACACTTATGACTGTAGTGTGTAAGTGGGATATTACTTCATAAGCTGATTATGAAAATTAAATTATTAGTATTAAATTACTGGTTAGGATAGGAGAAGAAAAATGGCATCAGTTCACGAATTAGCAGAGAGATATGCAGGCGACCCAGAAAGTCAAGTTGAACAACAGTTCGACCAAGCTATGGCATATCTTTCACAGATTGAAAGCAAAAAAGAAAAAGTAGCGGAAATTAACAAAATTCTTAAAAATCTTCAAAATAAAGTAGGAAAAGGAAAGGGTAAGGCAGCCCTTATGGCAGGTCTTAAAGGTATGGGCGGAAGCGCACTTCTTAATGTAATATTGGCAGGACTTGCCCCTCCACTTGCAGCTGCCGCAGGTGGCTCAGAATTAGCTGCAACTGGGAAAAATATAGTAGATTTTCTTCTTAAGAGCAAGGCAGCTCAGTCTGGAATGCAGGGTGCTATTGGAGCAATTACCGCACATGGTGAAGAAAAAAGTAGGCAGGAAGGACTTCTTGATGAGGTTAATGCCCTTAAAGAAAAATACGAAGGAACAAAAGAATATGATTTTATTGATGAGGCTGTAGAGGAGGTTGAAGAGCATCTTGACGATAGTCTAAGGGCAAGCACAATGATGGGCGGCTTAACTTCAGCAGCATTACCAACAAATCTAGGTAAAGCTGAATCTGTAGCTAAAGTTGCATCGGGAGAAGTTCCTGCGACAGTTCAAGAAAGATTAATTGAGCAAGGTATTATTGACCCGAAAAAACTTCCTGTGCAAGGTCCTCTTGAGGAGTGGGCATCGTATATAGCTACTCCTTATGAATTAGGAAAAGATGCGCTACCTGTTGGACCTGGCACTGGACAATCCTTTGCAGAACAAGCGGCGGCAGCTGGCTGGGCAGGAGGAGACTTATCTCAACCTATGGAACAGGTTGTTGATGCAAAAAGCAGGTCTATTAACATGCCCTTTATTGAGCCAGCATCAGGCTTAGTCCAGGAATCAATGCTTGAGAAACTTATTCCTTTTATGCAAGGAGATGAACTGGCAAAATTCCAAGGAACTAAGGGAGGTCAGTTACTATCGCTTCTTGTAAAACTTGGATATGGCCCATTCATGGCATCAATGGACCCTGAGTATCGAGCGCCTAAATTAGTTAATCCTGGATTTAGAAATCCTCTCACATAGGAGAATATAAGAATGTCAAACGGATTTAATAACCCATATAAGAGCGGCCCTATAGATTTAGAGGACCTTATACTTCGTGGAGATGTTCAAAGAATTACAAGTAAAAAGAAAAGAGGCTCTGCGGGGCAAGGCAAATGGGAATATACATATGGTTATGACCCATATTCAGCTTCCTTAAAAGATTTAAGAGGTCTTTCTGCCGATGAAATTGCTCGAATATCTTCACTTCTTCCAGAAGGAATTCAAACTTATGATTATTCAGGATTAGGGCACATAGCCTTGGATGCTCTTGATAAAGTCTTTGGAGATTATGTTCTTGATGTTGGTGATGTTAAGAGCGGATATGGGGACGCTTGGGGATGGTATGACGCAGACCATGTTGAAGGGGGGCGAATATTTGTAAACCCAGATGATTATCTTACTGCTTTAAAAGACGTAGGAGCTGTTTCAGATGACCCTACGGATTATCAATATACAACTCAAGCAAAACCTTGGGAGGATGTGGCGATTGAGACAGGCGGACCTCAGCTATCGACTGCTACTCTAGGTATAGCAGGCCCAAGCTCAATTGATTTCTTTGACCCAGATAGTATCGCAAATGCATTAAATGTGATTGGTGGCTTTGAAGAGGGTGCAGGCATAGACCCGTCTGAAGTCACTGCTTTAAACCCTGATGTTATTGAGCGCCAAGAAGACGCATATTATGAGCCTGTTTTAGAAGACGTTAGAGAAACATCTGCCTATACCCTTCTTGATAGTCTTGCAAAAGATTTAACAGGAGGACTTGCAGCAACAGCAATTCCTCAAGCACAAAAAAGAAGGGCAAAATCACAATACAAGTCATCAATTGGTAAAATATTAGAATCTATAATCAAGCAAAAAGCTTCTGCAAGCAAAGACCTTGCCTCTCAAATAATGGGATATAAAGAACTTCTTGAAGAACATTCATAATAAATATATAGGAAAACATTAATGTCAAACGGATTTAACAACCCATACGCAAGAACAGAGATAGGTTTAGACGACCTTATCTTCCATGGAGATACTCAAAGAATTAAATCTAGAGTAAAAAGAGGTTCTGCAGGACAAGGTAAGTGGGAATATACATATGGTTATGACCCATATGAAGTTAATGTGGCAGATATGTATACCTCAGGAACGGGTTTTAGGCCTGATTCTTTAGATTATATAACAGGCATGGCTCCAGAAGGATTTCAAACTTATGACTATTCGGGATTAGGGCATATAGCGTCAGATGCTCTTGATAGAGTCTTTGGAGATTATTTTCTTGATTTCGGAGCAGTTGACCCTAATTGGAGAGGTGAATTTATTCATCAAGGAGCCGAAGATGAAGGCGCACTTCGTGCTGCCTTGGAAGAATCAGGGGAACTTGACACTTATAGATATTCAGTCGACCCTTATTATGGGAGTAATTATTATTTAACCAGTACACCTGATATAGCTGGTATTAACTTAGGAATTAAGGGTCCAGGTGCTATTGATTTTTTTGACCCAGACAGCATTGCACATGCGTTAAATGTTATGGGTGGTTTTGAGGAAGGGGCAGGGATAGACCCAAGCGAGGTCAATGCTTTAAACCTTGATGTTATTGAACGTCAAGGAGATGCATATTACGAACCTATTCTAGAAGACGTTAAGGAAGGGGCTACTTACAATCTTCTTGACAGTCTTGCAAAGGATGTGACAGGAGGATTTGCGGCTTCAGCAGCTCCCCAGATACAAAGAAGAATGGCGGATAAAGCATTTAGCTCATCAATTGGTAAAATATTAGAATCTATACTTAAACAAAAGGCTTCCGCAGGCAAGGATATTTTATCTCAAATAATGGGATACAAAGAACTTCTTGAGGAGCGAAAAAAACCATAATAAATATATAGGAAAACATTAATGTCAAATAATTTTGGAAATCAGTACGAATCTCAATTCAGACGACCTAAGAAAAGTGGGTTTAAGGAATCATCATCAATGAAGAATCTTATGCAAGTTCTGGGCATTGGAGGAGAAATTGCTTCAGGGGTTCGTAGAAACAAGAGCTATAGAGATTCCACCCAAACTTCGTTTTTATCAGCTCTCACAGAAGGCTTTGAGTCTAATTATAGTGCTGAATCTATTGCAAATATGAGAAATAAAATCACTGAGTATAAGAAAAATAATTTAAATAGAATGAGCGCAGATGTTATGGATATGTTTGGGATAACTGAAACGAAATTAAAGGAGCACTCAGAAAACTTAAATCATTACGATACTATGATTGGCAATATTGATGCTCTTCCTAATCAAGCATATGACCTTGTTGGGCAACTTGCACAGCATGGGTCGTTAGAAACCCAAGCCGATAAAGATGCTTATGCGAAAGCTAATTGGGGAGAAAAAACAAGAGCAGAGAAAGAGCAAGAGCTTATAGGTGTTTATCAAAGCTATGGAACCAATATGAGAGACTTCATGGGCAGGCATGGCGAAAGAATCAATAGAAATAATCCATATCTTGCAAAAAAATATCTTGAACTTGAAAATGTATTACTTTCTTCCGTATCAGCTCTCGATGATGGAAGAATATCTCCAAATGAACAAAAATTTTTACAACAAAATTTAAAAACTCCAAATCCATTAAAAATTCAACAATGGAATAATAGAAATCTTAAAGAAATTGAGTGGATGGATGGGAAGAATAGAGACCAAATATATAAGCTAGGAGAACAATACAAGCATTTTGATACCATTCTTAGGTTAGGGCTTTATACATTGGAAGGAGATGAAGACCTTGGCACAGAAAGAGAGACATTTAAAGTTGGCTCTGAGGCAGATATAAGAAATTATTATGTAAGGCAAGGTCGTACAGGACAGGACCTTGAAAATAAGGTTGCGGAAGCAAGAGAATATACAAAATCCCTTCAGGCTCAAAAGTTTTTCTATCTTGGAGAAGCCAATAGATACAATACTGCTTACAAAGATAAACATGAGATAGATATACTTGAAGGTCTTGGCATAACTGTCCCTGATTATTCGGTTGACCTTAAGGACCAAATTATCACTGGTACAGAAACAGAAACAGAAGAGGAAACTGGAATCGATTTTTCTCAATCTGATTTAATTAAAGCAGATACTTCAAAGGGGAACTATGAAAAAAATATTGAAGATTTCCCAGAAGGTAAAAGCCATTTAAAGAAACCTTTAAAACAAATGACAAGTCACTATAATCAAATTAAAGAAGTTATAGATAAGGTAGAATATGGTGGAGAGCAATATTTTAATATTATAGATGCTTCAAGCGGAAAACTTGGAGTAAAGGACTTGTGGCCAGACCTGTCTGCCGAAAATCTTCAAAAAGAAAATTTAATGCCTACAGATATATGGAAAACACAAATTACAAGAAGTTATCCAGGGCCATTTAAGAAAACAGATTGGGACAATATTTATAAATGGCATCATTCAAAGGGTGATGATTATGTGAATTCTCAAAGAGGAGCAGACAAATTTACAGTAGTTAACCTTAGAAATAAAATTTTCAATACGAATGAAAAGCTTGACCCAGAAGCACCTATTAAAGGGATTTCCTATAAAGAGCTTTTAGAAATGAAAAAGGTTTATGATGAAGATACTGAAAAATATAATAAAGTTAAATTTGAGATGTCTCAACTTAAAGATATAGGTCTGGAGGGAACTGATGCATGGAAAATTCTTAGAGCTAAAGAAAAACAGTATGGTGAAAAGTGGCTTGGATGGAATAATCTAGGTGGAAGTTACCGAGAAGGAAATATGGCTAAACATTATGCTACAGGCAACTTTAAGACAGAGCATCATCTTTTATCTGCTTTAGAATTTTATGAAAGTCTTATGAAATCGGTATTGGACAACCAAGCTTCGGCTATACAAAAAGTGCAAGATGTTGCAACATATTAAATAAATGGCAATAAGTCAACAGACAAAAAAATATTTACAAAAAGCAAGACAAGAAGGGCCAGAATACTATAGGTATATGCCTGATGATGTTCTTTATTGGGAACTAGACAAGAAAGGCGAAGCAATTCCTACAGGCGCAATATGGCAAGAAGAAGCCTACCAAATGCCTCAACAAACACAAAAAAAGACTGAAGACCTTGGGTTTTTTGCAAACCTAGCAGACTGGTGGATTGATGACAATTCATATGATTTCATGAAGGCTGCTTATAATAGGTCTTTAACAGGAACAGCAGAAAAATTACTCACAGGCGAATCAAGATATGATGTAGATGAATCTGACTTTAGTATTTTACAAGATATTGGGGCTAGTGTGGTTTCGTTTTTAATGCCTTTAGATGTCCTTACAATGGGAGCAGGTGGATTTATTGGTGGTAAAGTTGCTAATGCTGCTCTTAAAAAAGGACTTTTTCAAGGAGCTCAGCAAAAAGCTGCAACAGAAGTTGCCATAAGGTCAAGCCAAAGAAAGATTGGAAAAACTGTAGCAGAAAAAGCAGCTGAGGTAGGAATTAAAGGAAAGCCTGTTGGAGAGCTTGTTAAAAAAGCTCAAAACTCTTATATGCCTTTGGGCGACAAAGCAGTTATGGATGTCTTGTCAAAAGGTCATAAAGCTTTATATGGCGGTATTCAACAAGCACCTGTTCTTTCTTTATATGAGGCTGCCATTACAGGAATGAATTATGAGATTGAAGGCAAGAATTTTATGGAAGGTGCTGCTTGGGGAGCGTTTCATGGAGGCATGTTAGGTGCTGCTACTGGAGCTATTGGTGGTGGTATGGGAGCTATTCAGGCATCTATGTTTAATAAGGCTGGTGGTAAAAAGTTTGATGATTTAGGGTTAAAAGATTACTTGGTATCAAGAGGTGTTGTTGGACTTCCTGGTCAAGTTGTTGCAGAGGGCTCTTTATTTAGTGGTGTTGAGCTTGCTGAAAGAGTTCATGCTGGAGAAGATATACAAGGAAAGGAAATACTTCATACATTTGCTCGAAATGTAGGGCTATTCGGTGCATTAAAGACTCAAGGAATTTTAACCAAGAAAGGAATGGAAAAATGGAATGAGACTTACGCTAAAGCCACAAAAGATTATAGTGATTGGAAAGAAAAGAAAACCAACGAAGCATTAAAAGAAACTCAAGAATCCTTAAGAGATGAAGGAATTGAATCAAGAGAGGTGGATAAAGAAGTTGGTAAGTCAGAAGAAAGCTCAATCAGAAATGAATCTGCTCCTAAGGCAGAGCACGATATACTCAAAGATTTTCATAAAAATAAAGAAAAAATGTTTGACAAGGATGGCAACTTAAAATCGGATAAAGAGCTTGCAGAAATAGCTGAACGTGAAGGCTACCCTTCTTCGCAGGCGCTAGCTGAATCGGTTGTTAATCTTAACAATGGTTTAATTGAAAGAATTCAAACCCTTAAAAAGCTTGAAAAGAATACAAAAGACCCAGAGCTTCAAAAAGAAATTAATGAAAATATTGTTGAGATGCAGAAAGTTGAAAAGAAGATAAAAGAAAAATTTGGAGAATTTAGAAACCAAACAACAACTCAAGAAAAAACTGTTGGGGGAGCCACTAGAGAACAAGCAAAAGAAACTTGGTCTGACGCAGATATAAGGGCTAAAGCAAAAAAGTATGAGGTAGCAGGGATTAAGGAAGTTGATGGAAAAATAACCAATAGAGAAGATGTTATTGGCTTTATATTTGAATCTGATAGGGCAAAGAAAAAACATGAAAGAGATGTGGCCTCAGGCGAAAAAGGGGTAGACTATGAAATTATAGATACAGATAAAAGAGTTGAAAAATTTCTTGACAAAACCGATGAATCAGGCTTGAATCTTGGAGAAAAAAGAAAGAAAACCGAAGAAAATAGAGCAAATATTATTAATAAAGCTAATTTAAGCTCAGAAAACTCAAAAATTATTGGTGATGCCATTGTAAACCAAAAAAGAAAAGATATTGGGCCCCAAGCACTTCAAGAGGCTGTAGATTTATTTAAATTTATAGAGGATAAGAAGGGTGTAAAAAATGTTAAAAACCTTACAAAAGAAGAATTTGAAATACATATTCGTGACTACTTAAACAGCAAGCTTGGCTTTGAAATTGTATCAAAATCAACAGGAAAGCTCATCAAGGCAACATCTGTTGATAAACATTTTGGGGGGAATAAAGAAGCTTCACATAAAGCTAAGTCTAAATACGAGAAAATATACCAAAGCCTTGCTGATATTTTTGGGGTACATGAAACACATGGAGGAAACAACAGGCTTTCAGATGTGCTTGGGTTTAATCCCCTTCTTAAAGCAGGAACAAGACATGTTATTGGAAGAAAAACAATAACAATTCCTGGAGGAAGGGATTCTATTGTAGGTGAAGGAGGGATGTCCAAAATCCTTGAAAAAAGCGATAAAGTTTATGAGATTGATGGGAAAAAGGTCTCTTCTTATGAAGCTCATGTTATTGTTGAGGTAATGGATGGGGCACGCATGAGGCCTGGCGAAACTCCATTTGGAATAAAGATAACAAAAAAACTTTTATATACTGGAGAACTTACTCTAGGAGCTCCTGGAAAAGAATATAGAAACATTACGCTTTCTTCAGAAACTGTTGCAAAAATAAAAGAGTTAATGAAAAGAAAAGGGCTAAAGACAGGAGATAAATTATTTGAGTTTGGCTCTGCCAAGGGAACCACCCAGGGAAATAGACTTTTTAGAGAAATTTATAAAGATATTCCTGAAAATATTCAGCCTCAAGTTTACGACAGAGCTACAGGAGAATATGTTCCTTTTAAGAAAAGGGTAAAGCTTCCTGATGGAGAATCCGCAACCAAAGGTGTTCAACCCATGTCATTAATGAGAAGGGAATTTGAAGGAGAAAGACAAGGAAAAAGAGAACAGGCTGATTTAAGGGGTCAGAAAGAACACCGAAAAGATTATGAGGCTTCAGTGCCAGTTAAAAAGGAAATTCCAAAAACTAAAAAAGATGCTCCAGAAATTAGAGTATTATATAAGCTTAAGGGCTCACCTTTTTTGGGTAAGGGCATGGTAAAAGAAAAAAGAATGCCTAAGGTAGGGGAAAAAGCAGCAAGATTTTATAATCCTGGAAAAGGTGGTGGTAAAGTTAAACTTAAGCCATTTAAAGAAATTAGTAAAATAGAGCAAAAGGGTGAAGAAACGCTTATTTACTTTAAAGGCGAAAAGAATGGTGTACCTTTAAAAGATATTGTTTTATTAGACAGGAGCGTAGGTCCTAAAAAACCAGTTGGTAAAAGAAAAACTCAAGTTGACACTGGAAAAGTTAAAGAGAAAATGGAGATTGGGCTTGAAGAGCAGCAATCAATGAAGGAACTTATACTTGAAGGCTCATCAAGAAGGAAAAAAGCTTACGGAGACCTTGAAATAATACTTAATCAAAAGCTAAAAAAGAAAGGCGGTGAAAAAGTTCTTGGTCAAATTGAAGGACATACAATTAAAATAGCTGAAGGAAAGGTTAAGCCTGACACAATTCCTCACGAAGTATCGCACTATGTTGTTGATGTGCTTAGAGCATTTGGAAGCAAGATAGACAAATCTCTTATTAAGAGAGGTGAAAAAATGTTTGGAAGCGAGGAAGCACTTGTTCAAAGAATTGGAGAATTAGCCACAAATCAGCTTACAAATAAAAGTTTAATAAGTAAGGCAAAAAGCTGGGTAAAAGCGTTCAATGCAAGGCTTAAAGATATATTTGGAATGGCAGGCAAGGAAGATGTTGCGTATCTTTTAAGCAGAAGAGTTGTTAAGGGCAACATTCCAACAGGAAGAAAAATCGCAAATCATATAAGTCGAATGGAGACTCATTATCAAAAAGACACTAAGCAAAAACCACCAAACCTTAAAAGAGCTAAAGATTTAGATAAAAAACTTGAATCATCTGTTGGAAGAGAAATTCTTGACATTGGAAGAGAGCTTAATGATATATCCAAGAAAGGAAAAGGTAAGGAAAAAGATTGGACGGATGGAGCTGTTAATGGATGGGTTGACTGGTTAGAGGGAACTAATAAGGCTTATGAAAAATCTAAGGCAAGTAAAGGAAAAACAACTTTCCTTGATGAGCTTGTAACCTATTATCAGTTAACAAAGGAAGATGCACGTTCAATAACTCAAAGCTTGAAACAAACTCGATATGATGCTAATTACAATAAATTAACAAAATCTGGCAAAGCAGAATTTGCATTGGCAGTAATGTCAGAGGGCAGCGCTACCAAGCAAATAACTTCAAGTCAAACCCACGCTCAAGTTTTATCAGGATTTAAAATTCCTTTTGGACTTCAAAGAGCTGTTCTCCCAACATATTATGTTCTTCAAAAATATGGAGGCAATGCTGGTAAGGCTATTGCAGAAAGGCTTTTAAAGTTTGATGTTGTTGCAAATAATATATATAAAGGTTATGGGGATGTTTCTATATCTAATATCAAAAGCTTATTAACAAAAAAACAAAAATCTTTTGTATGGATGTTTGATTCTGAGAGAGTAGAGAAAATGATAAAAGATAGTGGTAATAAGAATAAAAAAGCTATAAAAGGAATGACTCAAGAAGAGTTGAATTTTTACGGAAGACTTAAAGATGTAAATGGCAAAGAAATAAAGCACAACACTAAAGACGAATTAATTAAAACCAAAGAAGGTAGAGCTAAAAAGATTCATGCTCAGCTTATGAATTTTTATTGGAAAGGATTAAAAAAAGAAGTTAAGAATGTTACTAATAGAGCTGAATATCGTCAGTTTGAAAAAGAATTTCATGAAAAATTTGTTGAAGGATATTTTTCAAGAAGAATTACAAAAGATGCTCTTGAATATTTTGTTTCTGGAAAAAATGCAGAAAATTTAGAAGGATTAATAGATAAAAATATTAAACAAGCTGCAAAGAAAAAGGCTGAACAGACTGGTAAGGAGGGGGCCGAACTAGCTAAAGAAAGAGAAAGACTTATTGAGGATGTTGACTTTAGAAATAGTGTTGCTGAAGATGTTCTTAAGATGATTACACACAAGCATCATAAAGTAAAAAACAAACACCTTATGGAAAGAGGCCCGCTAATAGATGAGTTTATCACAATTACTGATATGAAAACAGGAAAAGATAAGACTATAAGGGTTTACGAGACTGATATATCTTCTACTATTGAACCATATGTTATGACTATGAGCAAGTATCTTGCAACAGTGAGATTTTTCCCTGAATATACTGGCCTTGGAGGCAAATATAAATTATCTGAATCAGGTATTAATAAAGTAGAGACCATGATGCAAAGCAGAGACCTTGGAGCCTATGCCTTAAAGTCGATACAAAGAACAATTGGATTTAAAGGAGAAGACCCTCTTCTTTCAGAGATGCATTCAGGCCTTGCAAAATTATCTCATTTCTCTGCTGCCTCAGGACTATCATCTCCAACCTCAGGTCTTAAGAACATGATGATTGGGATTCCTAGAGCAATAGCTTCTTTTGGATTTATAAATACAGGAAAAGGGATTATTAAGCTTTTTGATAAAAGTGTCTGGAGTGAGGCTAGAGAAAAAGGGATACTGGAATATGGTGCAAAACACCTTGAGCTAGGGCAAGCAAAGCTTGGGTGGGTTTCAATGGAAAAACTATTTAAGTGGAATTTTATGACCCAGTCAGAAAACTTTAACAGAGTTATATCTCACGAAGCTGGAAAACTTTTTTTTCAAAATCAATTAAATATACTTCATGGTAATAAGGGGCTTTTTGGGGAAAGCAGTTTAAGAAATGCAAAAAGATTAATGAAAGATGTTTGGAAGTTTTCTGATGATGATATTGCATTTTTAACGTCAAAAGAAGTTAAAAACTTATCGTTCAAGTCATCAAAGAACGAAGGGAGATATGAATACTTGATAAGGCAAGCAGGACATTTTTCGCATGTATCAGCTCAGGGTGGAACTTCGGTTGCACTATTACCCCTTTGGGCATCTGGAAGGACTGGAAGACCATTAACATTATTCCAAAGAATGGCCTATTCAACAACATGGGACTCATATATTAATTACTACAAGCCTATAAAGACTCATAAGAATTTTGCACCATTAGGAAGAGCTTTAGCAATGCACTCATTGTCAGGGTTCGCATTATATGGTTTTTATAAAGCATTGTTTGATAAAGAGCCACCAGAATCAGCTGGAACAGGGTTAGATAAAATGACAATGTATTTATATCGCTCAGAATTCCTCGGATTAGCAGGATTTTTATTTAGTCCTTATGATGAAGGAATGTTTCAGTCGCTTGCACAACCTGTAATAGCAAGAAATGCAAGAGAGGGATTGAGGTATTTTAATGAATTTATTTCTGGAAGAGACGACCTTGGAAGTGCAATCAATAATTGGGCATTAAAAACGAATGTGGCTTACAGCCAGTGGGACCAGCTTGTTTATAAAAATACTGACGAATATAGGTTAATGAAAAAAGTCAACAATTGGAGAAAACAATTTTCAGATGACTATCCATCATTTAAAAAGCCTGGCGTTGATGCTTATACAGAAAGGACATACTATTATAGAGATTTAAAAAATGCTTTATATTTTGGGAATGATAAGGAAATTATAAATAATTATTTTGCAGCCTACAACTTCATTGTGACAGAGCTTGAAGAAATAAACTCATCACCTAAATGGAGACACAAAAAAGCGGTTGCAGCTATAAAAGGCTCACTAACCTCAATGAATCCTTTAAAAATAAGTGATGAAAGCACAGGCAAAAATATGTCAAAAAAGAAGATGTTCTTAAACTGGATTAAAGAAAATCTTGGGAACAAAGAATATAAAGAAGCATTAAAGTCTGAAAAAAACTACCAACACTCAATTAGACGACTTAAAAAACTTATTGGCAACAAAACAATATGGAAGCAAAAATCAGTATATTCTTCGCTTAATCTATAAACAATTCCTTGATTGGTAATAGCGCCATTTGAGACATCTTATCATCACCCCCCATTATAAGCTTTAAATTACCGTCCTTATGGAGCTTTTTTATCTTATCCCTTAGCAACTGTGTCTTAAAAATAAAACCTCCTTCAATCACGTTATTGTAACTAAGCAGGTGAATCCATGTCTCTGCTTCAGTTGCTGATATGCCTGATAATTTACCTCTGCATCGTATTTCAATGGCTATATTTCCTGTGGTTTTCCATATATC
>CEUI01001738.1_pt1 | contig 18081 bp, 9 predicted proteins | sample 531411 | NCBI WGS metagenome assembly CEUI01 (sample SAMEA2622841, study PRJEB7988) | marine metagenome | isolation source: saline water (ENVO:00002010), including
CGGAATACCGCCCTAACGGTATACCTACCCGTCTATTTCTATTCTCTAAACGGTAATTCTGCCAATAAAGGGAGTCACATATAATCGCCACAGTTTTTTGAACTTGTCTGGAAAACCCTACTCCGGGGCATGTGTGAGCATTCTAAATCGCATATTTAGAAACCGTCCCCGGGGTTTGGAATGTATTCTAATTTTTTAGAATGATTCAAGATGGAATCTCAGGAATCTCAGGGGAATCCGGGGCTGGTCTCAACCTAAATACCCCGGCACATTTATATATATATAAGGACACGCAAATGTCCTGCTTTGACTACAGAGAGCCGTTCAATTAAAATAGAGGTGTTCGGGTAACTGATGGTTTTTTCTCCTTTCTACTTCAGTTGCTTGGTCGTTTCTCTATAGAAGGCCCGGTTCAGTTTCTTTTCTCTTTCTTGGCTGACCGGGTTTTTCTATTTAACCCGCCCCCAAACCCCCGGAATCTCACAGCCCGGGATTTTGTCTCATTAATATATATATATAAGGGGGCATGAGATTTTTTTAGTGAGACTTTTTAAAACCCCGACATTACAATCTTAACTTGTATGGAATACCCTACAATTCTTATTATGTCTCACATGGGAATGTCCTGAGACAGTCTCATTTTTTAGTAGGCGGTGGGACATTTTTAAATGTCCTGCTACCCCTACCTTACAATCATGTATACTGAGGATATCCATAAAATCTCAAAATGTCTCATGTCCCACTCATAGGTGAGACTGAGACAAAAATGGAAAATAAGTATGGTTTCTAAGATTAAAGATAAGTGTGTTAGATGTTCAGGTTTCGTTACTATAGATAGGTATGAAGAAACGAAGCTGTGCCTAAACTGTGGTTGGAGAGATGTAGAAGTAAATTCCGCAGATATATTTCATTACATGCTTAATGGAACATTAAAATATCTTGACCCCGCAGTTAAAGCGGACAGATTGATAATGAAGAGATTCTTGTCGATGTGCCCGGGGTCTCACTCTTTTGTTTATAGAAGTAAGAATAATAAGGATGCTTCTGGACGAATTAGGTATAGTGGTGAATGTAAAACTTGCTGTAAGATAGTATCGTCTACACAAGAGGGGCGTTCTCACAAACATACACCCCCGGCTTCTCTTCAAAATAAAATCTGGGAGCATTTGAATTGGTCAATACCCTTAAGCAAACTGCTGTAGAGGAAGAAATTCAATTCTATAAGGGTGTTGTATATGAAGCAGCCAGTGGAAACGTCAAGCCATTAATCGAGCATGTCCTTAAAGTACAGAACAAAGACGGGGATTTAGTTCCACTTAGGTTTAATCCTGCTCAAGAATACTATTGGAATAAACGTACTGAGACCGATATTATTCTCAAAGCGGCTCAGATGGGGTTTAGTACCCTTGTTATTGCTGAGTTCTTTGCAGAATGTATGGTAATTCCGGGAATCGAGTGCATCATTGTTGCACAAAGAGATGAATCTGTACGAGAACTCTTTCAAATAATTAATACTTTTATGGCTTCTATGCCTCCGTACTTTAGACCACAGCTAACTAAAGATACTGAAAGTACTATTATCTTTGATCATTCGGCAGTAGCCCCCGGGCTTTCTAGTAGGATTACAACTGGAACTATACGTAGTGATACTGTAGGTAGAGGTAGACCGAGACACCGAGCATTATTTACTGAGGTAGCTTTCTACCCAAAGGAAGCCCAGAAGATAATGTCAGGTCTGATTGCTCGTTTACCACGGGGAAGAAGCCGACTTGTATTAGAGAGTACTGCTGATGGACAAGCCGGGCATTTCTTTGAACTCTGGCAAGCAGCTACAACTGGGGGTGAGTATGAAGACACTCCTCAAGTTACGTATACCGGGCACTTTATTCCGTGGTATCTGGCTCCTGAATATAAGTATCCAATGATTGTTGGAGATACTTGGGGACAACCTATAGTCGAATACACCGAACACGAACAGTACCTTAAATTAAAGTATGATCTATCAGATGATCAGCTTAGATGGCGACGATGGCAAATAGCTACTCTTGGCGAAGATATGTTCAAGCAGGAGTTCCCGGAAACTGCGGATGAAGCATTCCTTCCAGTAGGTAGTGCTGTTTTTGAACCTAACCTTATAGACCGTAACTCATACCATATAAAACCCGCAGTAACTAATATAAATAATTTTGATGTATGGAAGACGCCTGAGTTCCAACGTACTTATATTATTTCTATAGACCAAGCCAGTGGCGAGCAACGAGATCCTAATAATAGACCTTTAGATTTTTCTGCAATTACTGTTTGGGACTCGGTTACTTTAGAACAAATGGCAACATTTAGAAGCCGAGAAGTTACTGCTAAAGAATTAGCAAAAGTGGTTTCAGAGATATCAGAGATATATAATCACGGTTTGATAGTTCCTGAATCTAACTTAGCTAAATTTGGATTTATCGATTGGTTACTTGAGTACGGGGTAAAACATATTTATATGCACCGTTCACCTAATACTCAAAAAGTTTCTCCGGGATATCCTATGACTGTAGCAACTAAACCTGCATTGAAAGATAATTTTAAAAATATTCTTGATACGGAAGGTGGATGCACACTACATTCTGAAAACCTTCTACGGGAGTTGCGAAACTACAGGTTCCTAAAAGGAGCGGGGATGCGTTCTATGGGTGCGGCTCCCGGAGGGAATGACGATGAATTGATTACAGCTTTCATTGCGTTTGATCCAGAAGTAAGGTCTCAGGCATATAGTACTATTTCAGCTCAAGCAGGATTGAATAGAAAGCGCGCAGTAAGAACTGCAAAAGTTTTTAGTTGAGGACTCATGGCAATTTTAATTAACAGTGATGGTGTTCGTAAACGTGTAGAAATACTTACACAAAAACATGCAGGTCGCGTTTCACGGCAAAAAGATATTATTGCTCTTACTAGAGGAATTGACCCCCGAACTGTAAACGATGCTACTCAGGAATGGGAACGACTTAGAGCATTAGAAGATAGTAATGTTCCTCTTAGAACTAACGACCCTACTTCTTATCTTGATTTAAGTAATCACCTTTTATCGGGACAACCTGTTGAGTGGAGTCTTCCACGACATTCTCGTATTAGTGAAGATGTAGAATTAAGTTACGGAAAAGCGGAACGTCTTATATCAACATTCTTTCATATGAACGATGTTCGTCTTGTAAAGAAAGGTAAATCTCGTTTTGAACGTGCTGTTGCTGATGCAGCTAATCGTCTCGGAATGGTATGTGTTTATAAACGAGCCGTAACAATTAACGGTGCTTTGACAATAATCATGGAGCCGTGGAATCCACTAACTGTGTTTGAACGCACAGATGATTATGGGGTTGCAGAACTAGCCCGTTCTTTCAAAGCACACCCTGTAGATTTATTGTTACTTTCTGAACAAGAGCCTACAGGATGGGATACTAATGTTGTTAGTAATTGGATTCGGGATGATATTGAGGAAGTTAATCTTGTTGAGTACTATACCCGACATTTCGATGGTTCCGGTAATGGTATTGTTAGACACTCTGTCATCGTAAGTGATGGAGGAAACAGTAATCGAGATTCAACTTATAGTGGTTTGCAGGTTGCAGGTAGCCAAGCAGGAACAGTTAGAGAACTAACTGAAGTAGAGTTTGACACCATTCCAGTTGAGATAAGGCACTTCAATGGAGAAGCATTTCCGCATAACGCTGATTGGAGACAGTCTCAAAGTATCTTAGAGTCTAACTATAATATTTATCTTTTCCACAACGATAACCTTAAAAGAATAGAAGATCATCGAGATAGACAACTTGCTTTAAAGGTACAAGAAAATACTCTTGGAGGTGCCCCCGGGCCTGCTGATGCAGGGGATCTTGCGCGTAATGATGAAATTGGGGTCTTTACTTATAGAGTAGGTGAAGGTTTTAATTATGTTAACACTCCCGGATTTGACCCTTCATTAAGTATTTTAGAACAACAGTGGCCCGGAATGATTCAGAGAGGGGGTGTTCCGTATGTTATGCACGGAGGAGTAGACGTAAACCTTTCAGGATTTGCTATATTCCAACTACTCAATGCTGCACTTGCATCTGTAGGAGAAACTAAAGTAGTACTTGAAGATCTTTATAGTAGTTTAGGTAAATGGGTTCTTGATACTTTCAAGTCGGACTCAGCGAACTCTATTGAGGGAGTCGGGTTTAATGCTTCTGCAAATAATAATGAGTACTTTCATGAGCCAGAGATAATTGCTGATGAAATGCCTGATTTTACAGATGTTAGAGGTAAGATAAATCTATCTCAGCCTAGTGATCTTATCGAGCGTGTAAATATTGCTCGGACTGCTAATCCGGGAGGTCAGGCACTATTTACTACTAAGACTATGTACGAAGAGTTGTTTACTGATATTGTTCACGACGCTGCGGGAGAAAGTCTTGCAGTTGAAGAACAGAATGTACTACAACTTCCAGTTATGCAAATGCTTCGTGCTAGGGCAAGGTTAGTAGAACTTCAACAGCAAAGTCTAATGGCAGGGAATCAGTATGACGCTGATGCTATTGCTGCACAGATACAACTTATTGAACAGAGTATTGCTGGAACTACAGGTGGTGCTACTCCACAGCAGAATCAACAGCAGGGAAACCCTAACCCTGACCAACGTGTAATGTCTACTGAAATGCGACAACCTAATGGTATCGGGCCTACTGCTAACGGAGCAGTTCCGCAGGAAGGTGCAGTTTAAATGGCAGAACCGGATATTAGCCCCGACATAGAATACCCGAGTTGGTATCTAAAGGGTGTTCAAGAAAAAAATCTAACACATTTCTTTATACACGTTCCTGTTGAATTTCTAAAGTACTCTGCGGGTAATGAGTGGTTTACTGTAAATATAAGCGATACATCCTTTAATGAAAAAGAAGATCCTGATGCTCTTCCAGAGTTCAATCAGGACAATATTGATCGGGTAATTGCTATAGCTGCCGAGCGTCTTGGGATTCCCGATCATGAGCGTAATAGATTTAGAAGTCTTTCTTATCAGGAGGGCTTGGTAAACGTTATTTCAGGAGATCTGTTTTTTGGGAGTAATAACTTATCTAACGTTAAAAATATTAATAAAGTAGTAGAGGAAGTTATTGAATTACACAGCAGAAGCCCGAAAGAGGTTTGGGAACCCGTTGATGTGTGGAGAGAACAGGTTGCCACAGAAACTGAAGAACAACGTGAGTTGGAAGAAGCTACGTCTAGATCGGGGCTTAGTGCATTAGCCCCTACGCTCGGGGTAGAAGACTTACGTACAGCAGATATCGTATCTCAACGTGTTGTAGGTGGTACTCAGGAAGTAATTATAAATCAATCTGTAGATTATCTAGTTTATTTTTGGATGCAGTCCAATCCCGAAGCGACTGTTGAAGATGCCCTTGCAAGTAATGAACTACAGCGTGGTCTTCAGGATTTTATTAACTATGCAAATCTTCTAGAGCAAATTCGACAAACTGCGGATGAGATGTTTACTCAACGAACAGAAATAGAACTTCTTCAAAGTGACGATCCTGAGTTTAATGCTGTAGAAATACAAACACTACAAGACGCATGGGACGATAACTTTGCTTTAGTTAATCATTTAGATGAGCAAGTATCTGATCTTCAATTTACAAATTCAAATAATGCTTGGTGGTTAGCGAGTATTGATATTGCTGCTATTCCAAGTATGTTTGAAACAGGGGGGTCTTTACAAGATCCTTTCGGAAACCCTGACTTATTTGATGTTCAAGCATATGATCTTGCAAAAATGGGTGTCCTAAGCGCACTTGAGGATGAATATTTTAATGGGGGTGGTCTTACTGCACGAACTCTAGAGTTTATTCAAGAACATGTAGACGAAAATTTTGATGAATGGTATGACGCATATAAGAGTGCTAGGTTATCAGCGTCTACAACAGACACTTTTGGTTCCCTGTGGATATTAGAGAACCATGTTGCAGACGATATAGAAGAAATTATTGAAAGACAAAGTAGCGATGTAACCTTTAATGAAGGGGTTCTTGCTGACTTATTTAACAGACAGTTTGGAAATACTTCTTCATGGACAGGGGGCAAACAACTTTCATATGAATTTCGTTCTCTTATGAAAGAGATAGTACACAAAAGGTTTGTTGATGCTTGGAATGATTACTCCGGTAGCGGGGATCTCTCCAACCGAGACTTGTATCCTAATAAAGACGATTTCTGGAAGACTCTATCTACAGAAGACTTTGACAGATGGATTAATCTTGAACTACAAGGAATGGTTACTAACAACTATAAAGAAGGGCGAACTTTCTTAGAGCAATTAGATGCTGCGGGCTTGAGTTTGGTACATCTTTTTAAAGCTGCTGCAGATCCTCATTTTATACTTGAAGGCAGCGGTGGTCATGATCGTTTCGGAAATCCCGTTCTAAATTTTAATCCTACTGATGAAGATGCTGTACTCCTTGATTTTTTTGATGCCTTAGTAGCTTACAGTGAAAATCCTGACAATAATTTTATTGCATTAAAAGGAGAGGCTGACCCTGAATCCTTAGCGATAGTTCGTTTTGTAAACGATAATTTAGGAACAGTTTTAGATAATCTTCCTGACTGGTTAGTGCATGACGTATATGGGGCTGTAAGTGATAAGTTGACTGTAGCTTTGGAAGGTCAGCAACTTACAGAAGCTAATGCTGATGACATTTGGAATGCTATAACTATAGATGATGAAACTAACCCTTTTAATGTATATAACACTCTTGCTGAATCTGTACTAACAGCAGTTGCTAGTTTTGGATTAGAAAATCAAGAGGCTCTTATTGAATATCTCACATCCTATAGTGATGCTGATGGAAATACTGGAATACTAAATGCGTTTAAAGCCCTTGATATTGATTGGAGTCTGTCTAATACTCTTCCCGGACTTGGGTTTCAACTAAGTAAACTTTCAGAAGATGACTTCCCGGTTCCAGAACCGCCAGAACTTGCCCCAGAATTAGCGGGTATTCTTCCTCCGATAATTGATTATCTTCCTGATGTTTTTAGGATGGATGCTATTCGTTTTGCTGAGAGTTTCCTTGAAACGGAGTGGGGATATCAAGAAACAATAGGTAAGTATGATGAAGAGAAAAGAGTTTCAAGAGAAGAGTTTATTGCTCTTGAAATTTTTCAAACTTCGTTAGAAGCAGGTATTGAAAGATATTTAGAATCCCAGTTTGTTAATAATCCTATTGTGTCATTAATGATTGAATATTCAGGGGGGCTACGAGATTTCTTTACGGCGTTCCCATCTTTTAGTGAGTTAACCCCAGAGCAAATAATAAATGAGATTCGCAAAACTATATTCAATCCTCCAGAAGGGCAAGAAGGCCACCTTTCTGATGCGCTTTTAAACGCTGAGATTCAAGGTTTTATTGAAAAAGGTTTACTTGAAAGTGCTGAGTTTGCTGAGGAATACGGTGCTATTTACGAAAGTGATCCTGATGTTCTTCGGTGGAAAGCGGAAGAGGAGCGTGAAGAAAAAGAAGAAGAGTTTGAACTTGAAAAAGAAGAGAGAGAAGCAGAAGAAGAAGAGCGGGAGCAGGAACGATTACGTGAGGAAGAAGAGCGGGAACGTCAACTCCTAGCGCAAATTCAAATTCAAGGACGTAGTGCTGCTGAGATAGCCTTTAGAGAGCAGTATCAAGATATATTAGGAGCTGTAGTTGGGCCTGAACTTGCTTTTCAAATTCAACAAGATACAGTCCCGGGATTACAAACAGAGTTTCTAGAGATGTTTGAAGACTTTAAAGGGTTTCTGTCGCCCGATGAATATGTTGCATTGACAGGAGAAGAGTTTGAACCAATGGCTACTGAATGGGATGCAGAACGTGGAAGGTTAGGTGAAATGCAGTATAACTTCTTTCAACAGTTCGATGAAGATCGTATTCTTTCACTTGCAAGACAGTCTCAGATAGCACGAACAAGATTTGATGCTCCTATAGCACGTAGACAACAAAGACAATTATTTACATCACCTAGAACTCCACAAGTTCCAACAGGATTTTAAATGACACAAGAACGACAACGTTTTAATCCCGGTACTCCTCAATATGGAGCGCAAGCTGAAGATCGCGCACAGGCTAACAGATTAGGGCAGATTCTTGCTTCTCAAGGAGCAACAGCCCCTTCACCTATAGATATATCACGATTACGTGCAGATGCTCCTGATCTCACACTAGAGGGGGCGCGTACTCGGCAAGATCGTACTTTAGAAGAACAAAGACGGGCTAATAACTGGCGTAATGCTTTTGCTTTTATAGGCGGTGGTACAAAGTGGGGTGTAATTGAAACTCCGTGGAAAGGGGCACCGAGTTGGGTTCGTTTAGTAAACCCTATTAAAACTGCATGGACAACAATGGAATGGTTTGGTGAAGAAGTTGGGCCTACAGTTTATGAATCGCTGTTAATGAATCCCGCAATGGGGCCGGGGATGACTACGCGTCTTATGAATATGGCTACATTTGGTAGGGTTGAAAGTTTAAATAAATTTCATAAAGATTTAGAGTCTCAAATGCGGGAGTCTGTTTATGAACAAAAGGGTATTTGGAATAAAGTTAAAGGCTATTATGAACTTGCAAGACAGCGTGCAAAACCTGTAGAAGAGGGTGGTCGAGAACAGATCTTCCCGGGAGAAAAGTTTGTTGGAGGTTTAGTATCAGACCCATTAAATCTTGCAGGTTTTGGAATACTAGGAAAAGTTCCAGTTGTAGGACGTATTGCTTTACCTGCTATTAGAGGTGCGCGTCTTCCTAAAGTAAATATCGCTAATCGTTCACTGTCTTTTCCAAAACGGGATTTGCAGATAAAAATTGGATTAGGGGATTTTGAAGACGGGTATATAAAAACTGTTGAAGCCCCGTTTAGATGGGGAGCAAGGTTATACCGCAAACTTCCTAATAGTCGTGCCCAGTCTTCAAGAATGAGTGGACTTCGTGCTGCGGGAGTTTTTCATGAAGCTATTACTACTTTTACAGGTAAACAAATTGATCAGATTGATCCTATAGACAAAGATAAATTTATAGCCCGTATTCTTGACCCGGCAACTGTGCCTGATTCTCAACTCAGTCGGGGTGAAAAAGAATTACGAGACATACTTTTTGATACTCCTGAGATATCTCAAACGGATTTAGGTAGGTTAATTAATAATGTTGATTTTGCTGATTCAGCCCTAAAGCCTAACGCTTTAGATGTAGAAAAGCAGGTTGCTGTGTCAGTTATTTATGACATGGCTATCCGTGGCAAGATATCTGTAGAAGAAGCTGCTAAACGTGTTATTGATGAACTTGGAGGAATACAAACTGCCGATTCTGTTGATGCTGTAAGAGCCACTGTTAAAAATCGAACAACGGCTGTTTTCCAAGAACTTCAAAAACTTACAGTAGGAAACTCTAAATCTGTATCCCGAGTTAAAGCTGCTATTGCAGGAAGGGCTTTTAATTTAACGGCTCAACGTGTAGCAGTTCGTCCGTGGCAAAAGTGGGGACAAGAAAGACCCGGGTCAGTTTCAGAAATTAAATCTAGACAAGGAGCGATAGCAGGACTAATTGGTAATACTATTCATAAATCAAATCAAGCCTTCAATCTTGTTATGGGAAAAATTCTTTATGACATGATTGGGCGTCCTCTTTCTGGAATGGTTCTTATGTTCCCGGCTTTTTCTTTTCAGAATGCGGGTGAAGATATGATCAGGATGATGTTAGGGCGGACTAAAACTTCAAGATCAAGTCTTGCTGAGTTCAACGAGTTTATGTTGGGATTTGATGATATTCCTACTGATCTTTTAGGCGATAATCTTTTAGGTTCGGATAATCTTATTCGAGGTGTTTCGGGGGCTGTCGATCAAAAAGAACTTTTAAGGGCACCTGAAACTGTCCGTTTTCTACAGCCAGTAATGGATAAACTTCCGAATGACAGGGTTAAGCGTAGGGTTATAAATGGGCTAGGGTGGATGCATCCTAAAGCATGGAGAGATAAGTCTTCTGTTTGGTCTCGTCAGTACAGACGCAGCTTTATGATGCAGCGTTCATATCAACGTATAATGTCTGATCTTTTGGATAATGAGCCTGAACTTTTGCAGTTAATAAATCAGAGTTTGCCTAATGTGCAGCCTGATCGAGCAGAACGTTTGAAGAAGGGTATTATGATGCGCCTTCATTTAGGTGGAGACGCAATAAATAAGTACTCAGTAGATCTTGCAAGCGATACTTGGGATCAAGAAGAGATGATCTCTATTATCAGCAAATACCTTAACGATAGTTCTGAAACTGTATTTACTGATGTTACCCGGGCATCTTTAGAAGAGTGGGTTGCTAATCCCAATAGAACTACAAGGCAACTGCGTCAGTTTATGAAAGGTCTTAAAGCAGAGGCATATTCAGAATATATTTCAGGGGCTGAGGGTGTTCGTGTTGCAGTACAACTTGCAGCCGATACTTTTAATAACATTAGTTCTAGAAAAGAGTTTGCTGATTTAGCGCATCAGATGTATGACCTTACAGATCAGTTAGCTACAAAGATTGATGATATTGAATTGACTGCGGGATTCCGAGCAGCGCAACCAAATGTACGGAGTAAAGACCGACAAAGAATATGGTATGAAGCTACTGACGCAACAAAGGCTGCTGTCGATAGTATTGCTGAAGAGCGGGGTAAATTAATTCAAGCAGTAAGGGATGCTGAGAAGAAATGGATGGCTGATGTTGAGTATGCAGATACTCTTTCTCAAGGATTAAACGCTGATCTACGTTCTCTTATTGATTACAGGGGTGGTGTTCATTCTCAAATAGAGGCTCGTTTTCAAGCAACTTCCGGTGTTAACAGATGGAAGAGAGATGATGCTTGGTGGCGAGATCACTATAAAATACGTACTGAGTTTTATGAAGACTTTGTAATAAAGCGTGAAAATGCGGCGGTAGCTAGACTAAATACTCAAAATGAAATAAGAAATGCTTTAAATCTAAAGTCTCCTCCAACTATAAAAAGTAGGAATTTTAACAAGATTGGGCTAAAAGAAATTGCTGCTATTACAGGGGGTGTTCCTGATTCGGTAGTACATGGAATGTATAACGCTGCCTTTATGACAGAAGAACAATGGGTAGATTTTATAATCCGTAAAGCTAACTCCGCAGGTCATACAGGTGTAACTCGGGATAAACTCGGGGCTATTTACAGAAAAGTTATGGGTTCTGCGAACCTAAAAAATAATTGGGGAGATGGGTTTAAGAAGTACGAAAATCAACTCTTCAATTTAGAGGCTGAGTTAAAAGCAGCAGCTAGAATAAAAGTTTCGGATAATGAAGGTCGTGCAATACGTGAATTTGCTCAAGGGATTGCGGATGAACTTGACGGAAGAGCGGGAGTTCGTCACGTAAAACCAAACGGAGAGGTAGTTATTCTACGCGGGGCTGCTGCTCAATCTGTAAGTAAAAGGAAACTGAAAGACAGACTTACTCGTTTTAATAAAGCTGTCTCTGAAGCACATGAAGATTTGAAGCAGACATTCGTTAACTATGCAGATCAAACTGTAATTGATGATGTGATGAAAACAATATTTCCTTTTTGGAAATATGAAACAGCGCGTCTTCCGTTTTTGTTCCGTACTAGTATTACTCATCCCATTGCTTTTAACACTAACCATCCAGACGGAAAGTATTGGCAAGGAACTGAAGAAGGGTATATCCATCCTTCTGATCAACCGTGGAATGATACTTGGGGGCTTAATCCTATTGGAGGTACCCTCTTTAATTCTACAAAGAGAATGGTAAATGCTGAATACCCGGCTTCAGAACAAACAGGAGTAATGGGTAAGTATGTAGCTGTTGAAGATGTAATGGAAAGGTTTGGGTTCTATCCCGGGCCTCATATTGGGTTCTTTACTAAATATGCAATCCCTACTGTTGGAATGCCTGAACGAAAAGGTGAATTAGGTGAGGTAGTTCCTGATCTTATTCAATCCCCCTTGCAGCTTATTCAACAGATGAACATTCCGGGGATATCTAATTTTGCAGCTACTCTGCGAAACTCGATGTTTCATGACCGTTTTTCACAGCACATGATAGCTAAACATCTTATTGAAGCAGGGTATAACCCTAAAGATGTAAACTTTGAAACTCTTACTCCTGCTCCCGGAAGTCGTATTCCTGCTGATGTATTAGAGCAAGCTGTACATAATGCAGCTAGGGTTGAATGGGCGAGTGCCCAATTAGGCATGGTTAGATGGCGAGGTGACTCTGAAGTTAAGTACAGGGAAGCCCGAGATAATGCGGTCAAGACTTGGACTAAACTTTCTCAAAAAGAGTTGGATGGTCTTCGTCGTGATGGCATTTCTGTTCTAGATGTAGTCCCTATGCCTAAACCACTCAAAGCTGCTATGTTCGAGATTAATAATGCAGATGGTTTTAATGCTGCTAGAGCATTACTTGAAGGTGGTGAGCAAAGGCGTATTTCAGACTTGACTCGGGATTTCTATAAGCAAGTAGATAATTTAAGGACAGATGCTAAGGAACAGATTGATCGTAAATTCCTTCGATGGCAACGAGGGGAACTAGGGGGACAAACTCTTCGAGACATTATTACTGAGTATCGTGGAACTCTTGCAACAGCAAAGGATGCTCTTGTTGGAAGAAAATGGGACCCGGAAATAAATGACTATAGAATCACAAATCCAGACGCTGATTACAGTGAAGTTCCACTAACACATGAAGATTACTTAGAGTTGAGAGATCGTCTTGGTTCTGATGTTATTGGTCTAAGGCATCCTTTTGATGAACTCTTAGATACGTATTACACCATTAGACCTCAAGATAAAGATAACGATGGTATTCCAGAATACGATGAGTTTTTTGATGCTCAAGAGGCATTCTTAAGGGACGCAGTTCCTAACGAATACCGGGAATTATTTATCGAGCATACTGAACGTAATATGACTGAGCCTGAAAAGGCTTTGAGGCATTTGCGTCGCAATGATCTTGGTGAGTATTTTTCAGTTGCAAGAGATGTTGCAGATAGAATGAACTTTGGAGGTTACGTTGATGAGTATTTCCGTACTCTATATTTGGGGGATGATGATCACGTTGAAGTAATGCGTAGCCATCCTCTATATAGAATGTGGACGAGACAAGTTAACGATAATAAGAAGCGTCTAAGGGAGACTAATCCTCGTATAGATTATGCTCTTAGGGCTTTTGGTTATACTACGACTTGGGCTAACCCTGTAGCTAGGAATTGGTGGGAAATTGATGGAAGAAGATACCGTCTTGACCGTATGTGGGGATCTCGAAGTAGTTAGCCTATATACAAAATGTGATATATAATCAGGCTCACTGGCCTACAGTTGGCCTTAGATGGCCCCGTTAAGGGAGTTTAAGGAGATTGCGTAATGGCAGATGATAGTTTTAAAGAAGTACTTGAACAAATTAGTGATGAAGCGGTTCGTTCTAAAATATCGGACGCTATGACATCCCACATTTCAAGTCTTTCGGAGAAGTTCGAGAAGGATGCTTCTAATCTCAGGTCTAGTCTGGATTCCCAATTAGCCTCCGCAGCGGAGAATAATAAGAATCTACAGATGGAAATTGCGGGCTTGAAGGATGGAAGTTTTGTAGCTAACAGCACAGGCGGTTTTGTAGAACTTACTGAAAGTCAAAGAGCATTGCAGAATAAGTGGAAACAGGATGAGGCAGAGGCCAAACGGTCAAGCGAACTAGCTTCTATACAAAAACAACTTGCGGATAAAGATTCCCAACTACTAGGTTATAGAAAAAAAGAACTCGCGCAGAACGGTGTCCCTGAAACTATCTTGAATCGTGCTGAAACTGTAGAGCGATTAGACGATCTTTTAGCAATTTATGAGGCTGCTAAACCCCAACCCGCTTCGCAAAATAATATGCCTAACGGTAGTGTTGCAGGTACAGGAACTCTTGAAGGTTCTTCGACTCAATCGGTTAGTGATGACCCTTTAGCTAGAGCGCAGAATGAGCTGGGTTCTCTTATAGAGTCATCTAAAAAATCAATTACAATTTGAGGTAAACAGTTTTGGCAGCATCAGGTGGTCATTGGAATAACCTTGCTGAAGCCCAAGAACTTAGTCAGGCAAAACGTGTAGCAGGTATTATTGAAGAAGACGTCAAACGTGGTGGTTTGATGGGACTTCTTCCTGTAATGCAGCAGACAGGTACTCAGCTTGAGTGGGTTCGTGAAGGCACAGTAGGAACTTCCAGTCGAGCGTCCATTGGCTCTCAACTTGCTTGGTCAGAAGAGACTACTTATGACACTATCAATGAATCATTGGTAATTCGTTATAAGCAGACTGCTTTGAACAAGTATGTTGAAGGTGTCTATGGAACTTTTAACAACTACGCAGCTATTCAGGCTATGGAAGACCGTAAAGCTATTGTTCAGGGAGCCAATGATGATCTTATCTATGGCGACCCGACTAATGGTGCAGCAGGTTCTTCTGAAGCTAGAGGCGTACATTACTTATCGCAGCTCTACCCTACCGCTCTAGGTGGAAGTACTAATGCGATGAATATTGACGAAGGTGAAGCGGGATTGGCTCTTGCTAACATGCGTCAATTAGAGCGTGAAATGAAGTACGGAATTGACTTTTGGTTGTTCCCGTACCCAATCCTAGACCGACTCTCTGCCTATGTGCAGGAAGCAGGTCTCTCCACAAATACCTTCGGCAACATCGACTTTACACTCGATGATTTGGGTCGCAGGGTTACTTCGTGGAACGGTGCCCCAATTATCGGTTCAGATTATCTTGTTGCAGAACAAGCTAACACTGGTGCTGATGGCACTTCACTTCGGGCGAAACATTCGTCTGGAGATCAACAGTACAGCGTGTTTGCAATCAAACGTGGACAAGTTGCCAGAGGTGAAGGTGGTCTTACCTTTGCATTTGGTGGTGATGGCGCATCTCCGGGTGAGCCTCTCATGGTTGATTACTTCCCGAGTTTGGAAGATTTTGATGCTTCCGGTCTCAGGCACCGTATGTACTACAACCTAGCTGATGGTTCTCGTATGTCTGTAGGTAGAATCTACGACATTGAAGACTCAGCAGTAGTGGCATAGGGAGGATAAAAACTATGGCAAACGTTGCTCATGGGTATTTTCGTCTTCCTTCCGGTAAGACAGTAGAACTACCCTATGACCCAAACTTCGACTTCAACAACATAGACCCGATGCCGGGGGACATTGACCCTTACACTGTCGGGACAACCCAACTATTTCCACTAGGAACTAAGTTGGTACAGAATGACCGAACTTTTAGGTATGTAGAGTTCGGCGGTACTACAGCAGCAGGTAATGTAGTTCAGCGTGAAGCACCTGATGGTGCCCATGATGACTTAGACCCTACTGGAAGTGGTACTGGTGCGGGTGTTGCAATCGGTGACACAATCATCTCGATAGCTACTTCAGTTACTCTCGTAGAAAACGAGTATGTAGGTGGAACGCTTACGATTGAAGAAGACACCGGACAAGGCTACTCGTATCTAATAACCGCTAACGAGGCTGCTTCAAGTGCAGCTAACGCTAACGTGACTATTGCAGATGGACTTGCAGTTGCGATTGATGCTACTTCAGATGTAAAACTCGTAAAGAGTGCTTACAAAGAGGTTATTATCGCTCCAACTACTTTGACAGGTGCCATTTGTGGTGTAAGCGTTGGTGTTGGTGCTGATGGTAGTTTCGGTTGGATACAAACTACGGGTGATGCTGCGATTGATACAGATGGTACTGTAGTTATCGGGCAACGAGTTATGGCATCTAACGGAACCGCAGGGTTTGTAGAGGCTATGGCTCTTACTGAAGCTACCCCAAACACGTTTATTACTCCCGATGTTGGGATAGTGGTAGATGTGGGTGCTACTGGCGTACACAGCGTTGTTCGTCTTAACGGTTTCGAATAGAGACTAATGTGGAGGTATTCAGTTAGGCTGGCCTCCACTAATAAAGGTGTGTTATGCCAAACATAGTTGGTTTTAATATTTTTGATTCTGAGTCTCATGTAATCGTGGGACATGACACAGTTACGGTTAGTACAAGTGCTGTTGGGCCTACTATTCCTGCTGAAAATACTACTGCTTGTCAGATAAGAGTGAATGATCAGTCTATTCGATGGCGCGCAGATGGAACTGACCCTACGTCTTCTGAGGGTTTTACAAGTACTTCGGGAGATATTTTTATTCTTACTAAGGAAACTGAAATAGATCAGTTTAAAGCCATACGTAAAGGTGGCACCGACAGTGAAATTGACTGTATCTTTTTCGGAGAAGCATAAAGGTGTTATCTAATGGGCGTTGAATATCTAGGTACTGGACAACTTCTTACAGGGGTACCCGGCTCGTCTACAGATAACGCTATAGTTAGGTGGGATGGAACAAGTGGAGCCTCTATTCAGAATAGTGGTGTCACTATAGATGATTCCAATAATGTAATTATTGCAGGGAATCTTACGGTTAGTGGGACTACTTCAACTATCAGTTCCACTACCACTACCTATGTAGATCCTATTATTCATTTACAGACGGCCTCTGATGGTGGTGATTTAGGTAGTGATAGCAATAAAGACGTCGGTATTGCAATGCAGTACCATACTGGGTCTGCTGCTAAAAAGGCTTTCTTAGGGATAGACGATAACGACTCTTATAAGTTGATGTTTATTCCCGACGCTACCATTTCATCGGAAGTTGTTTCGGGTTCAGTAGGAACGATCAAGGCTAATCTTGAAGGTAATGCCGATACAGCAACTGCTCTTGCAGGTTCTCTTGGAACCCTTACAGTTGATCAGATTAATCTCAATGCTTCAACAATAACCATTACTGATAGTAGTGATACAGGTGATCTCGCAACCTTAGCCGTTACTACTCACGGCGCGACTACCCTAACAACTGTAGATGATAATGCTACAGCAGCGCATTTAGTTCTGGATGTAGATGGGAATATTGAACTTGATAGTGCTACGGGGATTTTTATATTTGAAGATGGTGGGACAGAAGTACTCCGATTTACAGAGAGTAACTCTGGAGATGTAACAATCAAACTTGTTACGAATGGCAAAGACCTTATCTTTACTGATAACGGTGATGTTGTAGGGCTGAAAGTTCTAGATGCTGCTGCGGGAATAAATGTCCCCGGTGAAGTTCAAACAACGGGAATAGGTTATACGGATGGCGATAATGCCATGACGATAGCTGATGGTGGTGCCGTAACATTCCCGGTGAGTATAGATATTACTGGTTCTGCGGGAATTATCTTAGAGAATGACGAAACTATAACCAACTCTACAGATGGTGAAGTCGCCATAAACGGTACAGTTGTAGTGGGAACAGGGGGTGCTGCGGGTACTCTCAAGTCCAGTGGAAACTTTGATTTAACCCTTGCATCAGGAAACTCTACTACTGGAACTATCACAATAACCGATGGTGCTAATGGGGATATCACTATAGCCCCGAATGGTACAGGGAATACGGTTATTAATTCTGCTACCGCTACGGATATTATTTTAGATGGAAATAAATCTGTTACCCCGGGGGATGGTGCAGTCATACATGTAGATGCTCATACTATTACAGATAGTAATACATCTGGGTCAGGAACTGCTGCAAAGTTTACTCACGTAGCTATAGAAGCCCCGACTCTTGCAGCTACTAATTCATCTGTAACTACAAGTGATGCAGCGACTTTCTATATAAATGCTGCTGCAACTGCGGGTACTAATCAAACTATTACTCGTAACTGGGCTATGTGGGTTGATGGTGGTAATGCTAGGTTTGACGGATCTATTTACTCAGGAACTACTGAGGCTATTAATTCATCTGGATTAGTTCAAGTTGCAAACCAGTCTGCTATTACTGGATTAGGAACTCTTGGGTCAATTGATATTGATGGTGGTGCTATTGACGGTGCAGTTATAGGAGCCAACTCTGCTGCTGCTGGTACGTTTGCTGCATTGGTGTCTACCACCTTTGCTCCGTCAGATGACGTAACTCTAGCCTCTCACAAATACCTGAACTTGCCTGAAAACTCAAG
>CEUI01063576.1_pt1 | contig 17970 bp, 26 predicted proteins | sample 531411 | NCBI WGS metagenome assembly CEUI01 (sample SAMEA2622841, study PRJEB7988) | marine metagenome | isolation source: saline water (ENVO:00002010), including
AAAACGACAACAGCCTCAAGTACCGAAATGACCCCCGCCTCCTCAGCGAATTCAGATCAACAAGAGGCTACCCAACCAGTAGAATCAAATGAGTAATCTTTGATTCTTCTTTTCTCGCCACAGAATTAATATATTTTGTGGCGAGATTTTTTTGACTTTTTATGTATTTGAAATAAATTAAATATATGCTCGGATACTCCAGTAGAACTGTAAAGATTAGAAACATAAATATAGGCGTAGTTGGCGGTGGTTACGTTGGCAAAGCAACTGCGTTATTGGAGTGCGAGGGGGTTGACGTTAGCATTTATGACGTTGACCCAGAAAAATGCTCTTCAGGAATAAGCAGAATTGAAGACTTAAGTTCGTGTCATTTGATTTTTGTTTGTGTGCCTACGCCGATGAGCAAACACGGCCAATGCGACACGAGCATAGTTGAATCAGTAATTAAAGAGCTAAAAGAAAAACTTGCAGATAACTGTCCACCTATAATTATTCGTTCAACTGTTCCCGTTGGGTTTTGCAAAGATAACGGCGTTAACTTTATGCCAGAATTTTTGACCGAAAAACATTGGGAAAATGATTTTCTTAAAAACGAAGATTGGATAGTTGGCACATTTGACTCTGCAAACTTAGATTTTAAAGAAAGAATTAGAGCGCTTTTCATTTTAGCTTATAACGAAGGTAAGTTGAAAAATAATCCAATGATCCATTTTGTACCTTCCGAAGTGGCTGAAGTTTGCAAATATGCCAGAAATTGTTTTCTAGCTACGAAGGTGTCTTTTTTTAATGAGGTCGCAGAATTTTGCGAAGCCAAAAATGTAGACTATGATCTCGTCAAGGAATTTGTATCTTTAGATACTCGAATTGGAGATAGTCACATGTCTGTTCCCGGTCACGATGGAAAAAAGGGGTTCGGGGGAACGTGCTTCCCTAAAGACATGGCCTCTCTTTCAATGCAAATGATAGAGGTGGATGTTGACCCAATATTAATCTCAGCAGCCACCAACAGAAATGTGAATAAGGACAGACCCGAAAAGGATTGGGAGTCCGATAAAGGTCGTGCTGTATCGTTTTAGGGCAAGTAGCTCAATTGGATAGAGCATCGGTCTTCTAAACCGAGGGTTGCGGGTTCGAGTCCCGCCTTGCCTACCATTTATATATATGAAACTGGAAAAAATACTTAATCACCCGCGAGTGACAGTGGGTTATAGCAAATTGAACAAAGAGGCTATTGTCCCTGCTATTGCCCATTCAGGAGATGCTGGTTATGATTTGTCTTCAGTTGAAGAGCATTGGATAAAACCCAAAGAAAGAAGGCTAATTGGAACAGGGTTAGCTTTTGAATTTGCGGCCACTTATTATGGTAGAATTGCTCCCAGAAGCGGTTTAGCAGTAAAGTCGGGGATTGATGTGATGGCTGGGGTTGTAGACTCTACATATAGAGGCGAAATCAAAGTTTTGCTAGTAAACCTTGGCGAAAAGCCTTTTCTTGTTGAAAAAGGGCAGAGAATAGCTCAAATCATCTTTGAAAGATATCATTCTGCGAAATTTATAGAAAGCCAACTAAGCTCCTCAGAGAGAGAGAGTGGGGGGTTCGGAAGCACAGGAGAATAAAAAATGAAAAGCAAATCTAAAATAGTAGAAAAGCCTTGGGGAAGAGAAATCTGGATGGCAAACAATTCTTTGCACGATTACTGCGGTAAAATACTTGAGATTGATCAAGGGTGCAGCACTTCTCTCCATTTTCATATGAAAAAACATGAAACTTTTTATATTTTGAAGGGGACGCTGCAAGTTGATGTCGTTGATGTTGAAACTGCTGAAACTAATACGGTAACGTTAAGCGAAGGTCGCAGCTTTGAAATTTCTACTGGTATCCCACATAGATTAATTGCTTACGATGGGGATGTTACGTTTGTTGAAATCAGCAATTATCACTCAGATGGTGATAGTCATAGAGTTGTGAGATAATGTGTGGCGTTATTGGATATGTAGGGAAGTCGCCTAAAGCTTCCGATAGAATTTTTGAAGGGCTTAAAAAGCTTGAGTATAGAGGTTATGATTCATGCGGTATTGCTCTTGGGTCAAAACCGCCATCCGAGTCTAAAGATTGTGTTGAAATTTTTCGAGCAGTCGGCTCCCCAGACGAGCTTCTAAAAAAACATTTATTTCCCTCTAAGTTTGGGATAGGACATACGAGGTGGGCTACGCATGGAAAAGTTTGCATTGAAAACGCTCACCCACACAGAAGTCATGATAAAAAAATCATTCTAGTTCACAATGGGGTGGTTGAAAACGCTCAAGCTTTAAAAAAGAAGATCGAAGACGTTTCCCTTGAGGGAGATACTGACTCTGAAATTTTAGCCAACTTCATTGCTTGGCATTATTCTAAAGTAGATTCTCCCGTTGAGGCGTTGAAAAATTCTCTTTCAGAAGTTATGGGTACTTATGGGTTGGCTATAATTTTTACAGGTTTGCCTGATAAAATTTTTGGCGCAAAAAAAGGTTCTCCATTAATACTCGGTATTGCCGAAGAAGAAAACTATTTAGCAAGCGATACCTCCGCGCTTCCACACGAAGTACACAGAGTCGTTTACCTAGAAGATAACCAAGTTGTTTCTGTAGAAAAAGATAAATTCCTAATACACAACATAGATGGAGCTTCTTCTGACTTTGAAGTAGAAGACGTAAGTATAGACGACACAACCGGAAAACTCGAAGGGTATTCGTGTTTTATGGAAAAGGAGATAATGCAACAACCAGAATCTATCAAAAACGCTATGCTTGGTAGAATAGGTGCAGATTTATCTTCTGTGAGATTTGGGGGAGTTAATCTAGATAGAGACTTAACGAAAGAAATCAAAAGAGTTCTTTTTTTGGGTTGTGGAACAGCCTATCACGCTGGGCTGGTTGGGAAATATGCAATAGAAAATTTAGCCAACATTCCCGTTTCCGTTGAGATAGCCTCGGAGTATAAATACAAAAATAACCCAACAGAAGACGGAACCCTAGCCATCGCGATAAGTCAGTCTGGAGAAACGATAGACACCCTCGCGGCTCTAGCTGAAGCTCAGAATAAAGGTCTTGACTCTATGGGAATCACGAATGTCGTTTCCAGCACCATTGCGAGACAGGCAGGGAAAGGCATATTCCAACATGCTGGAGTAGAAGTGTCAGTGGCCTCTACGAAAGCTTTTACCTCTCAGGTGACAATCTTATTAATGTTGGCTGTCCTTTTGGGCAGAAAAAAATCCTTAAACGTATTGGACGCTAAGAAATATTTATCAGAAATTGAAAAATTACCCGATCTGGTTGACAAGGTTTTGTCTAATAGAAAAAAACTATCAGCAATAGCAGAAGAATTCAAACATAAAAAAAAGTTTATTTTTTTAGGTAGGCAATCCATGTACCCTATAGCTCTAGAAGCTGCTCTAAAGTTAAAAGAGATAACTTACCTAGATGCACAGGGTTATGCTGCTGGCGAATTTAAGCATGGCCCATTAGCTTTAATTACTGATGAGCCTTTGTGCTTTTATTTTGCTACTCAAAAAGAATTGCTGGATAAAAATATTTCCAATATTCAAGAGATTAAAGCTCGACAAGGTAGAATTATTCTTATTACTCAAGAGGGGATTGATATGCCAAGTGAATTATTTGACGAGAAAATAGAAATTCCTCGCTGTAGAAGTTTTATTCATCCAGTGCTTTCTATAATTCCAATGCAGCTTTTTGCTATGTATTTATGTCAAGCCCTAAATTTAAACCCAGACAAACCAAGAAACTTGGCTAAATCTGTTACTGTAGAGTAAGATATTTATTATGAAATTCTACGAGGTCAAGCAGCGCATGTGTAATGGACTCTGGAATAGCTGTGGCTTTTTCAGAAAGAAAAAAGATGCTGAAAAATGTTGCTCTCATTTTAATACGAAAATCGAGGTTTACCCCACCAAGATAATAGAACACGAATTCTTAAAACCAAAAGACTTCGAGTGAAAAAATATTTAGATGATCCAAACTTTCATAGGATATTAAATAGCCTCATGAATATCGAGCTTACCACCGTAGCTGTAAGTGGATATTTTGATCCGCTCCATGTTGGACATATTGAAATGCTAGAAATGGCTAAATCTTTGGGCGACAAATTGATTGTTATTGTCAACAGCGACGAACAAGCAGAACTTAAAAAAGGTAAGTCTTTCATGAATCAAGATGATAGGCTTAAAATAATTAGATCGCTAAAGTGTGTAAATGAAGCCTTCATATCAATAGATAAAGATCGTTCTGTGTGCAAGTCCTTAAGGCTGTGCAAGCCCCACATCTTTGCTAATGGAGGAGATAGAAAACTCGAAGAAATACCAGAAGCAAAAATCTGTAGAGACCTTGATATAGAAATGGTAGACAACTTAGGAAAAAAAATCAGATCATCTTCCGACTATACCGGCTTAAAATAGTGTAAAAGATAGTAAGAAGATGAAGAGCCTCTCAGATTCTCAAAAACTAGAACTTCTTACTGAGCATAAGCAGCGTCTTCTTGACATTTTAGAACATGAAATACGTGAACTGCAGTTGATGCAGTATAGAGTAACTACCTCTGAAAAAAAAGAAATTTATTATGATAAGATTCTAGTTACTAGAGAAATTCAAACAATAATAAATAATATCTAATTTTTTTTGTAGATTTTTTTGTTAATCTCCTGTTTTTAGGCTATTATGTCACAGAGGAATATTATGAAAATCTTTTATTCAATTGCGTTGGGAGCGTCTCTCGCCTTGTCTTCTTTGGCGGCAGAAAAGACATCTACGGCAGATCATTTACAAAATGTTTCTGTCACAATTAGATCAGAGGGTACTTTTTCTAATGGAGAAGGTTCCGGAGTAATTTTTACTCGAAAAGATTCTAAAGGAAACCAAGTAAATTTTGTTTGGACTGCGGCTCATGTCGTAGACAACCTTAGAAAAACCAGAAAGACCGTAATAAATGGGACTCCCAAAACTATTGTTGAGTTTAAAGACCCTATGGTAATGAAGGAAATTAGGCAAAATGGGCGAACCGTTGGCCGCTTACAAATGGATGCGGAGGTATTAAAGTATAGCGATGCACAAGACGGCCATGATTTAGCTCTTTTGCGTATTCGCAAGTTTAATTTCGTTAAAGATACTGTGACTTTTTATCTTGGAGAAGACATTCCAACATTAGGAACAGAGTTGCTGCATGTTGGTAGTTTGTTGGGGTCTGCGGGAGCGAATAGCATGACTGACGGAATTTACTCTCAACATGGAAGAATTTTAAAAAGCATTAATAAATACATTTATGATCAAACTACAGTTACCGCCTTTCCCGGAAGTTCTGGCGGCGGAGTTTACCTAAAGTCTGACGCTAAATATGTTGGTATGCTCGTAAGAGGCGCTGGAGAGGGCTTTAATCTTATTGTTCCTGTTCGCAGAATGAAGGATTATTGTGAAAAGCATAAAATCATGTGGGCATTAGACCCAAAAGTTAAAATGCCAAGCGAAGATGAGCTTAAAAAAATCCCAATTGAGCATGAGCCTAAAGAGCAATCGCAAAAAAGCGATGCTGAAGAAGCTGCTGATGCCGAAGATGCAGAAGATATTAAAGAGTTTCCTTTTATGATTAGAATTTATCCTAAATATGACGATGGTCGCCCAGACTTTTTAAAAACAAAACCGAATCCATTCAAAACGATGGAGAAACATTAAAAGAAAGATAAGCTATGAAAAAATTAACGATTATCGCAGCTGCTATTTTTGCAATCGGCTGCAATTGGGGAAATTCCGGATGTCCGGATTGTTCGTGTGAAGCGGGTTGCTGTTCATCCGACACTTGCCCTGTGGCTGATTGCAATTGTAGTTGCGCAAAACCTGAGTAACAAGACTTTGGGGCGTCTGGTCGCTTCACCTGAAGCAATAAGGCACAAAGCCAAGGGGGCAGCTTTTTAGTTGCCCCCCTTTTTTATGATAGATTTCTTTTCTCAGATTAACGAAGACCTTTGGATAAGTGACGGAATCTTGTCGGATAAGGAGTGTCGCCTGTTGATAACAGAAGCGAAGCCCTTGCTGTCTAAGTCTACAATTTTAAAAAAGAAAAATTCCGACCCCTCGATATCCGAATACAGAACAAGCAATACGGCAACCCTAGAGAAAACAAATTACAGCACTCAACATGAAGGCTACGATGTTATCTCTAAGATAGAAAAAGTGGTTCAATCCTTATCCTTTCTTCCAATAGAAAACCAAGAACCATTGCAAGTCTTACAGTATTCAAGAGGCAATGAGTACAAGGAGCATCATGATTTTTTTCACGAAGGGACTGATTATTACGAAGAACAAATCAAGAAAGGAGGACAAAGACTGTTCTCTGTTTTATTTTATTTAAATAATGTAAGTGGAGGAGGAGAGACCTGTTTCCCTAAGTGGGATTTTAATGTTACCCCAAGAGAAGGTAGGGTGGTTTTTTGGAGAAATTATAAACTTGGGCCTATTTTTGAGTCTCTGCATAAAGCCGAGCCAGTTGTGGGTGGTTCTAAATGGGTAGCCGTTAAATGGGTTAGAGAAGCGCCGTACACAGAATAAGCTGGACTTTTATTTAGTCTTGTATTAATTTATTTTAAAGCGCTTATGCAAGAGGAAGATTTAAAAAACGCAAAACAGCTTTTAAGTCAAATTATTGACATAGCGAAAGCTCAAGATTTAGAATGGAAAAAAGCGAACATGGACAAGAAGGGAGATCAGTGCGTGGGTGATAGCTGGTTAGTTTATCACTTAATACAACTTGAAAAACTATTAAATAAAGAAGAAAATGCCAAAGATTAGAAATAAAAAAAAGTGTTATGTTATCACTGGAGATAAAAATTACACCTATGGAGCGTTTCCATATTCGGAGGAGGGTCTTAAGAAAGCTAAACGGCACTTAAGACAGTTAAAAAAGCAACATAATGGGAACTTTGAAATAAAGGAGCAGTAAATGGAAATCGTAATATTAATGGCTGGAAGCTTTGCAGTTGGGTTTGCTTGGTCTGTAGATAAGCATGGGTGGTAAATTTTATTAAGCAAGAAAGAATAAATTTTATGATCGCGAGTGTAAATAAAAGTATGATACAAGTTAAGGTTTTGAGACCATATCGCGTTAAAGGTGATATCTCCTGTAAGGAGTGTGGCTTATCATATTCTAAAAAGCACTACGATGTATTATTTAAAGCTAAAAAATTAGTATATTTCGAAGTCAAAGACGAAGAAGGAAACGAAGAAGTTATTTGTCATGATTGCTTCTTTAAATATCTTGTCAAAAAGGCTAATGTCAAAGATGGCGACCCATATGAAATTAATTTTTCAGATGGGCGTAAAAAAATGGCTATGGAATTTACCGCAGATTTTTCCGTTTTTATGGATGATTTTGATGACTTCTAAATATGAGTAAAAAATCTCAAAAATCACAATGGAAGATTACGTTTAAAAAATTAAACGAAGAAGGAGAAGACTTGTCCAAAGCCGTGTCTTGGTGGAAGCAGGAATCCTTTGAAACTTTGAAAAAAGCTCAGGAAATGCAACTGGTGGATGACGAAGCTCTTTGTGAGCACGACGAGGATTTATTTTTTACGTATCTTCATGATATGAAAAAATTGGAAAAAAGAATAAATTATCTTGACGTAAAGGGAAAAAACGAGTATGCCAACTTAAAAGCTTACGAAAGCAAGGTTAACGATTTCTTTTTAGAAGCAGTATTTGGGGAAAATGTGTAAAATAGAATTGCCAAAGAAACCAAAAGGTTCAACTCATATTTATTTTGAAACTAAGAACAGAGGTAGACTCTGTAAAGCCTTAGTTCCAATTAAAGATATAGACACCTTATTGGGCAGCGTCGGGGAAATTTGGTACGCAATTGCCAAAAAGGGTAGAATTTTGCAAAAATTCGAACCTTCTTATGCTTGGGATGGAAAAGAAGTAGAAGGATTAGAAAATAATGGCAAGAAAAAGGGCAAACAAAAACTTCAAGTTCAAAAACGCTGATGGCGTAGAATATGAAATAATATTTAGGAAACCCGACAAGAGAACTAACGCAGGGGTTCATGGTCTGTGCTACCATCCAGACGATAAAAAGCCTAGAATTTACATCAATCCCTATTTGACAAACCAATCTGAGTTAAATACTATTATACATGAAATTGCTCATGCTTTTTTCTGGAATAAAACAGAAAAAGAGATAGCAAAGTTCGCCAACACCTGTAGCCGTTTTTTGTATAATAAAGGGAAATGGAGAAAAGAAGAATAAATTTCGATAGCCTTTCTGAAAAAAGAATTTGTACTTATTTAAAAAATAAAGACGAACAAGCTTTCGTTTTCGTTTACGACAAATATCAGCAAGGACTTCACAACTTCATTTTAAATAGAAGTAGAGATACGCATTTGGCAGAAGAAATCTGCCAACAGGCTTGGATAAAAGTTTGGAAAAAAATTGATAGTTTTCAGGGCAAAAGCTCTTTAAAAACTTGGATTCATAGGGTCGCGTTAAATTGTCTTTGGGATTTTTACAAGAAAAACCATAGAATAGTAGACATAGAAGACATAGGCGGTGAGGGGGTTTTTGAGAATTTGTTAGGAAACCAAGCCGATCTTAAAACGCCGTTTAATTTAGCTTCCAGCACGGAAGAAGCTAAAAAGATAAAAGATAAAGTATCTCAAATAATTTCAAGACTACCTGAAGAAAAAAGTAAATTAATAAATTTGATTTTTATTAAAGAGTTAACTTATCAGGAAGCCGCGAAAGAGATGAGTATCCCAGTCGGAACGGTCATGTCTAGAGTCTTTTATTTAAGAAAATTTCTTCAAGAGGAATTAAAAAAGACAAGACGGATCGTTAAAAATGAATTGGCTCCCTAATCATGTAGAAGATTATTATGACCATATTCTTTCGCCTTCCCTGAATCTAGACATGAGTTGTTATTTGTTTGATGTTGACGGTACGCTTACGCCAGCAAGATCGGCAATGGGTTCTGATTTTACTTTTGCTTTTTTAAGCTGGATGGCGAACAGGAAAGTATATTTAGTTTCTGGCAGTGATAAGCAAAAAATAAGCCAACAACTTCCTCAAAGCGTTCTCTCAAGGTGTGGTGGAATTTTCGCTTCTATGGCTAATGAATTTTGGCAAAAAGAAAAACTTATTTACAAAAATGAGTGGTGTCCAAGCCCCAGCTTAATGGCAAGACTAACAGACTTTCGGGAATTGTCTCCCTACAAGAATAAAAGAGACGAGTGGATAGAGATGAGAACCGGCATGATAAACTTTTCTGTTGTTGGTCGAGCTTCGACAAAGCAAGAAAGACAAGAATATTCTAAATGGGACGAGAAAAACTTAGAGAGGGAAGATATCATAAAGTCTCTGAGCAAAGATTTCCCGGACTTGGAGTTCAAAATAGGAGGACAAATAAGCATAGATATTCAACCCGCTGGCAACAACAAGTCCTTAGCTAGTCGTTGGGTTCGGGAGAATGTAGGCGAAAAAATTATATTTTTTGGCGATAAGGTTAGTGAAGATGGTAATGATTTTGATATAGCTAAAGATGTTTTAACTCATGGCGGCACAGTTCATGCTGTAAATTCCCCTATCGACACTCAGAAGATACTGAAATCTTATTATGCCAATTAACAGAGAAAGGGGGTCTTTATTTATTCATATTCCTAGAACTGGAGGGACTAGGGTGGAGCAACTATTGAATATGACCTTCAATGGAGATGCTCCAGCAACAAAGTATTTAATGCTTTTTGGTTATGCTCCATTGGGGGGTAAAAAATACGAATTACAACATTTAACTTACAAAGAGATGATCAAGCATAAGTTAATCTCAAAAAAAGAATTTAATTCGTTCTTTAAATTTTCATTTGTAAGAAATCCATACGACAGATTGGTTTCTACATATTTTTATATCGGACACAAGTATTTTGATTCTTTTAAAGACTTCGTTAGGTTTATTTATGAGGGCGGAGGTGAGCCAGACAGGTTCCCAAGTCGCTGGGCCAAACTGAATGGGTTTAAGTGGTTCTTGGAACACCCTCTAGCTAGGCCTCAATTTGATTTTATTTATAATAGAAACAATAGATTGATAGTAGATTTTCTGGGTAAATTTGAAAATTATGTGCATGATTTATCTTTTATATTAGAAGAACTCGGAGAGTCGCCCTCCAAGAGTTTGTTAAATCAAAAAGTTAATGCGACTGACCATAAGGCGTATAAATCTTATTACAACAAAAAAACCAAAGATATGGCTAGGTCTATTTATTTTAAAGATTTCGAAGCTTTCGACTACGTTTGACAAATAAATAAAATTTAGTTACCATTCGATATGAGAATTAATGTACTGCTGAACGATAAGAGCTTGAAGTTAGTATCTGATTTAGCGAAAAAGAGAAACAGAAAAGCTAAAAAGTTCGGAGCAGGAAGATATCCCGCACTTTCCAAAAGAGCCAGTGACCCATTTGCATTAAATGGCCCCAAAAAAAGCGACCCTTTTGATTTAAATCGTAAGAAAAAAGACCCATTCGACCTTACTGAACCTAATCATGTTGAATCGGAATGGACGCATAAACTTGGGCTAATAGGAGAGGTAGCGGTTGCTCAATATTTTGGCGTATCTATTGATGAAAACATTTATGATGACCACGGGGATGACGGCACAGACTTGGTGATTCCTGAACTTGGAGGCAGAGTTGATGTAAAAACCACGCCTTACTGTCACGATCCATATCTAAGAGTCCCGATGGGTAAGCCTAAAGATAAAGAGAAAATGAAAAATGTAGACGCCTATGTTAGTTGCTGTTATGACAAATCAAAGCCTAACATGGTTCAGATAATTGGTTGGCAGAAAAAAGAAATTGTTATTAAATCCGAGAAAAAGCGATTCCTTGACCAAGGGCCGCTTAATTACAAACTGGAGGAACACGAACTTGAACAAATCCCCTCAAAGTAGAATTTCTTGGGAAGAATACGCTCTTAATTTAGCTCATACTGCCGCGCTTAGAAGCGAAGACCCATATAGACAGGTTGGGGCTTGCGCCTTGGGGGAAGGGAATTTGGTTTTGGGCTTAGGTTATAATGGCTTGGCTTCCGGTAAAGATGTGGAAGAAGATTTCTGGAATGATAGAGATAACCGCAGAAAGTATATGATTCATGCGGAGGCGAATTGCCTCTCTTTACTTAAAAGAGGCGAGGCTAAACTGATAGCCGTGACTCTGCTTCCTTGCTCTTATTGCGCTACCTTAATAGCCTCTCATGGTATCAAAAAGGTGATTTATTCCGAAGAATACGAAAGAGATAGTCAATCTAAAGAGATTTTTAATTTTTATAAAATAGAACTGAAGAGATACGAAAGAAAATAGTTGACTTACCTTTAGCCTTGGATAATAATAGGCTCATGAGTTTAAAAAAGAGTAAGCCTTCACACCCAGAAGCTAAAAAGTTCCAAAAGTCTGGATTCTTTAAAGATATAAAAAATTGGAACGATCTTAAAAGACGAATCGCCAAGCTGGGTAAAGACGAAAGCACGACAGTAGAAGGTGACGCCTTTGAGGTATTTGTTGAGTGGTTCCTTGTTGAAAAGAAGAAATCGCCAAAGGTTATTCCTGCCGACCTATTTACATCGGCAATTAAAAAGAAATACCATTTCCCCTCTAAAATGCCCGACGCTGGCGCAGATGGCTTGTTTTTGGCCCCAGATGGCCGCTGGACAGCTTATCAAGCCAAGTTCAGAGGTAATCAAAAGACTCTTACTTGGGGAGAACTAGGGACGTTTTTCGGGGTTTCTGAATATACCCCATCTCGCTGTGTTGCTACTACCTGTCAGGAGATCGTCAAGGCTGTTGGCGAGATGAAGAAACATGATGGTCGTTATTTCACGATTCGTGAAGAAGATTTTAAGCGGCTTACAAAAAATGATTTTGCGAAGTTCGAGAATTGGGTAAACCGAAACGAAGAAAAACCCGTAGAAGAATTTAAGCTTAGAGACGACCAAGTAGAAGCGATTAAAAAAATTGACAAAAAACTTAACGAAGATGATCGCGCTCAGGCGATTTATGCGTGTGGCGCGGGTAAGACATTTCTCGGAATTTACTACGCGAAAGACAAGCTCAAAAAAATCAAGGGGGCCAAAAATTTAGTATTCCTTTGCCCTTCTCTCCAGTTGATGCGTCAAGCTTATTTGGACTACTTGGAACACTACTATGAACCCGATGTAAGAATGGTGGCAGTTTGTTCTGATAAAGACATCACCGATGTTGAAACTGAAATCAAGTACGACTCGTCAGACGCAGGATTTCCAGCAACCACCGATCCCAAGACTCTAAAAAAAATACTTAAGGGTTCCAAACATAATGTGGTTTTTTGTACATACCAATCTCTTCAGGTCTTGAAAGATGCTGGAATTAAAGTTCAGTTAGCGATTCTTGATGAAGCGCATAGAACCGCAACTGACAGAGGTTCTATATGGGCTGCTTCACTTGATGATTCGTTTATCAAAATGGATAAACGTCTTTTTATGACCGCTACCCCTCGTCGCCGCCGAAGCTTAAAATACGATGTAACAAGCATGGATAATGTGGATGACTATGGGGATCGTGCAGTTACGTTAAACTTTTCGCAAGCAAAAGAATTAGGTATTGTATGCGACTTTAAGGTAATTGTCTCTGTTATTACCAGCAATGATATAAATAGAGACTTTCTGAATAGCGGTGGGGTTAGAGATGGAGACGGTAGAATCCCCGTGAGAGCCATACAACGCGCCCATCAGGTTTCCCTAAAGAAAGCTATCAAAAAGTTTAACTTAAAGAAAATTTTCTCTTTCCATAACCGCCGCGAAGTCGCCAAAGAGTTTACGTCAGATACTCCAGAAGGGATTGGCGCGGTAATAAAAGGCATAGGCTCTTATTATGTAGACGGGAAAATGTCTGCTGGAGAACGCGCAAAAATTTTAGAAGACCACTCTAAAGAAAAAGTGTCCATTACTTCCTGCGCTAAATGTCTTTCTGAAGGTATAAATTTACCAGAGACCGATTGCGTGGCTATCATACAACCCAGAAAAAGCCCAGAAGATATCATCCAAATTATTGGAAGATGTATGCGAACTTACAAGGGTAAAAAATTTGGCTATTTGTTTATTCCTGTCTATGTTGAGGTGCAAGAGGGAGAAACCGAAGAGGAAGCTATTCAAAACACAAAATTTGAACAAGTAATAGCTGTCGCAAATGCAATGCGAGAACATTCTGATGCGTTTGAAAATCTTCTTGAAGTTATTGGGGTTTCTAGAGGTAGAGGGATAACAGGAAGACCCCAAAGAGTTTTTGAGCAAATATTTGAATGGATTGGGCCTTCTGTTTCTATGACTCAACTCCGAAAAAGTATATGTACTAGAATTTTAGACGGCACACTTGATAGTTGGGATGTTCATGTCGGTGAGATTCAGAAATTTATAGAAGAGCATGGACACTCCAATGTACCCCGATCTGGAAAATATAATAATCTTGGTCACTGGGTACTGAATCAGAGAAGCTTTAAATCTAAAGGAATTTTAAGCAAAGCTAGAGTTGAAAGTTTGGATCAGGTGGGATTTTGCTGGGACTCTGAGCTTGATCAAGAGTGGAAAGTAAATTTTCAGAAATTAGTAGATTTCAAAAAGAAATACGGTCATACTTTAGCGCTTCAATCTGGAAAACACAAGAAGCTTGGGTCTTGGGTTGCCAAGCAGAGAAGAGAATACTTAACGGGTAGCTCGAAAAAGAACACCCCCATGCCTCTATGGAAAGCGGATGCGCTTAATAGTATAGATTTTTCTTGGTGTGGTGAGAGTGGAACTTGGTTAAAATTGTACGAAACGGTGAAATTGGCTATGAAAAATGGAGAGTGGAAAGCTGGACACCCTCAAAAGGCTTGGGTTAGTATGCAGAAAAAGAGAATCAGAGAAGCAGACCCATCAGCGAACATAACAAAAGCAAAATGCTCGTTGACGTATAAAGAATGTGAAGAGCTATTAGCGAAGATAGGCATTACTACTGAGAGACTTGATAAGCATGGAAGACCAGTCGTAGATGAAAATGGAAAAACAATCTGGGACAAAAAATACGAAAGACTTGCGTCTTTCATAAAGTCTAAAGGTAGATGGCCTGTACGGTCTGACGAAAAACAACAGTCGAAAGAAGAATTAAATTTAGCCAATTTCGTGTACGAAAATCGCTCTATGCGTCTTGGAACCAACAGATTTGGCGAACCACTCACAGATCGACAAATCAAGTTGCTGGACGATTTGGGTATGTCGTGGAAAAAAGGGGGGGGATATCGCGAACAAAAACCCCTGCTCGAAATAATTAAAATTCGCCAATTTCAAAATAGCGCAGGAAAGAAAGCATGGATGATAAATCTTGGTCAACATGGGCCTGACGATCAAAAAAAACAAGGCCTACGCCGCGAATTTGTGTGTTTGAAGACGGCAAAAAAGGCTCTTGCTTTCAGCAAAAAGAAGCTCAAGAAAAACCCTGATATTCCTAATGTTGAATTAGTTGCTGAGTTAGATTCCCAGCGCTTCATGAAAGACCGCATAGGGAGTGGGCCAAGAAAAAAGGGGAGTATTTGGACCAAAGAGAAACTGCGAATCTTGAAAAAACATTTCAAAAAAATGACCGACAAAGAAATGTCTAATACGGTGCTAAAGGGAATTGGCGTACAGTCGATTAAATACAGAAGATGGAAGTTGCAGCTTCTTAACTACAAGAAAGGTTAGCCGCCTCTTTAAATATAAAAATAATTTGACATTTTTTTATTTATGATAAATATTTGAACCTTGGACTTTTTACACTATTACGATGCCTAGAAAAAAGAAGAACAAATTCTCTAAGTTCTACAACCCCAATAAGAATAAATATTGCGGTGATGCCCGTCATGTATTGTATAATGAAAAAGACCTTCCACCATTGCTCACCCCAGAGCAAGAGGTTGAGCTTCATAAGCAGATGAATCGAGGGTCGCTGACGAAAAGACATGAAGCAAAACAGAGATTCATTGAGTCAAATTTGAGACTTGTGATCACCATAGCTAGAAGCTATGAGAATTTGGGGCTAGATTTTGAAGATGTAGTTAGTGAAGGAAATATAGGGCTATATCAAGCTGTGGACAAGTTTGACCCAAGTAAAGGGGCGAAGTTCAGCACTTATGCTGGTTATTGGATAAGACAAAAGATTACGCGAGCTTTATCCACGAAAGCGGATACCATTCGCCTTCCGGTCTATCTAAAGCAGTTATTTCTAAATATTAAAAAATATAAAGACAAGTTTGAACTAGAAAATAACCGCTTGCCCACTAACTTGGAAATAGCGAAACAATTTGAAATCACTGAGCAAAAGGTTCTAGACATTAGCGAAGCTACCTTGGGTCTATTGAGGTTGGATAGTCCGGTAGAGGTATCTGCATCATCTAATCAAACTGCAGAAACCCTCAACAATGTCATACCGGATCATAACACAGATTCACCCCTTGAACACCTTGAGGATTCGGATCAAGCAGAAATCCTGCATAAATTATTATCCAAACTGGACAAAAGAGAAAGATTTACGCTTGTTAGACGCTTTGGGCTTGACAATGAGGAGCCAGAGACGCTTGAGGGAGTTGGTGTTAAACTAGGCGTTACGAGAGAAAGAATACGTCAGATTGAGAAAGTGGCACTCGCTAAACTTAAACAGCTTTACGTTAAAGCTGCGAGTATAAATTGTTAAAAAAGTGTTTGACAAAAAATTAGTCTGCCTCTAGGATTAGTACAGTAACAAGATGAAAGCACAAAAGACAAAAACATACCGAGTCATCATGACGGAAAGAAAAGATGGTACGGTTGAAATTATGGGTGCTGAGAAACTTGCTTTAGATTTGGGAAGATACAGAACTAAATGGGAACCAATTAGCAAGCGCAGATTTGCTAGACGTTTTTTGAACACAATAGATAAATTTACCACCACCTAATGCAAGTAGTAGTAATTTACAATTCAAAAAAGAAGTGCTTGGAGATTAAAGGCAGAAAAGTCAACGAATACTCCTCTAAGCCGACAGTCTTGAAACGTTCCCACGCATTTGAGATGGGAGATTGTTCTTGGACTAAGCAAACGCTTACTGGAAAAGTGGACTTGAACGAGATTCGCTCTCTGGAGGAGAAGAAATCTCCTCGCCCCAAGTGGAAACATCAAGTAGGGCTTAAGAGAAAAAAAGGAAAATTTGTAGATTTGAAAACGGGGAAAGATATTGATCAGTATAGCCCCAGAGTCTTCCTAGAAGATTCTAAAATTTTTGTTCTTTAAAATAATTTTGTCCCCTGATCAGGGACAAAGGGTGTGACCGAATAAACTGCTGTCGCGGCAGTTAAGGTACAGGGCTTGTAGGCAGGAGATTACCGTCTCTGGGGGCTTACAAGGGCTGGTTCAAAGTAAGGTTTCTCACGAAACTCAAGCTGTGACCCTGAAACGATGGAGGTAAATGAGAATCCTCCCACCCATTAATTTATCCATACCCACGGAATAGAGTTACGGGAGAGCCGTAAACGGGTTATCTTATCACCTACTTTGAACACCGTGGGTTCTATTTTTTTAAAAATGAAAACTAACCAAATCTATTACAATAATTTTAGACCAGTAGACCACAGCAAGTGCTTTGAGTATGCTGCGATCCCCTTTTTATATGTGATAGACAAAAACATTTACTATAAGGTCAATAAGAGCGGTAAGGAGGTTTTGATTCGCCTCAAATCTAAAAGTATCCGAGAATCTATTGGCGAAATCGAGAAAAGAAAGCTCCATAAAAGTGACTCCACTCGCGCTCCAAGGCAAAAGATTGAGAAAATGAAGCTTTGGCATAGCGCAGTAGTAAAGCTTAAAGATTGTGTGGAATTATTTTCTTGGCCTCCCTATAAAAATTTAAAGTACATAAATTCTTCTAGTGCCGTCAGTCTTGAGTTTTCTTTTAATAATAAAAACTCAGTTCAAAACAATCTATCTTTCAATTCGACATGGGTTCTTCAGTCGGAAGACGAGGAGATTATCTCTAAGTTGAGGGAGTTTGTTTTGCATTATTCTCGTTCATGAATTTAAGCGGTGAGGTCATAGTAGGCGGTGGAAAATCTCGCGCATGGAAGGTTATACCAACCGCCAATATACTTCAAAATTTAGATAACCCACTTGAGGCGGGTGCTTATTTTGCAAAATGCTACATGGGAGATAATTTTCTTGGATTTTGTTTAGTCATGGTGTATGATTCGAATCTCAGGGTTGTTGAAGCTTATATTGAAGATTTCAACAAAAATATATACGGAAAAGAAATATCCCTGATAGACATAAAAAGAATTAGCTTGGAGGACAATAAGAAGGCCCACGATGTTGGTATAAATTTCCTGAAGCAGAAGTACGTTTAGCGACAAAAAATGGTGTAAATAGCTCTGATGGCGGCTTTCACCTACAAAGAGATGATGGATATTCTGTTGGATTCAGAAAGAAATTATCTGAATAGGATGAAAGAATCAAAAACCTTCGGAGATAAAGAATATAATCGCCACGCATTCTACGCTACTAGGGAAATTAAGAAAAAAATTCAAAAAGAATTTGCAAAAAAATATAACGCGAGTTAGATTCCCAGAGTAGTTGGAGGATATATTGAGTAATAACATTCTAAATAAAACACGTACATACCTTGTTGGGCATATGCAGTACGCCAGCGGCAGAGATTGGCGAGAATATGTCGAGAGCGAACTCGAACCACTAGGTATAAGAATTTTCAACCCCTATAAGAAGCCTTTCGTTAAAGACGTAAAGGAAGATGAAGAAGAACGTCTTTCTATAGCTCATTGTATGGAAAACGGATATTACAATGACGTTGCGGAGAGAATGAAGCTTATCCGTAGTTATGATTTAAACCTTGTTGACAGAAGCGACTTTATTGTT
>CEUI01005165.1_pt1 | contig 17920 bp, 30 predicted proteins | sample 531411 | NCBI WGS metagenome assembly CEUI01 (sample SAMEA2622841, study PRJEB7988) | marine metagenome | isolation source: saline water (ENVO:00002010), including
CAGTGCTGGCACGGCTTTGTTTTTGCTTGGCTCATTTATGAAACTCCTGACTACTACTTTCTTCTTTCCGCAGCCAATAACGTATCAGCCCGTCTTGAGTCATACCTTTTTCATCCTTCATATCTTCAAAACGCTGCTTTGTCTCTTCAGATACAACTATGTGTTTTTTATTCATTTGTTCTCCTTTAAAAAATTTTTTATATCTTGAGCCTTTATATAGGCAATTAAACTAGGCTCTTTTGTCAGTTCCTTAACTGCTTCTACTTCCATGTCTTGAGCACCGCATGAATAGCCACAAGTGAAGCTTATATTTCTTTTAGGTGGAAAGTCTGCCGGTATTTCATCAAGGAAGACTCTTATTCTTTTATCGCCCTCATACCGTTTATTTATAGCCGCACCTTTAGGCTTGCCAGTGTTTGGATCAATAGCGCCTATCTTGCGCTCAAAATTTGCATACCAATTAAACACTTTTGGGAAGTCCTCACGAATTGCAGCCCAATACCCCAACGATTCAGCCTTTACACATCCCGTACAATTTGCATTCTTATACCCCAATTTATACATATATGGCAAATCTAGACCAAGTGAGTCAATTATATAATAACAATCATCTTTGCTAATTGATTGTTCAATTAATGGGAATCTAACATTAAGTTCAGGATTGTTGTTTTTATATTTATTCGCTCTTTTCTGCTCTTTCGGATCAAATCCAAAAATATTATCCTCAAATATTATTCTTGATCCTAAGTATTCGCTCGCGACTTTTATCTTTAATTCACTAGTACAAGGTGCGCCATTTACACCGGACAAATAATTTCTAGATTCAAAAACATCCATCGGGCTTTTATACTTCTTTGATTTAAGTATTGTGACCTTGTGACCTGTAAGCTTTTCAAAGTCTCTTAAGAAACGCTTGTTGTCTTTATGCTCTAACCCTGGATCTGTATAGACTAGCTCTATTTTTTTTGGCTTTTCCAATATACAAAGCAAAGCTGAAACAGTAGAAGCCGCCCCACATGAAAAATGAACTATCACTATTTTACCCCGTTAGTATCCTTGCTTGTTATGCTTTATAATAACTATAGTTTAATCAAAGTTAAACCATAATTCACAAAAAAAGCCAAAGTTTTTACACTTCAGCCTTAAAATTTATATAACTTACCTAAACAATAAATATAATTAGAACCTTATATTAAATTCTGTATTGCCATATCAATACAATCAATATCACCAGTTGTATATACAATACGATAAGCGCCTTCCCAACTATCCTTAAACTTCTGCTCGCCTTCGGTTAGCTTCCTTTGGCTTGGTGGCTTATTCGGGTCTTTAATCTCGCATGCGATAGTATAGCCATTTTTCGCTATCATTATGTCACAGCAATTCTTTAACTGAGATATAATTAGAACTGAAAAGCCTTTTGATCTAGCGTATTCTACTATCTCTTTTTGATTTGCGTCTACTCTTGCTGCTGTTTTCACTTCTTCTTTCTCCCTATTTCCTAATAAAGCTTCTTTCTCTGCTCTTTTCCCAATGGCCGCCAGCGATGCATAAATTTTAATATCTTCGCGTCACTTGGTTTCACTTTTCACTGCCCCTTTTGCTATATAATACATTTCAATTGCAGTCTCACCGACATCATAACCTTCAGAAAACTCTTTCATTATCTCCTCCAAAGCATTTTTGTACCTATCGCGTTCTGCATGTAATTGATCACAATTATTTGCAATATCGTACAAGTCTTTATTTTTGTACGGTATGCCAGATACGCTATAGCCTATCAACTGTAATATTTGGTCATAATCGGCATCATCATAATTGCCTGTACAATATTCCAATGCCAACGAATTCATATTATTCGGCAATTGATCTATTAACCATGATACAAGCTCATTTTCAACAAAACGCCAAACCTCAGAAGTCCTATCTTGAAACTGCATTGGGTGCTTTAATTTACTCATCCTCTTACGTTCTCCGGCAATCTGTTTAATTCTTTCTCTACTACTACGGAAAATAAACCTTTATCTAGGTTAATTTTTTGGTACAGCTCCGCTACTGGCTTTTTATCTGTGACTACTTCGACAAAAGGATTATTCTGCTTTGTGGTTACTAATACGCAATATAGAATCATATCTCGCTCCATTGTCCATTAACTGTTGCTCCGCCCTTGTCCTCTACGTCTGTTGGATCATCTAAAGAACTTCCGCAGCTCTGAAACTTACCGGTTGAATATTGATACCAAAACTTACACGTCCCTAGTTCACCATCGGTCTTATACTTTATCTTGAGTATATCCACCTCAACAGGCTTTTTTTTATCCTGGCGATCTCTCCAAACTGAAAAAATATTGTCTGCTTTGGCGTTCCATGTATAACCACCGGCAATGTCATAAGCTGTTATTTTATTGTAATTGCCATCTTTATCACGTGAGGGGTTACGTGGGTGCGCTATAACCCACATTGATAAATCATATTTCCTGATAAACCTCTTAATCTTTCGAAGCTCTTTAGCTAAATACTGATCTTCACGTGAGCCTATATTGTGGCTTATTTCATTCCAAGGGTCTATTATTACTCCTTTTATACCCTGCCTAAACACAAGAGTTCTTATTCTCTCAAATAAATAATCGAGAGTCACATCATCCTTATCGTTATCAACAATTAGATGAATATTATTGCTAAGCTCATTTATTGAATTATTTAACGTTGCCTCTGTGAACTCATTAAAATTCTTATTCTCGTATTTCTCTGCCAGCTTTCTAAAGTAAACCTTTGGCGGGTAATTCTCAGGACTGAATACAGCCCATTTTGCACCATCTTTCATGATAGTATTTATCATTACATCATCAATAAGCTCTGATTTACCACTGCCAGGTGTACCAGTTACAATGTTTAATTGACCTGTTTTGATTTTAAGATGCTTATCAAAATGAGGATAGCCAGTAGTCCAATAATTCTCTTGAACACCATTGAACATATCAATTATCTGAGGCTTATAATCAGCGAATGTATGTAAACCGTCTACAGGATAATGCTTTGCATTTTCCAAAACATCTTCTACAGCTTCCGGCCCTTCTTTAACCAATACATCGTTTATATCTTTGCATCCTTCAGGATATTGAATAAACAAACATTTATCTATACCTAAGCGCCGCCTAAGCTCTGATTCTAAAAATCGACCATTCTCGTCATTATCTGTAACAAGTACAATTTCTTGAATCTCATCAAATAGCGCCATAGCCTCTTCAGTAAAGTATGAAAACTTATTATCAAGATTGTTAGCTGTTGGGTTTGGCGCTCCATCTGGTACGCTGACAACATCTTTAAAATTAACTTCCATTAATGTCAGTGCGTCTATTTCTCCCTCAGTGATGTAAATACGCACTGGTTTTCTTTCTAATGCCTCATAGTTATAAAAACACTTTTCGGCGTTGGCATCTTGGGACATATCTTTATTGGCATTTCTGTACTTGGTATTAACTCTCTTATTTGATTTAATGAACTGAAAAGCCAGTACATCACATTCGCCTTTTACTTGTGGCATCCAGCGCGTACATCCTCTAACCCCTGCCTTGAATAAAGTTCCTTCGCTTATTGACCTATTTTCAAAAAAAGCTAATTCAGCGGGTTTAAGATCTCTTAATTCACTCGGCCTATACTCACCTTGTTTTTTTGGCTTAGGCGGCTGTGGAATATAGTTATTATTTAATTGAGTAACATGGCCGTTATTCCATCCGCATTTATGACAGTTAAAAATATTTCTTGAAGGATCAACGCTTAAACTTTCTGTTGATCTTTTTCCTAATTTGGGGCAATTGGGGCATTTAGTTTTGTGTTGACCGCTTGATCTTATATCTATCCCTAAACTTTGATAATCCATGGCTTTCACTTTTGTTAAAATATCGCCTTATTAGGTAGCTACGAATTAAAGAAATAATTGTAAAATAAAGGCTGATTTTTATATTTTGAGTAAATGTTGATTGTACTCCAACAATAGGAAATACAATCAACTGGCTAATTAATGCGACAGCATAACCCACGGCCACATTAACAACAGACTCTTTAAAGCTCTGTTTTTTGGATTGCATTTAGAATAATGTTAGTTGGTTTGATTCTTTTACAGCAGTTTCAATATTATTTGATGCCAAATTGAAATATGAAGGTTTTAGCTCTATACCGATAGCTTTCCTATTCTGCTTTATACTTTCATATACTTCAGATCCAATACCCATAAATGGGGTAAAAACTGTATCACCTTCATTTGAGTATAGGTGAAGTATTCTATTAATTGTATCTAATTGGAGTGGGCATATATGCTTTTCGTCATTATCATCCCTTCCTGATCTGTAATTAAGAGTCCTTGAATAATCAATATCATACCAAACTGGACTAGCATATTTCTGCCATAGATCTACTGGCAAATAATCTGGCTTAGATGGATCATCAACCTGATGAGTAATTGGCTCTATATTTTCCCCTTCTTTTCTGAAGAATAAAATATAATCAGGAATTCCAACACGACTCATGGAGCTGTCTTTTTTAATCTGCTTATGCAGCAGTCCAAGTGCTTTAGTCCTCTGCATTTCAGTTACTGGATTTTTCCATATTGTTGTTCTAGCATGATATATAAATCCATTTTCTGCCATCATCTGAACAAGCATGCCTGAGAAGTCACGAAGACCAATAACTCCATCTTTACCTTTTTGTAGTGGTACATCCATACAGTGCATAGCTGCAATTCTACCTGATTTCATAATCCTATTTAATTCAGGTAATAAATATTTAAAATGGTCACAAAACTGATCATAACTTGATACGTTACCCATATCCTCTGATTTATCTGAATAAACATATAATTCCGCAAATGGCGGAGAAAACACAGTTAAATGAACGCTTTCATCTTCAATATTTTTTATTTCTTGTACACAGTCGCCATTCATAATCCAGTAGTCATCCTTTTTAATTTCTTTAGATATTGGTTTTTGGTTTTTAGTTATTGAATAGTCAGCATCAGCAGAATACATAGACATATGATTTATCATTTCTTTATGCTTCTGCTCTTTTTCTAGTATTGATTTCCTGACATTAGATTGAGTATCAGGGATTATAATATGTACATTAACATTATTTGATTGTCCAAATCTATAACATCTCCTAACAGCTTGGTAAAATGCCTCAAATTTAAAATCATAAGAGCAAAATATCATATTATGACAATTCTGGTAATTCATACCAAAACTGGCGATGCTTGTTTTGGTAATCAGATTTTGAAATTCATTATCAGCGAAGCCATTTAAGTTTTTAGCTTTTATTTCAGGTTTATCTGATCCTTGCACATTAACGGAATTATTAATTACTTTTTTAAGTTTATCAGTCTCTGCATTTTGAAGTCCCCAAATAATCCACTGATCATCTGAGTTATTTACTATATCAGCAACTTTAGATACTCTTAAATCCATTGTTAATCGCAGATCTTTATGAAGATCAGTAGCTGAAACTATGCCATCTCTAAATAATAATCCATCATCCTTATTTGTTTCTATAATGTGCTCAATATAATTAATCTCTGGGAGCTGATAATTTTGACCACAGAAACCTAATGTTTTGGGGTTATCTATAGAAATAGACCATGTACATACGAACTTCCAGAAGTCATCTTGAGCATGCTTCCTTAGTCTCCATTTTGATGTTTCTCCACCATCATGAACAAAGTACATAGCAAGCATTTCGAGGTATTTCATAATTCCCAGAAACTCCGCATGATTACCTAATTCAGTATGATCATTAGGAGATGGTGTAGCAGTACAGCATAATTTATATGGAGTGTCTTTAAAATACTTAAATAACTTATTTTTTGTCTTAGAGTCCTTTCCTTTTAGAATGCTACTTTCATCTAAAACAACACCAGAATATTTACTACAGTCAATATTATCTAATTGATCATAGTTAGATATTTCTATAGGGCTATCATAACCTAGTGGATGAACACCAATACCAAAAGACTGACCTTCATTAATAGTTTGTTGAACAACAGCTAATGGGGCCAATACAAGAACTGGCTTGTTGGTATATTTATTTACTTGATTAGCCCATTCCAACTGTTGAATAGTCTTACCTAAACCACAATCAGCAAATATGGCAAACCTACCCTTTTTAAGCGCAATCTTTACCGTATATTTTTGAAAGTCGAATAAATTTTCATTTAAATCACGATCATCAATATCAAAACCTGAGTTAATAAATGTATTTGCTTTCGACTCTATAAATTCCTGATAATCCATGATTACCCTCTCATTGGCATTAAAATATATTTTAGATTGTATGCGCTGATTAGCGTAGGTGATATGCTGTCAGTGTAATTTAGCATTACATGATCTGAATCTAAGTTCTTTAGTACATCTACTAAAAATGCAGGATTGAAACTAAACTCCGCATTTGTATCACTCTCAATTAAAATAGTCTCTTGCGCGCTATCATGTGTTTGAGCTGTTACGTGTAATTCATTACCGGCAAATACGAGTTTTATACCTTCGTTTATATTGTCTAATATTAATGCCACACGTTGAACGGCATCTAATAACGCGACTCTGTTGATGTGCAATTTACCTGTAAATTTTCCAGGAATAATCTGAGAATAATTTGGATAATTACCCTCAATTAACTTTGTTGTCACTTCATAATTGCCTGACTTAACCGATAATTTAGAATCATAAATCTTTAAGTTTATGTAGTCTGATGCATGCCTAGTTATATCTATTAATACATTCACCGGGCAAATAAAGGATAGGTTTAAATCTTCTTGCTGCATTCCATATACTGAAGATATAGCCAGCCTTTTACCATCAGTAGCGACTGTATTAAAATCGCGTTCTTTGACCTCAAATAAAATACCATTTAAAACCGGTCTTGATTCATCTTTTGAGGCTGAGTAAAATACTTGGTTTACTTGATCTCTGAATGTCTTATAATCCAAAGTTATCTCTTTATAGTCGCCATCTAAATTATCAATCGGCCATTGATCGGAGTTAATACAAGCGAGTTTAAATTTAGATTTGCCACATTTTAAAGCCGCTGTGTCGTCCTTAATTGACATTTGTATATAATCATCCGCCAACTGTGAACAAATGGCCGTGAGGCGCTTAAAATTGATTGTGGTGTCAATCTGAGTCTTAACTTCACATGGCAAAATTACCTTGATAGTTTGATTTAGGTTAGTGCCAATTAAATTAACTTGATCTAATCCTGTTATAATTCTGACATTAGCCAGTACTGGGACTGATGGATTATTGATAGCTCCACTTAGCTTTTTGAGTGCCGCTAATAGTTGTTTGCTGTTTACTTTCATTTCGTGCTACCTTTCCTTTTTTATGCGTTGTTTCTGCCTTGCGGCTTTGATTGGTTAAAATTATTTAGTTGCCATCTCTTGAATCTTTTTCGGATGTCGAAAGTTTGTTGCCTTTCAAACAATAGTTTTTTTCCGTTTGACTCAGACCAGTATAAAAAGAATTTTTGTGCCTCTAGTATTGGCAGGAATGATTCCCCTCCCATATCTTGCCAAGTTTCTTTTACTAATTGCTCAAAGTCTTTTTCTCTTTCAGGCAAATCTTTTTTAATATATTTTTTCTTGGTAGGTTCTTTATAGGTTCTTATGAAAAGTGCAGAATTTTCACTTTTAGAGTGCAGATTTTGCACTTCTGTTTCTAAAGGTGCAATTTTTTCACTTTTAAGATTTATCAGATATTTGTTGCCGTTTTTACACTTTTTTTCTATGGCAATAATACCCATTTCTTCCAGCTTCTTAATTGTAGATACAACCGTTCTTTTAGAAATCTCACATTGCTCTGCAATAGTATCTTGTGAAGGCCAGCATATACCTTGATCATTGGCATTATCACAAAGCTTTAACAGAACTAATTTAGTAGTCGATGAACCTGTTTTTATGTCCATCGCTTGAGCCATTAATTTGAATGACATTCTTTTCTCCAAATAGAGAAAGGCAGATATATTTTTTATGAATTTTCTTCTGTCTTTCACTTTTATTTCACTGATTAGGATTAAGCGTTGGTGGCCGGAGGACAGTGAAAGAAAACCTCGCTCTGCTGGGTAATTAGGCCAACAGGGCCACCGCTTAAAGATGCTACACTATACTAACTTTTCCGCTTATTGTCAACCTCACTCATTCGCCTTGCTCCTTTAGTTGTTCTTCGATCTTATCCAGCTTATCCATAACAATGCATCCTCTTATAAGGTCATTAACCCCTTGAATAATTAATAAAGCTAAAATAAATGCCAAGATTTTATAAAATCGCTCACGGTCTTTATCATCTACAAACATAAATTTACTGTCCTGTTAAAATTTCAATTCCACTTTTAGCCAGTTCCGCTTTCAGCTCCTTCTCTGACTTGCCCTTTTTCAGGTTTTCCCAAAGCTTAGTATTTTCCCACTGCTTTGTTCTGTAGCCTTGTGCTACTCCTGAGCCTTTACCTGCACTCATTCTTTGACCTCAATTTTAATATTTATATCAAAAGGCAGTGGCCCAGTTAAGTACAGGACATGTCCCAATGACCTAATTAAATCATGCAACTGAAATTTAGTATAACCATCCTCATCTTTATTTATTTTGAATGGTGCTATGTCAATATTTGAAAAATGTTTATATAACTCATTGTGCTGTCTTTGTAGTTCATGTATCCCAAGTTCAGTTAGCTTTACTTTAACAAAATTATTAATATTAAAATTCATGTATTGGCCTTTGCCGCCGTGTGTCTTGCTCATTTTTACCTCATCTCATATGGGTTTGCATTCTGTACGATCTCTAAATCCTGCTTATAAGCTAAAGCTTTCTTTTTCCAATAAGCCGCTTTTGTCTCAGCTTCTTTTAAGCCTTTTTCTAGCTGTGATTTTTTTAGGCCAGTTTTGCTTATTTGGGTCATAGCTGTGTCCCCTGCATAATGATCATGTACGCGATCATGCTTAATAGGGCCACTGTCAGCCCAAAAAACCAGATTTCATCTTTTTTCATTTTAGCGCCTCCTTAAGGACTTTTTCGGCCTCAAACGCTATGTCTCGAAAATAAAAACCGCTGCTTTGATCTTGGCAGCCATAATCAGACGACAAAGTAATCTGGCTTAAAATTTTCATCGCCTTTTCTATTTCTTCTTTTAGTTTTTCTTCTGGTGACATCTCGCTATACCTTTGCTATGATTTAAAAAGCCGCCCAGTCCTGATAATTAACTTTGGTTAGTGTTAGTTAATTCTGAGCGGCCAGAGTGGGTTAAAGTGCTTGCAAGTCTTTTATTATTTGCTTTGATGTTGCAATGCACATTTTATGTTGAGCGATTGCGGCAGCCCACTGTTTTGGACGTTTACATTTTGGGTTAGCAATTTTATTCTCTAAATCTTTTATAATTTCTATGCGGTCAGCGATTAAAGCTTTTTGTGTCTTTATTCTTTGGTTAATTAAAATATTTTCTTGTGTCATCGTTCTAACTCCGTTTTTCGTTTTGTTGATATACTATATACATCAATTGGTATACCACGCAATAGCAAAGATTAAAAAAGTTTAAAGTTTATTTGGTATACTATTATTTTTGCATTTTTAAGCATAAATTTATTGACGATGGTATACTGGAAGTGCTATATTATTTTATCTTTAATAAACAATAGGAGTATACCAAATTGGCAAGAAAGCAAAATATGGTTCGTGTCTCTGATATGGGGAAATTTATAGTTAAAAATGCTGCCGCAGAGATAGGAGTCACACAACAGCAATTAGTAGATAATCTACTCTCAGATAATTTTCCAGCACACAGAAAAACATATGAGGCAATAAATAAAAAAAGGTAAATTGAAATGAAATCAATTAAAAACATAAACCAAGAGCTTATGCAATTTAACATAAGCGTCAAAGAAGAAAAAAAAGGGATATGCACAGTTTATACTGACGAAAATCCTTATATGATTATTTCAAAAAAAAGATTACAAAAAATCTATCCAAAGCTAATGAATAGCCTGGTAAAATTATCATGAGTATTTTCACAAAATGCGGAATAGATTGCCCGCACTGTGATTGCGGCAGGACTGATAACGAATGTAAATTTAAAGATTCCAAAAAAAGGGGAAAAATTAAGGCATTAGGAATAATACCAAATAAAACAGTAGTAAAAAAGAAAGAATCGCAGAAAGATAAAAAAAAACGTAGGAAAAAAGGAAGAAAGTAAATGAGTAATGAAGTTCAAAAAGTAACAAACCCAATAGGCGAAATAAGGCAAAATAACGGAGCCTTAGCAGAAAGCAACGCAGCTCATGAAATAGCAGAAGTGCAAGCACAGGTAGTAATGGCTAAACAGTTTCCTAGAAATGAAATTCAGGCAATTGATAACATTATAAATGAATGTACCAGAATTTCTTTAGCTGAAAGTGCCGTTTATGCTTATCCAAAAGGAGGAACAAAAGTCACGGGGCCATCTATAAGGCTTGCAGAGTCAATTGCAAGACATTGGGGCAATCTTGATTTCGGAATTAAAGAACTTGAGCAAAAAAACGGCGAAAGTTCAGTTATTGCTTACTGTTGGGATCTTGAGAAAAATGTAAGGGAAACCAAAACATTTAAAGTTAAGCACGAGAGAAAGGCACGAGGCACAATAAATAAACTCACAGATCCACGTGATATTTATGAGTTAGTTGCCAATCAAGGCGCTAGAAGACTTCGATCTTGCATTTTGGGAGTTATACCTGGTGATGTAATTGAAACTGCTGAAAAACAATGCCAAATAACCTTAAATGCAACCGCTGATTTATCCGCTGAAGGAATTAAAAAGCTAGTTACAGCCTTTGAATCATTTAAGGTAACTAAAGAGCATATAGAAAAAAATATAGGTTGCCATATAGAAGCTATTAATGCTGCTCAAGTTGTCAACCTTAGAAATATTTACACATCCCTTAAGGATGGTATGTCTAAACCTTGGGATTGGTTCGATATAGAAAAGCCTAAACCTAAAAATGAAGAAGTAAAATCTGATTTAGTTGACTAAACAATCAACTTTTTTAGTGTTGGAGCGACAAGCAGGAATAAATCTATCTAGTAAATTCCTTAGTCCTCCGACATTGCCCTTTTGCACAAAGTAAAAATTATGAGGTAGATCTCCAATTTCAGAAAGTATATGCTCTTTAGATAAACAGCTATAAATAATGCATACCCCTTTAAATTTTTTGAGTGTAGGCATTACATAATTAAGATTCAAATTACCCTCATACTTGTAATCAAGTATTAAAAGCTTAGGTCTATTTATTGCCAGATCAAACTTCATTGAAAAAATGTTATCTTCAGTTTTAATACTATGAAATGAATAATGGTTTTTTATCATCTCTGATATTGTTTTTAGACAAGTTCTTTCATCATCATAAATCATGATGTCCGAGGTTTGAGGCATAACCAACATAAATTTTTATTTCTCCTTGCTTAACTCTAACATTTGATCAAAAAATTTCTCCATCTTTTCACCATGCTTTTCGTTAAGTTTAAATAATACTTCAATTTGCCCCTGTAATACTTTTAGCGTTTGCTCAGTTAATTCGCCTTTATGCAATAAATCTTTTACGGTGTCTTTAAGCTCTTCAAATTTCTCTCTAAGCTTTTCTGTATCGGATTCTATCTCTGCTATTTTCTGTGTGTCTACGCTATCCTTAGCTGTGCTTTTACCCCAAGACTTCCCTTGTTTCCATATAAACATTATTACACTAACAAGACCCCCTATAATCAGATAGGTTATCTCTATCTTCTCTAACATCTTTCTTATTTCCTTGTGTATTTCTTACCACATAAATCTACAGCTATTTTAGCAATATGATACAAAGGCCACAACATTCCATCAATCTTGGATATTCTTTTAAGCTCTTTATTTGCAGTATAAAACACAAGTACTCTATCAAAATCAGGTATTAAACATTCTCTCAATATCTGAAAAAAAACATCATGAGCGCAGCTAGATCGCATAAATGATGGGGTATCTAAAGTAGGGCCGTTTGGGCCATCCCAAGCATAGCCAGCAAAGATAACTAAACGCCCATCTTTATATAAAACAAAGTAATCAGTTACAATTTTATAACCTATTACTTTTGTTTGAATTGATCTATCTTGTATCATTTTGTATTTATAAACAAGATGATCTATCTCGATATAATCAATATCTTGTATAAATCGATGGGCGTATCTTTTAGATATTCTACGCCTTAGATACCTCAAAATACCCATAGCTAACTAAGTGTAAATTTGTCCACGGTCTACAGTGGTTAGGCTTGTATTAGCAGAGATAGTATTGCCTGTGTATGATGCTACTGAATCCACTACTCTATAACCATAGTCAGCCGTGCCGCTTGTATTAATTGCGGTGTATGTGCCTTTAAGGGTTGCCCCCACACAAACTGAAACATCGGCGGCTAAACCAGTTGGGCAAGTAATATCTACATCAGATAGAACCATGTTTCCCCGATTCTGGGATTGTACACCATAAACTTGTGTACCTGTTGTTGTCGCATTTGATACAACGCAATCATTAAATGATACTGTTGACTCAGTAACAAGTACAGCAGCACTTTTATTCGTTGCTCCAGATACAGTCATTTCAAATTCAATATCACCAAAAAGAACAAATTGACTATCGGTAACTTGCACTAAATACCTTTCAGCATCTGCATTACTATAAGGCGGAAACTCTTCATAAGGTTTAGCCCCTGGCCCCGTAAATTTAACCGCTTTAGGTGCTGGCTGTGCTGGCCCCTTATGAATAACAAGTCCACCCCCAGCGTAACCTTTCCATGTCAAAATTTCATTAGCAGCGCCAACATATGTATCCGCTTCATAATCATAAGTTAAAATTACGCCCCTTGGTATATGAGTGCCACGGTCATCCCATAGAGTTTGAATGTCTGAAAATGTTGCACCGGCTGGAACTGTTATTGTCCTGCTTTCAAATTCTGCACGACCTATATATTTAGTCAAAGCTTCTAAATATTGTGATGATTGGGCAGTATCCGGTGTATTAGTTGGTGTTATGTTAGCAGATTGCAATAAAGCTTGCTGAAATCCGAATATATCATTTACAATATTTGCATTCCACGGAGTACCTGTGTTATCGCCTGGTGTAGTTACATTCTGAGCACCGCCATAGGGATAATTTGCATCCGGTGTAGTTGTTTGTGTAGGATAGCTTGCATTGGGATTTAAAGCCATTTTTAATTTACTCCTTTAACCATTTTGAGTGTGTTACGTTCGGCCAATCCAAACGCCATATATTGTGATTTATTCCATCAGTGTGATATATATCTGAATCCCTATCATTATCAACATCTAATGAATTTATAAATTTGTAACTTTCATTTATTCTATTCAATACAGATCCATTCCAATAAATATTGAATTGTCCTTGTACTTGATAATTTTTATCCATCTTCCAAATTTTAAAAACCTTATCAGTGCCAGACCTCATAGACCATAAAGCATCGGTATAACCGTCATTATCATAGTCACCTATAACTTCAGGGTAAGCATGAGAATTATTTGTTGTGTGACCATATAAAGCTTGTAGAGCCATCTTTACACCAAACAAACGCAGTGATCGTGCGTCAAAATGGCCTAAATCATCGCGATATTTTATTAAATCGTCAGTTCCAACAAGCTTAAGCTTATTCTCTTGATTCAATTGGAGTTGTGCTGCTTGAACAATTTCATTACCTTCTATGGCTTCTTGAGTTCCAATAGCATCCGAAAATCTAAAAGATACTTGACCGGCTATAAATAAACCTGAACAAATTTCATTTTTTACGCGATCTATAAAATCTGAAAGTAGATCATAATACTGATTGGCTCTATCTGTGGTAATTGATTCAGTTTCTCCCTGCATCCATAAAAAAGCTGTTGGCGTTCTACCTGTTAGGTTAATTTCGGACTTTAAAGTATTGTATAAATTATTTTGCCAGTTATTTAAGCCCATATGATCAGGCAACAAGGAAGATCCGCCCCAACCATATTTTATGAAATAAACCGGCCTTTGTGTTTTATCTCTAATAACTCTTAAAGCTGCCAATTCTGGCCCCCAAAAACCAGTACGGTCAAAAGGGTAACCGTGTAATGACTCTGCCCTAAATACATTATCATTTTCCAAAGGGTTTAAATTAGTCACAAATTTATTTTGTACCCAATCCCAACCCCAAATTCTATCCGTATCTAAATCAGATAAACATAGATCTTCTGATTTACCTTGGCCTGACATATTAGATTGACCGGCAAAAACATAAAAGTCTTGTGAGCTTACAGTTAGAGTTAATACTAGAAATAAAAATATCCTTTTCATAATATTATCCTTAAACTGGAATTATTCTTAATTCTTGATAAAACTCATCACTAGAGCTATCTGTTGTAGTTGCAGCTTGGGCCATAGATCTACCGGATAAAGCTTCACCTATAAATTCTATCGTTTTACCCCCAGACGGGACAACTATCCTAAACAATATGGGTTCTACGATGCCGTCTAAGTCTGCTGATGAGTAAGCTTTTTTTCCTCCGTATACAACATTACTTGTATCTCGCGCCCATACTTGAAAATTACCAGAACCACCGGTAAATAGACACTGCATATTAAGTATTATATCATAAGTACCTTCATCTAATGTAAACTGATTTCCAGATTTAGAACAAAAGTTTTTTTGAGTAATTTCATCACTAAATTCTATTATACTTTCAGTGGCGTTAAAAGATTGACCTACTACACCAGTCGATCTGATATCTTGAAATACAGCTGGTGGATTACTACCACCAGACAGTATAAAATCACTTAGATTAGCCATTATACGTAAACCTCCCAGTTTGTACCGCTTAGGTTTGCTATTAAATTAAATTCTGTTTTATTTACATCGACATTAAAAGATGGATCACCTTCTATTGTATCTAAACCATCTGGATTTACTAAAAAATCATTTACTTCATCATTTCTTACAATGGTGATGACTTCACCGTCAGTAGTAATTGCTGGCAACGTTCTTGCAGCAGTTCCAGAACAAATATATTTTCTACCTGAATCTAAATTACCACCTGCTAAATTTCTTATGAAATTGGGTTGCACGCCTAAAGCCAAAAGGTCATTTACTAATACTCTACTTTCCGCATCACCTGCATTGTTTATACCATATAAATAATCATCAATTGCCGGAGTTTTTACCGGCCTACTATTTAACGTTGCCATTTATTACTCCTCAACAAAATTAAATATTTCATTATCTAAAAACTCAAAAGGATCATTGTTTATAAACTCAAATTCAGAGCCAACAAAATCCACTAAAACGCCTATCCATAATTGTAATGGACATATCTTTAATAATAAATCCTCAAACTCTTCTTTTCTAGTAACTGGAATAGTTGCCTTATCTGGAAATGTTTCAGCACCAAAATAAACAAAGTAAGGCCATTTATCTGAGTCTTCTGGCCCTGGTATAATGTATTCTTTTTGCTTAAAGAAAACTTCGTCAAAATCGCCACACTGTGCCCTAGGCTCGCCCGCTGCTGCTTCTATCTCTCCACATAATGGAATAAGTTGCAATTCAGTAAATGAGACTTTATTTACGAGAGGATAGCCTGTAGAATAATCTAATCTTTCCCCGCATTGTGCTAATGGCTCGCCGCATTGTGCTACATCTTCACCACATGCAACAATATAAGCTTGACCGCCTTCGACTAAATAATTATTTGGATTTCTAGGGATAGCGCAAGATTTAACGCCTGTAACTGGCTCTGTTCCTGGCGTCCACCATTCATGGATATAAACGTCAAAACCCGCAGCTTGTAAAGTATCTTGAATATATCTCGGATCTTGACCGCCTAAAGCTTTCCAAGTTGCATCAAGTCTATCTCTTCTTTCTTGTTCAGTTAAATCTCCAGCGGGTAAAGCCCATTGATCTTCCCACAAGTCAATCTCTCTTGTTGTTTGCGGGAAAATATCCAACCAAACTAAATCGGCAAATAATTTAGTATCGCTTATTATGCCTGTTAAGCCATCGAATAAAGCAGTTAGCTTTTTATTGGCCGAAAGCCTCCAAGATTTAGCATTAGGCAAAAGATGCTTGTATATGTTTAAAAAATTCATTATGCAAAGACAACCCCAGAATCATTTAACTTTGCTTTTTCGCCTTCTTGTAATTGGTAAATATTTACGCCAGATCCATTTGTTTGCACTAGTACACCGGCAAAAACTCCACCATTTGCAGAAACTATATCGTCAACAATTCCACCTACACCAGTATTAGTAATTCTATCTAATCTGGGCAATATGCTCAATCCTGCAATAAAAGGCTCACTGTTGGTAAAGTATTCAGATACAGCTTCATTAATTTGCTGCTGTACTGTTGCTGTATCTTCTACATCTAATCCAGTAACAGTAACGTCAAATACACGTCTTGTTATAGGCAAAGAATTAACAAGTGCGCCCGCCGGTCTTCTGCTTGCTAAACCATTTCCATTAAGCTCTATAGAGTCTTTAACAGCTTGTAATTGTGCTGTGGTTGGTATGCCATCCGGTGAGCCACTAGAGGCTTCTGTCGCTTCTGAATATACATCTACTTGGCCAGGACAATCAGAAGTATAGGGATAAACGTTTATTATACCTGCTACCTCTTCGCCCCAATCCTCATAGTCAGCATATGCGCCGCCTTGTGGACGTTTCTGGAACTTATCAATTATTCTTTGCCTATAAAATTCTGTACCCTCTTTATCGGCAGCGGTAACTGTTTGAGATATAACAACAGTTTCACTTGCTACATTTGGCAATGGATTAGCAAAATTTAAAATTTCACTTGGATTTAAATTACCAATAACACCAGCACCACCACCACCAGACTGGTCAGCCACGGCTAAAACTTCAACATTCTTTGTAGGGGCATCAAGATTAACAGCTGTTAAAGTTAGGTAAGTTACGCCATTAGTCGCCCCGACTAACTGAGCGCCACTACTTAAAGTTCCGGCTTGATTCTCTACAGTAATTTGAATGTTTAATTGTGCATTAGTTGCCGCCACTGGATCACCTTCGCCAACTAAACGACCCCATTCTATAAGAGGAGAAACAATTTGACCATTTATTTCTGTCTCTTTAATACTGGCAGTTTTAACAAAAATCTGTAAAAATATGAAACCACAATATTTATAAAGTAATGTAAATACAGCCGCTAATGTTTTGGCTAATACTCTCAAAAAACTTTTAGGTAAAAGCGGTATAGATTGACCTATAGAACTTTCCAATTGTGCAATGATATTATCATTTATTTCTTTTGTCGTCGGTGTCGAAAGTGCCATTTTATAAAACCTATAATAATGATGATATTTCAGCTTCTACCTCATCAAATGAATGAGAAATAGGTGTATCTATACTTGAAAAATCTATTACATTTATTGTTGTATCAGCCTTAGCAGATTCGTATAAATTCCATAGTCTTTGCAAATCTTCTAAGCATTTAGTTACTTTAGGGCCAACTTTTCCAGCTATTTTAGCAGCTACAATTATAGCATAAAAATTGGCAGGACAAGCAAATAGATGTCTAGACTCTTGGAAAGATCTAGTCTGAGACTCTAAGTTAGATATACGATTAAGTTCTTTGGCGTCTTCTCTTGCCTGTAGTTCATCACTATTAGGTTCTCTGACTTGACCACCTTCAATAACCCACCACTTAGAACTTTTTGCCGATGGGTTATCTGTGTCATGCATCGTCCATCCAGATCCATCGTCGAATAGCGATAGCTCGACTCTGTTATTGACTATTTTTGTGTATATTGTCATGTTCTTAATTTCCAGATTTTAATTTTAGCTTTTAATGATGAAGGCCCATATATCTTAATACTTGTAATATTGTCGATACTGTTGTCCCATAGTTGACTATA
>CEUI01059744.1_pt1 | contig 17904 bp, 13 predicted proteins | sample 531411 | NCBI WGS metagenome assembly CEUI01 (sample SAMEA2622841, study PRJEB7988) | marine metagenome | isolation source: saline water (ENVO:00002010), including
CTCGATGCCGCTGGCGTCGAGCTGGCCTGCCTGCGCCTGGACCTCATCGACCCGCTGCTGTCCGGCAACAAGTGGTTCAAGCTCGCGCCCTACCTGCAGCAGGCCGCCGCTGACGGCGCGCAGGGCCTGATCAGCCTCGGTGGCGCCCATTCCAATCACCTGCATGCTCTGGCGGCGGCGGGCCAGCGCTTCGGTTTCGCCACGGTCGGCCTGTTGCGCGGCGAAGCGCAACGCACGCCGACGGTGGATGATCTGCAGGCGCTGGGCATGCAGTTGCACTGGCTGGGTTATGGCGGCTATCGCGCACGCCACCAGGCCGATTTCTGGCAACCGTGGCTGGCGCGCTACCTGGGATTCCAGGCGGTTGGCGAGGGCGGCCTGGGGCTGCCGGGCGCCGAAGGTTGCCGCTGCCTGGTGGCGATGGCGCAAGCGCAGCTGGCGGATCTCGATTGGACGGATTTCGACGCCTGGTGGCTGGCCGCCGGGACCGGTACCACGCTGGCGGGCCTGCTGCTCGGTGATCGTCGCCGTTCCGTGTTCGGCGCATTGGCGGTGCCAGCCAGCCACGGCGTGGCCGCCCAGGTCGCCGAGTTGCTGGGGCAGGCGGGCGTCAGTGGCGCGCGCCAGCAGTTCATCGATGCCGCGCGCGGCGGCTTTGCGCGTTTCGATCAGGCGTTGCGTCAGTTCATTCTGGAGACCGAGCAGGCTGCCGGCCTGCCGCTGGATCCGCTGTATACCGGCAAGGCGCTGATGGCCTTGCGTGATTTTTGCGCGAACGGGCAACTTGTGCGCGGCACGCGGCTGATCTTCATTCATACTGGCGGCCTGCAGGGGCGCCGAGCCCTGATGGGCACGAACACCGACTACACTCAGGGCTGACCAGCGGAGCCTGGATTACTTCATGAGCGAACCCCTTACTCCCGAGCAACTGCGCAGCCTGACGCCCCTCAATGTGCTGTCCGAGCAGCAGTGGCGCGAGTTGCGCAGCCAGCTGGTGCCTCAGCCATTGCTGGCTGGCCAGCCGCTGTTTCGCCTGGGCGACCAGGCGCGGCTGACCTGCTACCTGCTGGCGGGTGAGCTGCAGCTGCAGGATGCCGAGGGGCATGTCCAGTCCGTGAGCGCCGGCAGCGAGGTCAGCTGTCATCCCCTGTCACCCAGTCTGCCGCGTCTGCACGAGGCCCGTGCGCTGACGGATGCCAGTGTGCTGATGATCGACAGCGCCACGCTGGACCGTCTGCTGACCTGGCGCCTGGCCTACCAGGACCTGCTGCTGGCCTTGCAGCAGCGCGGGGCCGATATCGAGTGGCTGGAGCGCCTGCTGGAGAACCCGTTGTTCGCCAAGGTGCCGCCGGCCAACGTGCAGAGCATGCTTGCCCGTCTGCAACGGGTCGAGTTCGAGGCGGGTAGCCAGGTGCTGCAGGAAGGCGCGGCCGGGGACTGCTGCTTCTTCCTGGAAAGCGGCCGTGCCGAAGTGATCCGCAGCGCCGGCAGCGATCGTCAGGTGCTGGCGGAGCTGGACGTCGGTGCCTGCTTCGGCGAGGAAGCGCTGCTGGCCGACCGGCCGCGCAACGCCACGGTGACCATGGTCGAGCGCGGCAGCGTGCTGCGGCTGGATCGCCAGGATTTCTTCGCCCTGCTCAAGGCGCCGGTCGTCGCCGAGGTGTCGCTGGGCGAGGCGTCGCGCCTGCTCAGCCATGGCGCGCAATGGCTGGACGTGCGCCTGCTGGAAGAGTACGAGAAGGCTCATGCGCCGCAGGCCCTGCACATGCCGCTGCAGCTGTTGCGGCTGAAGGCGCGCCTGCTGGACAAGTCGCGCACTTACCTGTGCTACTGCGACAGCGGCAAGCGCAGCAGCAGCGCGGTGTTCCTGCTCTCGCAGCTCGGTTACAGCGTCTACGCCCTGCGTGACGGGCTGGATGCCTTGCCGGCCGTGCAGCGTGGCGCGTTGCTGTGCGAGAGTGGTTCGGGCTATCTGGCGCGTTCCGGTGGGCGTACCGAACGCAGCCGCTGAGCGGAGTCACATCCGGCGTGCTGAGTGTTCAGGATGGCCATTGATCGCTGACCAGGAAGAGCCGCTCGACCTCTCGCCAGTCACCGGCCTGATCCTCTTCCAGTCGCACCAGCAGCTGGGAGCGGGAGGACAGGCCCTCCAGCCAGTGCGCGAACGTCTCGCGCGACCAGCGTTCCTCGCCGTCAATCAGCGCCGGCGCCAGCCAGGACAGGCGTGGCAGGGGTTGCCAGTGCGCCTGCGCTTGCCGGTCGGAGAATGCTGCCCAGTCACGTTGCCGCAGCCAGTGCCCTCGCCAGTGCGCCGGCAAGGCGCCGCGCGGTGAATCGCAGCCGGTCGGCCAGGGGTAGAACAGGTAGCCGGCGAGCCAAAAGGACGATCGGGTGTCGCTCAGGCGCAGCTCGTTGAGGTCGCCACGCGCCTCGCGGCGGGACGACAGCGGCAGTTGATGCTGGGCCAGATGATTCAGTTTCAGGTCGAGCCGGTCGTGGCTGCCGGGGCCGAGCCAGAGGCCGGCATCGTTGCCGTCGCCCGACAACGGGCCCAGGTAGAACTTCACCGCCAGCTCCAGATGGTGCTCGCCTTCGGCGTCGCGCAACAGCAGGTCCAGCTCGCCCAGGGTCTGGCCGTTCTGGCGTATCGGCAGGTTGGCCGCGACCACCTCGACGTCGTCGGCGGCGTGCAGGGCGAATTGCCACAGGCGCTCGTAGTACAGGCCGAGGCGCCTGGCCGGTTTCGCCAGCAGCCAGGCATGCAGCGCATCCGGGGCGCTGTCCAGCCCGCTCAGCCAGTTCTCGAGCAGCTCCGGGGTATGGCGCCATGCGCTGGCCTGCAGCGGGTGGCGCTGGGGTTTCGTGGTCTGCCCCAGCAAGGGGGGCGAGAGCAGGGTCCAGGCGAGGTCGCGCACCGCCGGGGTGCGCAGTCTCTGCAGCAGAGCGTGCAGCAAGTCGTGAACGGTCATGGGCAGAGCATAGCCCCGGTTTGCCGCGTACCGCGCCTTTGGCCGATAATCCTCGTTCGTTTCTTATCTGTCTGGCGGGAGTCCCATGGAGCAATTTCGCAATGTTGGCATCATCGGGCGCCTGGGTAGCACGCGGGTACTGGAGACCGTTCGCCGGCTCAAGCGCTTCCTCATTGACCGCCACCTGCATGTGATCCTCGAGGACACCATCGCCGACCTGCTGCCCGGCCACGGCCTGCAGACCTCGTCGCGCAAGATGCTTGGCGAGGTCTGCGACCTGGTGATCGTCGTCGGCGGCGATGGCAGCATGCTGGGCGCGGCGCGGGCGCTGGCGCGACACAAGGTGCCGGTGCTGGGGATCAACCGCGGCAGCCTGGGCTTTCTCACCGACATCCGCCCCGACGAGCTTGAACTCAAGGTGGCGCAGGTACTCGAAGGGCAATACCTGACTGAAAACCGCTTCCTGCTCGAGGCCGAGGTACGCCGCCAGGGCGAAGCCATCGGCCAGGGCGATGCGCTTAACGATGTGGTGCTGCACCCCGGCAAGTCGACGCGAATGATCGAATTCGAACTCTTCATCGATGGCCAGTTCGTCTGCAGCCAGAAGGCGGACGGGCTGATCGTCGCCACACCCACCGGCTCCACCGCCTATGCGCTGTCCGCTGGCGGGCCGATCATGCATCCCAAGCTCGACGCCATCGTGGTGGTGCCGATGTACCCGCACACGCTGTCCAGCCGGCCCATCGTGGTGGATGGCAACAGCGAGCTGAAGGTGGTGGTGTCGGCGGACATGACCATCTACCCGCAGGTCTCCTGCGACGGCCAGAACCACTTCACCTGTGCCCCGGGCGACACCCTGCACGTGGCCAAGAAGGCGCAGAAGCTGCGCCTGATCCATCCGCTGGATCACAACTACTACGAGGTCTGCCGGACCAAGCTGGGTTGGGGCAGCCGCCTGGGAGGGCAGGACTGAATGTCCCTCGACCCTCATCGTGGCTATGACCTGATCGGTGATATCCACGGTTGTGCGCGTACCCTCGAGCGCCTGCTCGAACGCCTGGGCTACAGCCGCCAGGATGGCGTATGGCGGCATCCTCTGCGCATGGCGATCTTCCTGGGTGACCTGGTCGATCGCGGCCCCGGCATTCGTGAGGTCCTGCACCTGGTGCATGACATGGTGCGTGCCGGCCAGGCCCTGTGCATCATGGGCAACCACGAATTCAACGCGCTGGGCTGGAGCACCCCGGCACCGCCTGGCAGCGGCCGCCAGTACGTGCGCGAACACAGCCCGCGGCACCAGCGGCTGATGCGCGAGACCCTGGCGCAGTTCGAGGATCATCCGCAGGAGTGGCGCGAGTTCCTGCGCTGGTTCTACGAGATGCCGCTGTTCATCGATGCCGGGCGCTTCCGTGTCGTGCACGCCTGCTGGGATGCCGAGCTGATCACGCCGCTCAAGGCGCAGTTTCCCGACGGCTGCATCGACGAGCATTTTCTCCAGGCCGCTGCCGTGCCTGGCAGCTTCGCCAACATGGCGCTCGACCGCCTGCTGCGGGGGACCGACATGCGCCTGCCGCACGGTCTGACGCTGACCAGTGGCGACGGTTTCACGCGCTCCTACTTCCGCACCAAGTTCTGGGAAGAGAATCCGCAGACCTACGGCGATATCGTCTTCCAGCCCGATGCCCTGCCCGAGCTGGCGGCACAGACGCCGCTGACCGAGCTGCAGAAGGACGAGCTGCTCAGGTACGGCGCGCACGAGCCGCTGCTGTTCGTCGGTCACTACTGGCGCCGTGGCAAACCGGCACCGATTCGCGCCAACCTGGCCTGCCTGGACTACAGCGCGGTGGTCGGCGGGCGTCTGGTAGCCTATCGCCTCGATCAGGAAACGCGGCTGGATGCGGGCAAGTTCGTCTGGGTCGATGTCGACCCGCAGGAGGCTCCTCGATGACCGCCGTAGCTGTACTGCGCTTGCCGCTGGATAACGACCTGAGTGGTTTCGTGGCCTTGTTGCAGCGCCTGCGCGTGCCGCATCGGGTCGCGGAGGAGGGCGGCGAGCAGGTGCTCTGGGTGCCCGGCGAGGCGCTGGCCGAGCAGGTGCGCGAGCTCTATGCGCGCTACCCGCAGGGAGATGGCGGCGAGTCGGCGCCGGCCTTGCCGCCTGTGCGGGAAGGTTTTTTCAGCCAGTTGCGGCGCAGCCCGGTGACGGCGCTGATGCTGCTGGTGACCTTCATCGTCTTCGCCGTGACCCTGGCGGGCGAGAACTATGCAGCCATTTCCTGGCTGAGCTTCGTCGATTTTCGTCTCGACGGCGACAACATCTCCCTCAACTACCTGGATGCGACCCTGGAGAGCGGTCAGTGGTGGCGGCTGATCACGCCGATGCTGATCCATTTCGGCTGGCTGCACCTGGCGATGAACAGCCTGTGGTACTGGGAGCTGGGCCGGCGCATCGAGTTTCGCCAGGGTGCCATCGGCCTGTTCGGCCTGACCCTGCTGTTCGGCCTGGCCTCCAACTTCGCGCAGTACGCGTGGGCCGGCCCGTCACTGTTCGGCGGCCTGTCCGGCGTGCTCTACGGCCTGCTCGGGCATTGCTGGATCTACCAGCGCCTGGCGCCGAACGCGGCGTATCGTCTGCCGCCGGGTGTGCTGGTGATGATGCTGGTGTGGCTGCTGATCTGCATGACCGGCATCTTCGAGCTGCTGCAGTTCGGCGCCATTGCCAACGCCGCGCATGTCGGTGGCCTGCTGACCGGCTGCCTGACCGGGCTGCTTGGCGGTATGCTGGCCAGACGAAGCGCCTGATTCGATTTTTGACCTGTAGGGCGGGTGCAATCCGCCGGAACAGTATTTTGGCGGGTTTCACCCGCCCTACGATTCATTGGAGAGCTCTATGTCGTCCTTCCTCGAAGCCATCGACAACATCACCCCGGAAATCTACGAGAGCCTCAAACTGGCCGTGGAGATCGGCAAGTGGCCGGACGGCCGCAAACTGACCCAGGAGCAGAAGGAACTCAGCCTGCAGGCGATGATCGCCTGGGAAATGAACAACCTGCCGGAAGAAGAGCGCACCGGCTACATGGGCCCGCAGGAGTGCAAGTCCAAGTCCGAGCCGGTCCCCAACCTGCTGTTCAAGTCGTCGGATACCCTGCACTGATGACCGAGTTAGGACGTGGCTCGCTGAGCAAGATGAAGGCGCACCTCGACGCGCCGGTGCAATACGCCTTTCGCCTCGGCGACGAGGAGGTGCCGGTCAATCCGCTGGTGGGCAAGCACCTGCGCCTGGAGTACCTCGGCGCCATCCACTGCACGCATTGCGGGCGCAAGACCAAGACCAGTTTCAGCCAGGGTTACTGCTACCCCTGCATGCAGAAGCTGGCGCAGTGCGATATCTGCATCATGAGCCCGGAGAAGTGCCACTACGACGCCGGCACCTGCCGCGAGCCGAGTTGGGGCGAGCAGTTCTGCATGACCGACCATGTCGTCTACCTGGCGAACTCCAGCGGGGTGAAGGTCGGCATTACCCGTGCCAGCCAGGTTCCGACGCGCTGGATCGACCAGGGGGCGACCCAGGCGCTGCCGATCCTGCGTGTGGCCACTCGGCAGCAGTCGGGCTTCGTCGAGGACCTGCTGCGTAGCCAGGTGGCGGACAAGACCAACTGGCGCGCGCTGCTCAAGGGCGACGCCGTACCGGTCGATCTGCTGGCGATTCGCGAGCAGTTGTTCGACAGCTGTGGCGCAGGTATCGCCGATCTGCAGCAACGCTTCGGCCTGCAGGCCATCCAGCCGCTCACGACCGCCGAGGTGCTGGACATCCGCTATCCCATCGAGGCCTACCCGGCCAAGATCACCAGCTTCAACCTGGACAAGCAGCCCCTGGCCGAAGGTACCCTGCTCGGCATCAAGGGCCAGTACCTGATGTTCGACACCGGCGTGATCAATATCCGCAAGTACACCGCCTACCAGCTGGCCGTCCACGAGATCGCCGCCTGACCACCATTCGCAGCTTGAAGCCTGTCGCTTGAAGCTGCCCAGAAGAGGCCACTGCCATGCGCACCGAACAATCCAAGACGATCTACCTCAAGGACTATCAGGTACCGGATTACCTGATCGACGAGACGCACCTGACCTTCGAGTTGTTCGAGGATCACAGCCTGGTGCATGCGCAGCTGGTCATGCGCCGCAACCCCGAGGCCGGTGCCGGCCTGCCGCCGCTGGTGCTCGATGGCCAGCAGCTGGAGCTGCTCGAGCTGAAACTGGATGATCGCGAGCTGGGCGAGGGTGACTACAGCCTGACCGCCAGCCACCTGACCCTGCAGCCGACCCAGGAACGCTTCGTGGTCGACAGCAGCGTGCGCATTCACCCGGAGAGCAACACCGCGCTGGAAGGTCTGTACAAGTCCGGCACGATGTTCTGCACCCAGTGCGAGGCCGAGGGTTTCCGCAAGATCACCTTCTACCTCGACCGTCCTGACGTGATGAGCAAGTTCACCACCACGGTCAGCGCCGAGCAGCATGCCTACCCGGTGCTGCTGTCCAACGGCAACCCGGTGGCCAGCGGCAGCGAAGAGGGCGGTCGCCACTGGGCGACCTGGGAAGACCCGTTCAAGAAACCGGCCTACCTGTTCGCTCTGGTCGCCGGCGACCTGTGGTGCGTCGAGGACAGCTTCACCACCATGAGCAGTCGCGAGGTGGCGCTGCGCATCTATGTCGAACCGGAGAACATCGACAAGGTGCAGCACGCCATGGACAGCCTCAAGCGCTCGATGAAGTGGGACGAGGAGGTCTACGGCCGCGAGTACGACCTGGACATCTTCATGATCGTCGCGGTCAACGATTTCAACATGGGCGCCATGGAGAACAAGGGCCTCAACATCTTCAACTCCAGCTGCGTGCTGGCCAAGGCCGAGACCGCCACCGATGCCGCGCACCAGCGCGTCGAGGCGGTGGTGGCGCACGAGTACTTCCACAACTGGTCGGGCAACCGCGTGACCTGCCGCGACTGGTTCCAGCTGTCGCTCAAGGAAGGCTTCACCGTGTTCCGCGACAGCGAGTTCTCCGCCGACACCCACTCGCGCACGGTCAAGCGCATCGAGGACGTGGCCTACCTGCGCACCCACCAGTTCGCCGAGGATGCCGGCCCCATGGCTCACCCGGTGCGCCCGGATGCGTACATGGAGATCTCCAACTTCTACACCCTGACCATCTACGAGAAGGGTTCGGAAGTCCTGCGCATGATCCACACCCTGCTTGGCCCCGAGCTGTTCCGCAAGGGCTCGGACCTGTACTTCGAACGCCATGATGGCCAGGCGGTGACCTGCGACGACTTCGTCAGGGCCATGGAGGATGCCAGTAGCATCGACCTGACCCAGTTCAAGCGCTGGTACACCCAGGCCGGTACGCCGCGCCTGCAGGTCAGCGAGGCCTATGATGCGTCCGCGCAGGCCTACAGCCTGACCTTCCGCCAGAGCTGCCCGGCCACTCCGGGGCAGAGCGAGAAGCTGCCGTTCGTGATTCCGCTTGCGCTCGGCCTGCTCGACGCCCAGGGCAACGAGCTGCCGCTGCGTCTGCAGGGTGAGGCCACCGCCAGCGGTACTGGCCGCGTGCTGTCGATCACCGAAGCCGAGCAGACCTTCACCTTCGAGGGCATCGCCGAACAGCCACTGCCGTCGCTGCTGCGTGGCTTCAGCGCGCCGGTCAAGCTCAGCTTCCCCTACAGCCGTGACCAGCTGATGTTCCTCATGCAGCACGACAGCGACGGTTTCAATCGCTGGGAAGCCGGCCAACAGTTGTCCGTGCAGGTGCTGCAGGAGTTGATTGGCCAGTACCAGCGTGGCGAAGAGCTGGCGCTCGATCAGCGCCTGGTGGAGGCGCTGCGTACATTGCTGCTGGACGAGTCGCTGGATCAGGCGATGGTCGCCGAGATGCTCTCGCTGCCTGGCGAGGCCTATCTCACCGAGATCAGTGAGGTGGCCGATGTCGAGGCCATTCACGAGGCGCGCGAGTTCGCTCGTCTGCAGCTGGCCGATGCCCTGTACGCGCCGCTGCTGGCGCGCTACCAGGCCAACCGTGACGTCTCCAGGGCGACGCCCTACGTGGCCGAGGCGGCGCATTTTGCCCGGCGCAGCCTGCAGAACATCGCCCTGTCTTACCTGATGCTCAGCCAGCAGGCCGAGGTGCTGGCCGCCTGCGTCGAGCAGTTCGAGAACGCCGACAACATGACCGAGCGCCTGGCGGCGCTGGCGGTGCTGGTCAACTCGCCGTTCGAGGCCGAGCGTAGCAAGGCCCTGGCGATGTTCGCCGACTTCTTCAAGGACGATGCGCTGGTCATGGATCAGTGGTTCAGCGTGCAGGCCGGCAGCCCGCTGCCTGGTGGCCTTGAGCGCGTGCATGCGCTGATGCAGCACGAGGCCTTCACCCTGAAGAACCCGAACAAGGTGCGCGCCCTGATCGGTGCCTTCGCCAACCAGAACCTGATCAACTTTCACCAGGCCGATGGTTCGGGCTATCGCTTTCTCGCCGATCAGGTGATCACCCTCAATGCGCTCAACCCACAGATCGCCTCGCGCCTGCTGGCGCCGCTGACCCGCTGGCGCAAGTACGCGCCTGCACGTCAGGCGCAGATGAAGGCCGAACTGGAACGCATCCTGGCCAGCGGTGAGCTGTCCAGCGACGTTTACGAAGTGGTGAGCAAAAGCCTGGCCTAAGGCGGGTTGGCTTCAATAAAAGTGTTACCAGTCGATGGCTGGTAACACTTTTTTGTTACCCGTAGAAATATCCAGGTGCCGTGTTATTCGTGCGCACACTAAAGTTAGGGTCGCATGGCTCTTGACATCGACTTGCCGCTCGTTGCCGAAAACCTCGTGCCCTCAGGGCTCGAGTGGCATAAAGCGTCGGATCGTAGGACAAAGCGCGCCAATTTCACGCTGAATAGCTGACGCACTGGTCAGTGGCTGATCAGTCACGAAAAGAAACTGCGCGAAGGCGCTGGCAAGCGGCTCTGCGCTGATACACCCGTTTGAATTGGCACCATGGTTGCAGTGTCGAGCAGGATTCGACCGTGCGCAGCTGCGCAAAGGTCCCTGGAATACGCTGCACGAATAAAAAACAAGCCGTCGTCAGTACGGCATAACGCATCCCGCCAAATGGGATCGCCCAAAAGAATGATCTGTCCACGGAGTGAGTCTCGATGGAAATTAAGTCCCGCAAGCCCGTTCTACGTTTTGCCCCGGCCAAGGCCGGCTTTGCGTTCGCTGGCGTCCTGCCTTTGCTGGTAGCCGCTCAGGCTCAGGCGGTGGAGTTCAGCTTCGCCGACAACGAGATCACCGGTTCCATCGATACCACCGTCTCCTACGGCCAACTGTGGCGTGTCCAGGGTCAGGACAAGACCAACAACGACATCAACACCAACGACGGTAATCGCAACTTCGATACCGGCCTGGTCTCCGAAGTGTTCAAGATCACCTCCGACCTTGAAGTGTCCTACCAGAACTATGGTGCATTCGTTCGTGGTACCGCGTTCTATGACACGCAGATCATGGACAAGCGCAACGATTACTACGATGCCAATACTCCGTCTCAACCGAGCCAGAGTTATCCGCATGACAACACCTTCACCCGCGAGACGCGCCACAAGGCCGGTCGTGACGCGCAGATTCTCGATGCCTACATCTATGGCAATTGGGATGTGGGTGACATGCCGATTTCCGGTCGTTTCGGTAAGCAGGTGTTCAACTGGGGTGAGGGCCTGTTCTATCGCGGTGGCATCAACACCACCAACCCGGTCGATGCCGCCAAGTTCCGCCTGCCTGGCTCCGAAGTGAAGGAAGTGCTGGTGCCTGTCGAGGCGCTGAGCTTCAACCTCGGTCTGACCGACAATCTCTCGATGGAAGCGTTCTACCAGTTCAACTGGAAAGAGTCTGCTATCGATCCGGTCGGTACCTATTTCTCCGAGACCGACTTGTTCGCTGATGGCGGCCATACCGCTTATAACCAGAGCGGCTCACTTGCCAGTGCGCTGACGCCGAACCCGGGCCTGGGTGGCTTGTCCTTGTATCAGGCTTCCGTCCTGAATCCTGCTTATGGCCTGAAAGGTAGCTCGTTTGCTACGGCAGATGCTTTCAAGGTCGCCTCTATCAAGAGCGACCTTAACGCCAAGAATGATGGGCAATTTGGCGTTGCATTCCGCTATATCGCCGAAGAACTCAACTCGACAGAGTTTGGCTTCTACTTCGTGAATTACCACGCGAAAGAGCCATCCATCTATGCTCAGCTCGATGACTCTTACGCCGGGCTGACGCCTGCACAGTTTGGTGCGCTGGTCGGTAGCGCTCCGGTACAAGGGGCGGCCGGCGGTAATGCTGCACTTGCGCAGCAAATTGCCGGTGGCTTGGTCTCGGTTGACGTAGCTAATCAGATCCAGGCAAGCCGTCAGTATGCTGAAGACATTCGAATGATGGGTCTGAGCTTCAACACCACCGTGGGCAATGCGTCGGTATTCGGCGAATTTTCCTATCGTCCCAACCTGCCAATCGGTATCGCGACTACCAATGACCTTCTGGGGCAGGTACTTCAGCAAGCACCGCAGATCGCTCTGGGACAGCAGGTTCAGGTCGGTGGTCAAACGGTAAGTTTGGGCAACCGTCGTTTGAGCAACTACGAGCGCGTAGAAGCGTTCAATACCTCCTTGGGCACCATCTATAACTTCGGCCCGACGCTCGGATTCGACTCCTTGTTTGGTGTGGCGGAGCTCGGCTCCGAACACATTCGCGGCAGCAGCCTCAAATACACGGACTTCCAGGGCAATACGCGTTACTACTCTGGCCGTGCGAACGGGTCCTACGTCTCCGGCTATGATCGTGACGATCAGATCAACAAGAACGCCTACGGCTACACGCTGGTACTCTCCGGTACCTGGAACGACGTCTACGCGGGCGTGAACCTGTCGCCGTTCGCCGTGTTCAAGCATGACTTCGAAGGCAACTCGCACCAGACCGGCAACTTCATCGAAGGTCGCAAGGCGTACACCGTCGGTATGCGCGCCAGCTACCTCAACAGCCTAGAAGCCGAGATCCAGTACACCGAGTTCTATGGCGCAGGCCAGAACAACGGTTCGCGTGATCGCGACAACATCGGTCTGAACGTCAAGTACTCCTTCTAATACCTATAACCAGAAAAACGCCGGGCGCTTGTGGGCGCCCGGCCAGACTCTTCACGGAGAATTACCCATGCTGAACAAGCACAGGCTGATGGCCGTAGCCGTTGCGCTGGCGTTTTCCGCCGGCTCTGCACTGGCTGCCGTTTCCCCGCAGGAAGCTGCCAAACTCGGCGACACCCTGACGCCCTTCGGCGCCGAGAAAGCCGGCAATGCCGCCGGCACCATCCCGGCCTGGACCGGTGGTATCACCAAGGCACCGGCCGGTTACACCCGCTCGGGCCAGCATCACGTCGACCCGTTCCCGGAAGACAAGCCGCTGTTCACCATCACCGCGGCCAACCTGAGCCAGTACGAGGCCAACCTGACGCCGGGTCAGATCGCCATGTTCAAGGCCTACCCGGAAACCTACCAGATGCCGGTCTACCAGACCCGTCGCTCCGGCTCGGCGCCGCAGTGGGTCTATGACAACACCGTCAAGAACGCCACCAGCGCCAAGCTGGTCGACGGCGGCAACGGCTTCTCCGATGCCTATGGCGGCATCCCGTTCCCGATTCCGCAGAACGGCGTGGAAGCGCTGTGGAACCACATCGCCCGTTATCGTGGTACCTACATCGTGCGTCGTGCCTCGGAAGTGGCGGTACAGCGCAATGGTGCCTACTCGCTGGTGACCTCGCAGCAGGAGGCCATGTTCAAGTACTACGTGCAGAACGGCTCCTTCGCCGACCTGAACAACATCATGTTCTACTACCTGTCCTTCACCACCAGCCCGGCGCGTCTGGCCGGTGGTGCGGTGCTGGTTCACGAGACCCTGGATCAGGTCAAGGAACCGCGCCAGGCCTGGGGTTACAACGCCGGTCAGCGTCGCGTGCGTCGTGCGCCGAACCTGGCATACGACACGCCGATCGCTGCCGCCGATGGCCTGCGTACCGCCGACGATACCGACATGTTCAACGGTGCTCCGGATCGCTACGACTGGAAACTGGTGGGCAAGAAGGAAATCTACATCCCGTACAACAACTACAAGGTCACCAGCCCTGAGGTTAAGTACGAGGACCTGCTCAAGGTCGGTCACCTGAACCCGGCGCTGACCCGCAACGAACTGCACCGCGTCTGGGTGGTGGAAGGCACGCTGAAATCGGGCGCCCGCCACATCTACTCCAAGCGCACCCTGTTCCTCGACGAGGACAGCTGGCAGGCTGCAGTGGTCGATCAGTACGACGGTCGCGGTGAGCTGTGGCGCGTATCCATCGCCTACCTGAAGAACTACTACGACCTGCCGACCACCTGGTCTGCCCTGGACGTGTTCCACGATCTTCAGGCGCGCCGTTACCACGTACAGAACCTGGACAACGAAGAGAACAACACCATCGACTTCAGCCAGGCCATTCCGGACGACGGTTACTTCAAGCCGGCTGCGCTGCGTCGTCGCGGCACGCGATAATAGTCGTGTAGCCTCGCGCCAAGGCCGCTACAGTAGTAGCGGCCTTTTTCGTATCAGCTTCGCGAATAGGCTTCTATAACGCGGGTTCTGCCTTAACAAAACATAACGTCGCGCTAATTGTCAGGGCTTTCCTAAGCTCGCTAGGATGGGCGGCCTGCTATTGAGAGCAGTACCGCCTATAACAAGAAAGGGGGAAGGTATATGAGTGAGCCCGTCATGCGGCGCACCCAGTCCGGTCTGACGCCCACTACGGCGCACAAATCGGCGCTTCGTGTCCATTCGCCGCTGGCTAAAGCGCTCTCGCTGTGCAGTGTGCTTTCCGTTCTGGCTTTCACCGCCGTGCCTGCATACGCCGAGACGTCGTCGACAGCGGCGGAAGCCGGCTATGCCATCGAGTCCGCCAAGGCCGTACACAGCCTGCTGCAGGATGTCGTCAACACTGGCGAGCGTCTGGTAGCCGTCGGCGACCGTGGCCACATTCTCCATTCCGAAGACCAGGGGCAGAGCTGGGAGCAGGCCAAGGTGCCGACCCGGCAGATGCTCACCTCGGTCTTCTTCGTCGATCCCAAGCACGGCTGGGCGGTCGGTCACGACGCGCAGATTCTCGTCACCAGCGACGGCGGTCTGACCTGGACCAAGCAGTTCGAAGACCTCGAGCGCGAGGCGCCGCTGCTGGATGTCTGGTTCAAGGACCTGCAGACCGGTTACGCGGTGGGCGCCTACGGTGCGCTGCTGGAAACCAGCGACGGCGGCAAGACCTGGGAAGACGTCAGCGATCGCCTCGACAATGAGGATGCCTATCACCTCAATGCCATCACCGCAGTGAAGGATTCCGGCCTGTTCATCGTCGGTGAACTGGGCCAGATGTTCCGTTCCGCCGACTGGGGGCAGACCTGGGAACGCATCGAAGAGCCGCCCTACGAGGGCTCGCTGTTCGGCGTGCTCGGTACCGACCAGAGTGGCACCTTGCTCGCCTACGGCCTGCGCGGTCACCTGTTCCGCTCCACCGATTTCGGTGACAGCTGGCAGCAGATCTCGCTGCACACCCCCAACAATGGCCCGCTGGAGTTCGGCCTGGCCGACGGTACGCTGCTCCGCGACGGCAGCATCGTGGTCGTGGGCCACGGCGGCACCGTGCTGCGCAGTACCGACCACGGGCAGAGCTTCAGCCTGATGAACCGTCCCGACCGCCTTTCGCTGGCCGGGGTGACTGCACTGGATAACGGCAACCTGATCCTGGTGGGGCAGGGCGGCGTTCACCTCGCCGCTTCGACCGGCGCCGATCTGGGCCAACAATAACAAGCCGGGAGCCTTTGCATGACCAAGCATCAACAAAAGCCTGCTTCTTATCTCGAGCGGCTGATCTTCAACAATCGCCCGGCGGTGATCCTGATCTGTCTGCTGATCAGCATCTTCCTGTTCTACCAGGCTGCCCAGGTGCGCCCGCAGACCAGCTTCGAGAAGATGATTCCGCTGGGCCATCCGTACATCCAGAAGATGCTCGAACACCGTAACGATCTGGCCAACCTGGGCAACACGGTGCGCATCTCGGTGGAAGCCACCGAAGGCGACATCTTCAGCAAGGAGTACATGGAGACGCTGCGGCAGATCCATGACGAGGCCTTCTACATTCCCGGCGTCGACCGTTCCGGCCTCAAGTCGCTGTGGAGCCCCAGCGTGCGCTGGACCGAAGTGACCGAGGAAGGCTTCGCCGGCGGCGAAGTGATTCCGCAGACCTACGACGGTTCCGCCGACAGCCTCGAGGAGTTGCGCAGCAATATCCTCAAGTCGGGGCAGATCGGTCGCCTGGTGGCGAACAACTTCAAGTCCAGCATCGTTGACATTCCTCTGCTCGAGTCCTATCCGGACCCGGCCGACCAGAGCAAGCTGATCAAGCTGGACTACCAGAATTTCTCCCACGAGCTGGAAGAGAAGATTCGCGACAAGTACCAGGCGCAGAACCCCAATGTGCAGGTGCACATCATCGGTTTCGCCAAGAAGGTCGGTGACCTGATCGATGGCCTGGTCGGCGTGGCGCTGTTCTTTGCCGTCGCCATCGGCATCACCTTCGTTCTGCTGCTGTGGTTCACCCACTGCTTCAAGAGCACGCTGGCGGTGGTCATCACCACCCTGGTGGCGGTGATCTGGCAGCTTGGCCTGCTGCACACGCTGGGCTTCGGTCTGGACCCATACTCGATGCTGGTGCCGTTCCTGGTGTTCGCCATCGGTATCTCGCACGGGGTGCAGAAGATCAACGGCATCGCCATGGCCTCCGGCGAGGCGACCGATGCGCTGTCCGCAGCGCGCATGGCCTTCCGTCAGCTGTTCATCCCCGGGCTGGTCGCGCTGCTCTCCGATGCCGTCGGTTTCGTGACCCTGCTGCTGATCGATATCGGCGTGATCCGCGAGCTGGCCATCGGTGCGTCCATGGGCGTGGCGGTGATCATCCTGACCAACCTGATCCTGCTGCCGGTGGTGATCTCCTACATCGGCATCGGCAACCGTGCCGTGAAGAAGAGCCGCGAGGAAGCCGCCAAGGACCATCCGCTGTGGCGCGCCATCTCCAATTTCGCGCACCCGATGGTGGCGCCGATTTCCGTGGTGATTGCCGTGGTGGCCCTGGCCGGTGGCGTCTGGTACGGGCAGAACCTGAAGATCGGTGACCTCGACCAGGGCGCGCCGGAGCTGCATCCGGATTCGCGCTACAACCTGGACAACGACTTCGTCATCCGCAACTACTCGACCAGCTCCGACGTGCTGGTGGTGATGATCAAGACCGCGACCGAGCGTTGCTCCACCTACGAAGCGCTGTCCGCCATGGACGAGCTGATGTGGAAGATGGAGAACACCCAGGGCGTGCAGTCGGCCATCTCCATGGTCACCGTGTCCAAGCAGGTGATCAAGGGCATGAACGAGGGCAACCTGAAATGGGAAACCCTGTCGCGTAACCAGGATGTGCTGAACAACTCCATCGCACGTGCCGAAGGCCTGTACAACGCGGACTGCTCGGTGGCGCCGGTACTGGTGTTCCTCGAGGACCACAAGGCCGAGACGCTGTCGCGGGTCATGGCTGCCGCCGAGGCGTTCTCCGCAGAGCACAGCACCGATGACCTGCAGGTCGTGCTGGCCGCCGGTAACGCTGGTATCGAGGCCGCCACCAACGAGGTGATCGCGGCTTCCGAGACCACCATGCTGATCGCGGTCTACGCGGCCGTGAGCATCATGTGCCTGCTGACCTTCCGCTCCCTGGCGGCGACGCTGTGCGTGATCCTGCCGCTGGTACTGACCTCGGTGCTGGGCAACGCGCTGATGGCCTTCATGGGCATCGGCGTGAAGGTCGCGACCCTGCCGGTGATCGCGCTGGGCGTCGGTATCGGTGTGGATTACGGTATCTACATCTACAGCCGCCTGGAGACCTACCTGCGTCAGGGCATGACGCTGCAGGAGGCCTATTACGAGACGCTCAAGTCGACGGGTAAGGCGGTGCTGTTCACCGGCGTCTGCCTGGCCATCGGCGTGGCCACCTGGATCTTCTCGGCGATCAAGTTCCAGGCCGACATGGGCCTGATGCTGACCTTCATGTTCCTCTGGAACATGATCGGCGCGATCTGGCTGCTGCCGGCGCTGGCGCGTTTCCTGATCAACCCGGAGAAGCTGCGCGGCAAGGCCTGATGCCTGTAGCGCAGGACGAGAACCGCGGCCCCAGGGCCGCGGTTTTTTTATGCGTGTTGCATGAGGGGCGATATGGGCGCGGGCAGGGGGGCTTGGCTGGTGCCTGGGATCGCCCGCAAGCGGGCTCCTACGGAGTGGGTGGGCGGCAATGTGCGGGCCGCGCTCGGTTCCTGGGGCGTTGGCAGGTTGCGAATTGCCTTGCACGTTTTATCGCCTTGCCACTGCCGGCCGGTTTCGCTGTGCGGCGGGCCGTCGGCCTCATCGGGTGCATCCGTCAGCGGTACGTAACGCGCCGCCATGTCAGGGTTTACGCGAGGGATCGCCCGCAAGCGGGCTCCTACGGAGTGTGTGCGGCTGCGCTTGCTAGCGCGGATACAGCGGCGGCAATGCGCTGCTGTCCTGCGGGGCGGCGCTCGGTTCCTGCGCTGCCGGCAGGTTGCGAATCGCCTTCCACAGCTCATCGCCTTGCCACTGCTGGCCGGTCTCGCTGTACAGCGCGCCGTTGAGGCCATCGAGTGCGTCCGACAGCGGCACGTAACGCGCCGCCATGTCGGCCAGGGTTTCCGGTTGCTGTCGCGCCCAGGCATCGAGTGCATAACGGGTGGCCTGGGCGTCACCCGCCTGGCAGGCGCGCTTGAGGTCGTCGAGCAGCGTGCGCGGGCTGGGGC
>CEUI01014982.1_pt1 | contig 17834 bp, 14 predicted proteins | sample 531411 | NCBI WGS metagenome assembly CEUI01 (sample SAMEA2622841, study PRJEB7988) | marine metagenome | isolation source: saline water (ENVO:00002010), including
GGGGAAAAACGAAACTGATACTAAACCATTTTCTAAACTACAAGTAAACTCACCCAAATCAAATGCATCGGATAAATCTGAATATTGGTTGATACGAACTTCATTATTATTGTGAGTAACTACAAATTCACAATACTGTGTAGCATTATAAGATATTCCTAAAGAAGTATCTAATACAACCTGTGCGAAATATTTTATAGCACTAAAGTTTCCTGCTGACCAAGTGTCAATTTCTACTGCACGTAAGATATCTGGATCACTGTAGAATTGTGGTGAGATATCATCTATTTCCAATACTCTATTAGTTTTACAAACTAAAGAATCTCCAAATCTAGAATGAGAAAATACAACTTGATCACTAAAGGTTTCTGTACTATTTGGAATTTCATAAACTGTGTCATAATCATGTCTATCATATACTCTTGCACTATTATCAATTAGTACAACAGATGTTGTAGCACTACCAACTGTTTTTACAGTTGCAATGGTTCCTAAACCAACAGGTGCAGATGGTACAAGAAGATCAGAATGTTTCTTGAATCCACCAGGATGTGCTAATGCATCAACTGGTTCGCTCCAAGATGAAATACCAACCAAACTCTTCAATGAATATGCAAAGTTTTGATAGTAATCACTATCTTGTGTTCTCTGATAGAATTCATTTAGTTTACCAGTATCCTTTTCCCAACCATATGGTTTCTCTATAGAAACACCAGTATCAAAAGAACCAGAATATGAAACCATATCATCAATAGTTCCACCACCATTTGATACTTTTCCTACTATAGAATCACCAGTATTGAATCCAACTAAACTATCAACACGTAATGCATTTCTAGTTTTACCTTCACCTGTAATAACTTGTGCTTCATTATTACCAGAATAGACTATCTCATTATCAATAAATTGACTTTCAGTTAGAGTAAGATTGAATTGAGGAAGACTTTTCTTATTAATTACAGTACCATAAGCAGCATAATCATGAACACCTGGATCTGATGGAACATCATATGTAATAATTGCCTGATTCACAGTACCAGGATTAGTTGTAACACCAGTAAGAGTGAAGTATTGATAATTGTAATCAGCAGAATTATATCCAGTTCCTGTACTTACTCCAAGATTTTCTACAAAGACTTGATCACCAACAGTAAATGGAAGACTCATTGATCCAAATCCTGAAAGTGGAGTCTTTAGTCTTAAAGTAACTGTTGGATCAGAATAAGTTGCAGTAATAATTCCAACACCATTTGTATTATCAATAGCAATAAGTTGAGCATCACCTCTACTTAAATTTCCACCACTTCTAATAATCTTTACATTACCAACTCCACTACCTTCTAATTCAGCATTGAATACTGCATTGGGATTGACTAAATTTGTTTTTGAGTTATAAAGTATTAGATTAGGAGCACTTAGATAATTACTACCAGATGATGTAATTCCAACAGTATCTACAGCAAAGTTATCTCTTAAGAATATAACATTAGGAACTGTTGCTTGAGGTTTTAGAGTTTTATCTGAAGAATAATCATACCCAAATTCAACAATATCATTCTTACCTATAATTCCAATATTATCTCCTTCTGCTTTCAAAGAAGCAGTAGAACCTGTAGTAGAAGCAACTGAAACTAATGGAACATCAACATAGGAAGATCCTCCTGAAGTTAGTTCTACTTTACCTACAGGACCAGTTGTATTTTTTGATGTTGTATTATATCTAATATCTGATGTAGTATCATATCCTACTCTTTCTGGTACTTCAAATATGTTATATTTGAAAGTATTTGCTGTTACAGTAACAATACCAGTTCTAGAATTGAATTTACTAGAACGTACATTAATTTTTGAATAATCTACAATATCATTATTAATCTCAATAATCTTACTTTGATTTGGTGAAGTAAATTTATAGTAAAGAACATCTGGAACATTTTCAGTAAAATGAACTATCTTCTTAGCAAGAGCGTTACCTGGTACACCAGTACTTGTTATTTCTAAAGCAGATTTTCCTGATCCTACAAATGACTTTTGATATTTCTGATCTAAGAAGAAATCTAATCTGAAATCTGATAATGTAGATGAAGATAGATCAAATTCTAACTTATCTCCAGTTGTAACATTGATTGGTGGATTTATTGATGCTCCAATACTTACATACCTATTACCAGTATCATAAGTAGCAACCACAGAACTAGTAGCAGCAGATACTATACTCAAATCAATAGTATCATTTGCTCTCATTGTATGATTAGCAGCAGTTGCAACTGTTACATCTACAGACCTAAGAGAACCTGTTACATTACTTCGTTGTGAAGTGAAATAATGAGTATTTCCAATTCCAGTATTGGAATCAAACATTACTTGTTGTAGATCAGAACTAATACCAGCAAGAGTAGTAACTACACCAACTTTATTATTATCAATAACCTTAATATAAACATTTGGTGGTAAAGGACGCTTGAATGAAGAACTTACACGCTTCATAGCATCAGTTTGATATGTTATAGAAGATCCAGCACCAGGACTATATGATACCTTTTCACCATCTCTAAATGAATGTCTTGGTAAGAATATTGTTCTTGTTGGTATAAACTGATTACCAAAATCTTCAGTTGCTACAGTATATCCAATACCAACACCAAAGGTTAGACCAATACCAACATCATGATTATTATCAATTCCACCACCTCTAAAGTATTGAGTTATTTCTGATTCGATAAAAGAATCTACTGATGGTGTAAATGTAAATTCTCTTTCTAATCTTACAATAGAAGCACCATTTGTATGTGCAGCAGCAATAGTACCATCATATTTTCTTATAAGATCTAACTGATTCTGTAAACCATCAAGTCCATAAATTTTGAATTTTTCTGCATCAATTTGTATTATATCATTTACATTGAATTTGGTAACAGCATCTTGTATACGAACACTAGTAGTAACACCAACATTCAACATTGCAGTTCCAAGACCAGAACTTACTTCTCTTACCGCAATTTTATAATTACCTTCTAAACCTTTATATGTTGCATCAGATATACCAAATACACTAAGTTGAGTATCATTAGGAAGATTATGAGGTATAGTTGCAATACCAGTAGCTACTTTACCATCAAATGAAAACTTGACATTATTTTTAGTGGTTATTGTAGATGTAATTGAAGAAAGTTTAGGACCAACTATCTCACTTACTTTACCTATAGCACCAAATCCCTTAGTATCAGTATTATCAAATACTAAACTATCACCAACATTATAATCATCACCAGATTCTACAATATTGACTTTATCAATAGAACCATCCTTTATACCAACAATTTTAGATTTGGTTTTAGTATTTTTGTTAGAATTTGGTATAAACTCGTAAGTATTAGTCTTATGAGCATCTGTATTTCTAATAAGATTCAATTTGACAGGATCTAATGCCTGATTAGAATCTAAAGCAAGGTTAAATGTTTCTAACTTTGAATTATAAGAATCTCCAATAACATATGGAAAAGTAGGTTTCCTTACACCAAAGAAAGGACTACCAGAGTTTCCATCAATTGCATCCTCAACGGTAGTGTAATATGCATACACTCCATTTGGATATTCTGGAGTAACCGCAAATCTACCGTTATGAGGATCTAATTGACCCAAATTAGTAATATATTGATAATCTTCAACAAAGAACCCTGAAGGATACTGTGATGTTGGAGGACCATCAACTCTAGGTACAGTAGTATAACTAGATTTAATATACTCTAATCCACCACTACCATCATTACCTTTATATGCATAAGGTCCATATATCGGATTTCCATCATACGCATAACCCAATATTGGTGAATGTTCTACTCCAGAATCACCAAAGAACGTTCTAAGATCTCTAGGAACAAAATAGTTGACATATGGATTACCTATGAGAGTACTCTTAGATACCTCATAGAAACCATCATCTTGTAACATGTCACCAGATCTTGCATGTCTTGCAACCTGATTGACAGTCCAATTTTTAATATTACTTGAATATATTGCTCCGCTACCAGGTGTTTTTGCAGAAACTGTTGTTTTAGCTTGAGTATATCCTGCTCCTTTATCGATCATAGTAATATCAACGATCTGCCCATTAGATACAACTGCTTTCGCCTTTGCACCAACACCATCACCACTTATCTCAATATCTGGAGTACTAAAGAATTGTTCTCCACCATATTTGATTATAACTTGATCTATTTGACCATTTACAATAAATGGTTGTAAAAATGCTTTTGTACCAACAATAGTATCAATAAGAGGTTCAAAGTCGTCATTTATGACCGTAGAACCGAACTCATTACCAGACTTAGTAACATAAACTGAAGTAACACTTCCTCTAAGGACTGGGGTTGCTTTTGCGTTCGCAGTACTAATACCTTGTCGTCCTTCGATGGAAATCGAAATAGGAGGATCTTGAAATATTTGTTCCCCACTACCTGAAGTTGTAAATTTGACATAATCTGTAAGGCTAGTAGAAATTGATACTCTAAACTCATCATCAGTAATCTTTACAACATAATATTCTTTATTGTTGGTCAAACCACCAATAACTGCAGTTTCAGCAGAGTACTTTACTATATCACCAGAGTTAAATCCATGATCCTTTATTCTAATACTATCTGTAAATGAACTTACTCCAACAGTAGATTGCGTATTTGCATACCTATTCTTAAATAAACCAGGATTCTCTACTAAAATTTTATCAACCTTTGTTCTCCGAAGAGAAGTACTTAGCGTATGTTGACCACCACCATTACCTGATAATGGAATTGTACCAATACCTAAAAGAGCATTTGTTTGAGAATCCGCTAAATGAATCTCACTATCATTCAATTTTACAACATAATACGGAGAATTATCTACAAGATTACCAGGTGTTGTACCAATACCTATAGCATCAGAACCACCTGTATTGTAAATAACCTCTTCACCATCCTTCAATGCGTGTGGTGCTTTGAATACTAAGCGATCAGTAGCGGTATTTACTACTCCTCCTGTACTAGAACTATCAAAAGTTACTACATGAGGAACAATCTTCATCTTTGGTTTCAAGATTGCGGTAGTATCATTTCCACCAATTGCTCTTACTGTTGGTTCTTCTTCATAATCATCACCTTCAGTATCTACTAATACTTCAGTTATACTACCTTCCATATTAGCAATAACAGAAGCACCAATACCAGTATGACCTTCTTGAACAACAGCTAACCTTGGAGGATTGATAACATCATATCCAGATCCTTGGTTTAGAACTTCTACAGTTTCTAGAGGACCATAGAATACTTTATCCGTTGACTTGTAAGAATATATTTCTACACCATTCGCAAATAGACCAACTCCACCCTGAACCGTTTTAGTCTTAGATTCACTAAACTCAGGTACTGGGAATTTTCTAAGTAACTTTTGAGCACCTATATCACTACCAAATACATTCTGAGGGGTCAGGAAGTGGGTACTAATACCACTTAGGTCAGATACTGCAACTGAAGTAATATACTGCCCTCTACGGACGTTTTCAGGGGTGTATGCTAGTGCTAATGTATTATCATCAATTCTCTTGACATAATATGCTTGATTTTCTTGCAAATTATCAAGTTTATCTCCAAATTTAGAATTATATACAACTAGTTCACCATCATGATAATTATGGTCAGTAACAGTGAAAGTGGTCGAACTTGTTGTAAATCCAACAGTTGTAAATTCCCTAATTCTCTTTTGTGGGGAAATATTCCAATGAGGAAAACTATTAGATGATACATATACATCATTTCCATCAGAATAAGTATTCTGAACATCTGCTGCAATACCACGATTTGTTTTTAGTTTTCTACGAATGAAATATGTTTGAAGTAAATCAAGACGAGGAGAGTTTACCTCAATTCTTTTTGAAGTAGGAACATTAGTAATTGTAGCTTCAGTTATTAGACCATCTGGATTGATTATTTCTATCTCATCATTCAAATATAATACATGCTCACCTACAAGATCAAATCTATATGTTTGAACTGCAGGTGGTGGTGTGATAACCTGATTTGGGTCTGTTAATGAATTAATTTCTAAAACATTATATTTTGTAGCAGTATTAGAAATCCATGATGTCCATCTTAGGTCTTTCTGTTCTATACCTAAAGAAGTTATATCAACCGCACTATTCTTCTGTTGATTATTTGCAGTTCCTACAAACTTCTGAAGAACCCCCAGAATATTCATAGTTACAGGTTTTTTTACATCACCATCTTCATATGAATACGCAATAGTACCAGAAATTACAGTAGATCCAATACCACAAGGTGCAGTAAGTGCTGTTAATCCAAGAAACTGCGTATAGTTCTTATCAGTATATGATAGTACACGATCTTCAAACCGCAAATTACCAGCAGTTGAGAATCCAATAGTAGTATCAACATCAAGAATAGTTGTACTTATACCTGCAGATTTAGTAACAAATGTTTTTGAAGTTTGTACAAATGTACCAACTTGCGTACCTTTAGATATACCAATCTTATAATATGACTTATTATCGATTACTGCACTCTCAACTCTGAAGATAGATCCGCTATTTTCTCCCTGTATAAGAGATTGACCTTCTAATTTTATAGGATTACCTGTTATTGCTTCACACAATACAATATCTGCTACGATATAATCCGCATCAGAAGGTTTCATCATAAATTTAGAAGGTTGAATCATCTCAACCTTCTCACCATATAACCCACCGAATAATATTTTGAACGCTTCTTCTGTACCTTTTGACTTATAAAAATCTTTTGCCTGTCTAATAAAATTAGACTGATTTATTTGACTATTGAGTTTTCTTTCAGAAAAACCAGGTAATACTTGCTTCTTTAACTTCTTCAGATACTCATTTAGAAAAACATTACTTAGATTAGTAACCCTAGTCTCTGCTGCGTGAGTTGCTACACCAGTTTGAGTAAATGTAAGACTTTCTGGTTCATTAGTTTTACTATTATTCTCAATACCACTAAACCCACGCACACATCCTATAATGGAAGTTGTGCCAATACCTGTATAAGTTATTATTTCATTATTGATCTTTATCAAACCCCATTTTTGAGGCAACCCTTTTGTAGAATCTACGTATATTGTTTTTTGACTAGCGTTAGTATATGTTGTAAGTGATGTAAATCCTGTTAGATTTGTATTATTCAAAAAGTCAAGACTTTTATATTCATTTAAATTATCCGCAAGATCTACTACGCCACCTTGAAATTCCTGAGAGTAATAATACTGCTCTAAAAATTCTACAAAGTTTGGATTTTCTTCAGAAATAAACTCAGGTATCTGATCCTGAACAATTTCATTGATCTTGACTTTAGTTATTGAGGTTTCAATCATTTATCGTGTCTTACTACCGTTTTGGTAACTAGATTGTGGATTGTACCTTGTGCCAGATGTATTAGCACCAGATGCTATAGAGTCTTGTCTCATATAGAAATTACTCTTAGACACATCAAATTGTAGATATAATTCCTTACGTGCTAATACATCATTAGACTCTGGAATTGCTTGAACTTCTACAAGGTTATCTGGTTGTGACGTTGAGGTAATATTCACAGTATCTATAATGATTTCACCCTTCTTATAATCAACACTACCAAAGGATTTAGAGATAATTTTTATATCCGAAGAAGATATAACTTGAAATAGGAATAGATTACCTTTATCACCACTAACATATTCATCTGAGAAGTAAACTGTTCCTTCTGTTCCTGATATAGTAAAACCAGTAGATTTTACGTTATACTTAGTATCTCCACGATAGAAAGTATTGTCAAAACACAATTCATACTGTGCAAATTGATTTATTTGAGCCTGTAAATCTCTTCTTATCCTTATAGTTGTAATATTCGATGTAATAGATGTATTTACACTATCAATCAGAGACAATATTTTACTATACTTGAATCTACCACCAAACTTATTCAATTCTGTACCACCAGCAAATGAAGTCAATGCAGATATTACATCAGATTTCAAGTTATCAGGATCACCTATAAAGTTTGAGTTATAGTAAACATAACTATCAATTTCAACATATAAGAATTTCAAATCTACAAATTCAGGAACGATACCTGCAACAGAATAACTCTTCAATGAAGATAAAATATCCTTCTTAGTAAAGTCTGAAAGGAAATTACCATTTCTAGGTTTTGCAGCAATAAAAACTTTTCCATACTGAGGAGGTTCTAAATCCTCTCCACCATAAGCACTTACCGTTTCAATATTAGGATAAACAGATGGAAGAATTGCTTCATAATCTGATGCTGTAACTGCCCTGTGTTGAGACGCATATCGCCTTGGAGCGTAATATTTGACACTCTGTAGGGATTCTATATTATCACCATTCTCAGATGGTTTATTAGTTACTAAGAATGGAACAAAATTACTAATTACAGCACCATCCTGATCTCGTATAGTACCAGCAAAATTGAAATCTCTAACACCATTACCATCAGCTCCATCAGTGCGAATATATGAAACTTCAATTACATTTCCTGCATCTAATTTATTACCAAAAACACCATCTCCAAATAATAACTCATACTTCTCATCAGATGTCTCTTGTAAAAGATATATGTTAGATGTAGAAGTTATTCCTAAAATATTGTCTACTAACTTATATTCAGTTTCTGTTGATGAAGCAGCATTTTCCCTAATTGAAACTCTTATAGTAGATGTATCAATGTGATCATTAGGAAGAACATATCTCTGATTATGAATACTTGAATCAACTTCAAATTGTCTTTCTAAAAACTGACCTTGGAATACTTCTAAGACACCTTCAGCAGTTCCATTTGATACTGTTCCAGTAAGTTTTTCGGGAATAGAAAAAATAAAATTTGTACTTGATACCCTACCATTGGATATTATACCTGGTTGGAATTCTATTGTAGTAGCAGTTGTTGAAATTCCTGTAATCGTATAATCTACTGTTGCTTTTGCTGCTCTTCTAGATCTAGGTACATATCCAATATTACGTGCTAAAGATACTACATTCTCTCTTATAGTAGCAGAATCAATAAAACCTTCATTGATTGCCATGTTCGTATTGAACGCAGTCAAGTAAGTATTATATGCTAAAGTATTGACTATTACAGACAGGTTTGAACCTTCAAAGTCAAAATCAGAGAAATTACTGTTTTGTCTTAAATAATCCTTTATTGAGACCTTTATGTCCTCAAAATTCAGATTTGTGTATTGTTGTAGTGCCATTATAGCCTAGTTGGTTCTAAAATGAACGAAATATTTTGTGGTGGAGCAGATAATCCAATAATTAGATACCTAATAACAATATCCAAAGCATTACTATCTGGCCTCGAATTGACAGTAACTTTGTCTAATAGTACTCTAGGTTCAAAGTTAGTAATAACAGATTCAACTTCCATTTTAATTGGATTGGTAAAATCATCAGTTGATAATTCAAACAATGCATTAGATATCCTAGTGCCAATACGAGGATTGAAAAAAACTTCTCCAACTCTAGTACGTACTAAATTCTGAACAGAACGTTTTATTGCATCCTCATTTTTTAAAGGAAGAATATCATTAGTAATAGGATGTCGCTTGAAAGAAAGTGAAATATCCTTAAATCCTTGCGAAGTTTGTTGAACTGGCACTTTCTACTACAATCTCCGTATATTTATCTATTTAGAGCATAAAAAAGGGGGTCTTGCGACCCCCCCTTTATTGAACCAGAAGACTATAGAGATACTCCGTAGCCAGTTTGTCTGTCGGAATCCTATTCGTCCTCAATATCGTAGCCCAGATACTCAACTCGTACATCATCAGGATGGGGAGTTCCGACTTGATAGAATTCATCCGCAAAGTCTTGCGTGATATCTAACATTTCGTCTTCAGAAATTGAAGAATGAACTTTTTTATCCCCAACGTATATATCATACTTTTCTGCCATTGTAACAAAGCTTGATCATTTCTGACCTATCTATATAATTCTTGTTTTCTCATGTCCTACACGGCACTTAGGATCGCACCAAATTTCAAATCCTGCTTTGATAGCATCAAGACAGAAAGAAACATCTTCACCGCACATATCCTGAACTTCACCCGATTCAAACACCTGCATTTGAGGTGCAAACCAAGGATACTTCATCTCTTCATGTTCAAATACACCTTTCTTGATTAGTAACCAACCAAAACCAGAATAGTCAACAGTGAATGGTTTTCTTCTCTTCTGTATGCCATCTAACATCTCATGGTTCATAACTCCACCATTTTCTTTGAAGTCATTCTCTTCTAACCAATGAGCAACAGATGTAGTCTTACCATCTTCAGTACAATACCAACCAGCAGCAATATCTTTTTGCATCCATAGGATTCTATAGAAGTTCTCTAGGTTGAATACAATATCACTATCAATCCATAACTGATAATCATACTGTAACTTACCATCCCAAGGTAATTGATCTGGTCCACGCAATACATTTGCACCTAAACACTTACAACGGGCAAAATTGACCATTGATGAATAGTCTTGAGATATCTGTATACTAGCTCCATTTTGAACTAACTCAAAACACAACTGAACGAAATTCTTCAGAAAGATGTATGAAACTCCTCTGCCTGGTAAACAAAAGACTATGCTCTTGCCTTTTAGAAGTGGCTTTGCAGCCTCAATGCTAAAACCATCATCACTTTTTGTGGGATTATTAGACACCACTTTAAATCCTTTTGCCATACCGAAAACACTTTTCAATATTATAACATCTTATTTAGAATACGTCCACAGAGTACTTTTTAGAGAATAATTCTGCATCACTCCAGTCATTGACCATAGGTTTACCACGAACATTCAAAGATGTGTTCAGTAGCACTGGACAACCAGTACGTTCGTACCATGCCTCTAAGATTGGTCTGAGGATACTATTTGAGGTTTCTGGTACTGTTTGTACTCTTGCACTGTTGTCCACATGTAAACAGGCAGGTATATCGTCTGAACGAGTGCATTGATAAGTATAAGACATATAGCGAGAATGGTCAGGCATATCAAAATAATCGTGACAATGCTCTTCCAGAATAGCAGGAGCAAATGGTCTGAATTTCTGTCTTTGCTTGATATCGTTAACGAGGTCTTTGGTTTGAATTTCTCTTGGATCCGCAAGTAGACTTCTGTTACCAAGAGCCCTAGGACCAAACTCTGCACGACCATTTGCAACACCAGCGATTTTATTTTTGAGTAAACAATCAACCACCTTTTTCGGATCGATCTTCCTACTGATGTTATACCCCAAATACGGGGTGAACTGTGTTTTTCCACCATAAGATAATAATGCTGCTCCTAAAGCACCTCCTGCATCGCCTGGGTTGGGCATAATCCAAAGATTGCACCTTTCCCTAAGTTTGGTGTTTACAACACAATTTAGGGCAACTCCACCTCCATAACAAATATTATCGCTATATTCCTTTGCTTTGTCAAATATTATCTCCAATTCCTGTTGTAAAATTAGTTCTGCACTTTTTGCAACATCATATACTCCATGAGGAATATCCTCTTTACGAATACCCTTATGATTGTTTCTATGTAAGAAACGCTCAACAATATTCATATAAACAGGTTTTCCAAACGCTGCCATACCCATGAAGATATATTCTTCGTCTAAGGGTTTTAGACCTGCCCATTTGGTCAATGCACTGTACCAAAGACCAATAGAGTTAGGATAACGTCTAGACCATACCTTTTTGTATTCTGCCTTACCATCGACCATTTTAGCAGTCCAAATAGAAGAACAATCCCATTCTCCTATACTATCAACAACTACACATGCTGCTTCATCAAATACTGATGTTTGAAACGCTGCTGCAGCGTGAGATTTGTGATGATCGTGATATTCAGTTGGATCTAGTGTTAAAAGTCTTTCTGTTCTTACAGTTTCGTATTGTCCAGCAAATAACTGTCTAGTTTTCTTCAACCATGGTTTTTCATAGAATGCAATCGTATCTCCACGATTTTCTAATCTAGCATGAGTGATAGCAGTTACATCTAAGTCTCTATCATGCTTCTTCTTTGAATAACGTTCTGAGTGGGTTGCAAATGCAATTTTATCGTCATTGACGACTGCAATAGCAGCATCATGAAACCCTTCGCTAAAACCAATCATAATAGTTTCAGTATATCATTACAGATCAATATATGACCTAATCTACTCGGATGTCCACCTGGTGAAATTCTACCGTTTGCTCTTGGATATTTCATTTGATTGAGTTGTAAATCTATCGGCAATTCGCATTTAGGATCTATCGAAGTCATTACGTGAGGAATATTTAGAAGTTTTAATTTGTTCTTGATAAGATAAAAGAATAACTTTTCATCACTTTTACCAAATTCATCTTGATATATGTCTTCATAATAAGCATCCCACCAATCAACATCATCACACATTATACCACTAATAGACTTGATTCTACCAATCATACCAAACAAAACTCTTTCCCACTTTGGACTTATATCAGGATTTACTAATTGTTTTTGAATATATGGTGGTATTTCTTCTCCATTCTCAATATAAGTATCTTTTACTTTTTTTATTTTCAATTTAGCAATGTTACCACCTTTATCAAAAAACTCAGTTCTCAAAGGATATGTAAATTGAACAAATACCCGATCAAATTGAGATAAATCTTGTTCCATGAAAATCCTAGCAATAGAATGATTACTACCACCTTCTATAGACAAATTTACTTCTTCAGCATTACATCTTCGTGACAAAAGAGAACTAAATCGATATTTTGAATATTCAGTGTATTTTCCTGATTCAGTACCGTGTGTCCAACTATCACCTAGAAATAAAAATCTCATAAATCCTCTTTGCTATCATTTTATGACCTTCATCTGTTGGATGACGGGTATTATCTAATGGAAAGTCAATATCCCATAGATTTAGATCAAATTTCTTCGATTTAGTGTATTTTTCTGCTGTTACCATTATACATGGAATATTTGCAACTGAGAAATGATCTCGGATTCCAGTAAGTGCAAAGTCTTCATGTAATTGACCATATTCATCAGAATACACTTCACCATACCAAGTTTGCCAAAGTTTTTTTATCCATCCAGTAATATTCTTGTGATTGAGTTGTGGAGACACTTCTATCCATTTTCTACCATTAAAAAACTCAGTCCTGGAGGGTGATGTCAGTTGTACAATTGCAAGATCGTAATTTTTGGGATTTTCTTCTAATGTTGTCCTCCAAATCGATCTATTACTATATCCTGGTCGAGATATGTTTGTATATTCTTTTGTGTCGAATAATTTTGCCAAATGGTCGGGATATGACCCGAATGCAAAAGAAGAACCATTAAAAAATATTTTCATTGATATGATCTGCTATAATTCGATGACCTTGTTCATTTGGATGACCTCCACTCTGTTTATCATCGTTTTTATACCTTTCTTGACAATAATATTGTGGAAACTTGTGTTTATCACCAACTAAACGTCTCAAAGATACAATCGGAGTCTTATCCATCATATTATACCATGAAGAATTAGTTTTAGTTCCTTCTAAATCACGATATCTTTCTAAATTGACAAAATAGTATTTGATACCTTTTAATTTGAAATAATTTTCCAATAAGAATTTATTCTTATGATAATTGGCAATATGTAAATTAGTGTTATGTAAATGTTCATAATATATCTTCGACCTTTCTTTTACTGGTGGTGGTCCTTTGGTCATTGCACCTACACTGAGATAATAGTAATCATCAGTTCTTTCACAACGAAATTCTGTCCTAGAATATGCAGTAAATTGAATAACAGCAATATCTACAGTATTGCTTTCACAAAACTGCATTGTAGTTCGTAAAATACCATCATTAGACTTACCACACTGTCCAAGATTGACATGTGGTTTCCCTATAAGTGCTGAAAATCGATTTTCTTCGGGATTTGCAAGTTCATCACCATAAGTCCATGAACAACCGTCAAATAGAATCATAATTTCGTTCTTTTATCAGTTTTACTACATCAGAAGCAATCATTACTTGACCTTTTTCATCAGGATGCCAATGTATCCTACTATGAGGGTATGTATCATTAGTAATCATAATATCATACTTCAATTTTGTCTCTGGATAACATGACAATAGTATAACTGGCTTATTTTTTGCTTTACAAGTATTTTTTATTGACTCATAAACCATTTTTTCATTAGTTTCACCATATTCCTTTTCATAAACTTCAAAATAGTAATTTTGCCAAAACTCTTCAAGTGATCTAGTCATCCATTTCTTAATTTTGTTATTGTTAATATTATTAGTGACAGGAAGAAATCTTTTTTCGCTTTTACCGTAAAATTCTGTTCTATTTGGAAATGTAAGTTGTATAATTATAAGATCACAATCTTCAATAGTATATTTGTTATCATTTAGACGTTTATAGTTTTGAGGTGACTGTCTAACAAGTATATCATCGGGTTTTGTAGTTAGTTGCCTCAACATACGAATATTACATCCACCACTTCTCGAATAATTAACTTCTTCTGCACCTATTGTATCACAAACTAACTTACTCCACCTTAGATTTTCATAATTATCACCCAAATACCCCTTTCCATGAGTATTTGAACATCCATCAAAATAAATTCTCATCAAGAATGTGCTTTTACCTTAATATCATCTACATTATAGCACGTTTTTATCCCTGCGAATATCATTCGACGCATTTGAGTCTGTTTTTCCTTCGCTTCTTCTTCAGTAAGGTGAGAAAAAATGATTTTCTTGTCTAGGTAAACGTCATAGTCCATTGGTAACCATAATTCGGGTCTTCATACCGTTAGAACCCCGTATTAGTCGCTTTCTTGGACCTTCAGACTTGACTCTTTGCCACTCTTTGATCCTATCATAGCGATCTTGAGAGAAAAAGTACTTATTAATGTACCATTCTTCCCAATTTTGGTGTCCTTTGTCTTTGTTACACTCTACACAGGCACATAAGACGTTTGTAACTTCACTATTTCCACCCATTGCTTTCGCATGAATGTGATCTAGTGACATTTGGTCTTTATGTTCTCCACAATATGCACAAACATGGTTCCATTTTTCCTTTATTGCCTCTTTCCACTTACGTCTTGCCTCTGATCTCGTTTGTGCCTTCATCTGATACAGGTATTCCTGTGGAGAAGCGAGTAACATACACTAATTTAGGTGTGATATATTATATATGTCTTATTCCTCATAAATGTATGGATCTTCCCGACGTAATTTCCACATCTTATACTTGAATTTTACCCATTTTACTAATTTTTTCATAAATTTTCTCTGAAATGATGTAATGACCTTCTTCAGTCGGGTGTTTTGTGTCACCTAAAGGGATGTCAGGAGTATTTAGGAGGAAATCGTAAGGGTAAGTTGAGTTTTTTGCACTTGTACAGAGCAATAATTCAACATTTTTTGCTTGAAAATGAGAAATTAGTGCTTGACGATAGATAAATTCGTCACTTTCTCCATATTCTTCACTATAATACTTTTCGTAATACTCTAAAAACTTCTTTCCTCTACCTCTTCCTGGATTTATTTTCTCCCATTGCCCATCTAAGAAGAATTCTGTTCTGTTTTTGAATGTCAGAGAGACGATTGCAAGGTCGTATTGACTTACATCATGATTAAAGGTTCTTCTTATAATACTTCTATTACTACAACCATGATCAGATATATCAGTAAACGTCGCATTGAGTTTATTTGATAATAAAACTGGATATCTTTTACTTCTGTCTTCTAAATTGAATCCCCAAGTAAAACTATCACCATTAAATAATATGTTCATAAATCAAATAATCAATCCCTTTATAGTATAATTAAAGGAGGTCTCTTGGACAGTTACACTGTTATTTAGAATTCTCTAATTTCCAAAAACCCCAACAATAAATTTTATTTCGATATGGTAAATAGAACAAATTTCGTAATTGAATTGGAGTTATCTTAAGATAATGAAATCGTTACTGATCAACGCAGGGTTTGGATGGTGTGCCACTACACCACTTTTTCGTACATTATGCAGAACCAATGATTATTGTATCAAAAAGAAGACAAGTGAAGGTGGTTTTCCCAAGGAACCACACTTACTTCTAAAAATACTGGAGAGACACACGGATGACCGTGCCATAAGAGATGCTTGGAATATCATAGATGCTGAGAGATTTGCGACCATAGAGGGTTACGTCGAGTATATCAATAATTTACCTGGAGAGAGGGTTACCGACTTCTCTAATACTAATGCAGATTTGCCCGAAGAGTTTATAGATGCAATTGCACCGACACTTCTAAATCACTTTGATGTAAAAGTGACAATGATTGTTAGAGATCCCGTGAGAAGATACTACTCATTGTGTAATCATCTCTATAAGAAAGACATACGTAATCGAATACATGGAGATATAATACAATACTTTCGACATATGCTACAACATTGTAGTCATTCCTATGTTAGAACATATCGAATGTATAGTAAATGGTTTCCAACTTATTCGATAGTTATGGAAGACCTGTGGAAAAACCCAGAGAAAGAACTACCAAAGTTATCTGAGTTCCTTGAATATCCATTGAAAAAGTTACATCCGAATGTCTACCATGATGGTGTCAAGCACGATAAACTAAAAGACCAATGGACTGATGATATACCACTAAGTCCTATTGGTTATCAGATGGCTAGAAAGGAACTACAATGGGTGTATGATGAGTGGATGTCTGAGTTTGGTAACATTCCTTCATCATGGTGTTGACAGGATATAGAGAACAGGTTATAATATGTACATCGAAGCGACGGTTTCGATACGGGGATGACTGAATAATCTTTCTGGCATTTGGCTGGATAAGGTGATGAGACACAGGTGGTGCTGCTGTGGTTTTCCACAGAACCGATCAACCAATCGGGTCTCAGGCAGAGGCGAATCTTACTAACTGTAGTAATGCCCTCCTCTTGTTGGTAATAACAGCAATCCAACTCCCCACCCTTTTTCAGGGATAGTAGTTCAGTGGTTTAGAACGCTGCCCTGTCACGGCAGAGGTCGTCGGTTCAAATCCGATCTGTCCCGTTTTCCACAGAGGTTGTGGAAAACTTATAGTACATATGTTATGTCTTTAAAGGATTACATCCATATCTCACATATTGGTGATGATTTTATAAAAGATAAAGAGTTACTTATTTCTAAACTTATTATACAACATAAATGGAGTGATAAGTTCTATAAGGCATTACAATCATCTGTATTGACTCCTGCTCCAACTACTTACCCACTCTTTGAACCTGTCTTTGAGAAAACATATGCAGAATATAAAAGAATATATCAAGATAATACTGAGATAGATGATGATATCACAAAAATTCAATCATATTACCTAACTCAGAATAAAGATTGTAATGCCTATAACTGGCATCATCATATACCTAAAGTATATAATACTACTCACTTATGTGACGAAAATTCTGGAATCCTTGTAAGTGCTGTTTATTACTTACGTCTACCAGAAGGTAGTGGTGGTATCAAATTCAAAGATGACTTTGAGGAAATAGAACTCATGCCCTCTGAGGGCGATCTCTTTTTCTTTCCTTATAATATGTGGCATACGCCATCACTGAATACTTGTACTGATTATAGAATATCCTTCAATATTAATATTTTTCCGAAAAATTTATAGGGCGATTTTTTTATTTGGAAAAAAATTTTTGATTTCCATAGGTCGCTCGTTGGTAAACGTTTGTAGGTTAGAAAGAAGGTACTTTTTTAGCCACCGCCCCCACTAATTAACATATAAGGGGGCAAATACACTGTCAATT